>Ga0209580_10000687_pt1 | contig 17052 bp, 9 predicted proteins | sample Coa_R1_5_FD_187153 | JGI IMG/M metagenome (GOLD analysis project Ga0209580, IMG submission 187153) | Surface soil microbial communities from Centralia Pennsylvania, which are recovering from an underground coalmine fire - Coalmine... | ecosystem: Environmental > Terrestrial > Soil > Unclassified... | reverse complement strand
CCTGCCAACCCGAGCCACACTCCAAGAAAACGCGGCAGGAATCGCGACCTGTACACCAGCAGCCCAAGCGGAAACAGCCACAGCCCCCAAAACATCTCGGAGACAACGAATCCCTGGCCATGCAGCGTAACGAACAGCATAGCCAGAGCCTCCCGGTGAGTCTTGTCGAGCGCGGATAGGAAGTCAGCCCCGCGCACGAGGACCAGCGCAGCAATAGAGTTCACCTCATTCACAAACGCAATCGGAACCGAGACCACAATCAACATCACCACGAGCGAGGCGTGGCGCCGGCTGACCCCTTTGAGTAGATCGTACAAAGCCAGCGCCACGAAGATAAAACCGGCCTGGCCAATGAGCTCGCCCGCAATGCCGAGGCGAAACAGCGTCTCGTGGGCCGAGATGTTGCCGGCCGTCGCCGCCGCGTTTCCGTGAACAATCACCTTGTCGGGGACATAGCCCATCGCGAAGAAGCCGACGATTGACGTGAGCACATACAGTAAGCCTGCGAACCTGCCTGGATTCTTGGTGAAGCTCATGTGTTCCTCGCGCGTGGAGTTTAGCCTGAGATACGGCAGAGATTGTCAAAAGTTTCGCCATCGCTCTTTCCCTTCGATGAATTTCCAGGTCCTCAACTAAAAAGCCTCCGTCGTAACATGCGACGACGGAGGCAATCACCAACCCCATTACTTGTTACGACGGCAGCCTACGGATGGAAGGCATCCGCAAAGGCTTTCCCGTTCGGCGTTCCCACGCCGGTCACGTTGTCCCATCCCACCTTGGTCTTCAGCGGGGCCGGATCCGTGCAGAGCGTCCCAAAGACGGCGGCCGGACCTTCCGCCGAGCAGTCCATGTCAAAGGAAACGATCACCGCCGTATCCGCCAATACCGGATAGTCCCATATCGCGTCAGCGTATTTGCCGGCGACCGAGCCTCCCAGCATTTGTGCCGCGTTATAAGAAACGGTTGTGGTCGCCGACTTTCGGATCGAACCGGTGACATTGTGCTTCGTCGCGACTGGAACAATGTCGGTCACTGCTCCAGCCGGCAGCGAATACAGATAAGGAGCCGCTAGGCCAAGAGGCGCCCCCGCCTCCTGGTTCGCGATCGCCCATAGTGCTGAGAACATTGGACACGCCACGCTCGTGCCGCCCCATACTTGCCAGGTTAGCGAAGGAACCTGGAATGGCACGGAGATCGCGATAACTGCGCCAGTGAACGGGTCTGCCAGCCAGGATACGTCAGGAACCTGACGCCATTTTCCCGGCAGCTTCTTCTGGTAAGAGGGCTTGAGGAAACCACCCGTGCAGTTAAACTTGACATCCACGGTGACGCAGTTGCTCGGACCCCCGCCCGCACCGCCGATGAATCCAAAGAACAGTGGCGGATCGAATACGGTGCCCTCTTCGGCGAGAAGCGTCTCGTTGTTGCCCCATCCGGCCTGCCAGGCGATCGAGTTGTCGGCGTTCAGCGCCAACGTCACGCCTCCTACGGCGGTCGCATAGGGGGAATCCGCCGGCGCCGATACTGTCGGCGGGATTCCAAAGAATGAGAAGTCTCCTTGATCACCCGAGGAGAAGTTCGCCGAGATTCCCGCAACTGCCGCAATCTCATTGTTCAGGTTCTCGGTGTCAAGAATATTGGTCGGAGTAAAAGCTTCGATCGAGCCATAGCTGCCGGAAAGCACGTTGGCCAGACCGTAGGCGACTGCCGTGAATTCCGCTTCGTCGATATCCGTGAAGCTCGCCGAAGGCGGAACGATGAGGTTGATGTTCGCGCCCGGCGCAATCGCATGGGCCCACTCCACATCGATGTTGATCTCGGTCTGGTCGATGGCTTGGCAGGTGCTTACGGTCGGGATATAGGTAATCGCGAAGTTCGACGACGTCAACTGCGGCAATCCGAACTGGGCTGAGAATGCATTCGCATCACTCTGGATGGTCAGCGAACCGCACCAGTCGATGATCCCGATCGTCTGTCCCGTCCCGTCGAAACCCTTCGCATACAGGGCATTCAGGTTGTATGCAGCCTGGATCATCGGCGGCGTGTATCCGCATCCTGCGCTGGTCAGGCTTTGCAGGTTGATATGGTTTCCCGTGTATGTGCCGATGGGGAACGACCCGTTGTTGTTGGTCGAGAACGATTCAGTCTCGGTGCCATCGAAACACTTATTGGAAAAGAAGCTGCTGTCCGGTGCCGCCGGTGCCATGGCAGCAACTGCCTTAGACCCCGGTTTGGTCGACGGAGGACCCTGCCGCGTCGCCATTGGATGTGTATATTCGCCGCTGTCGAGACCGGAGATCGCCCTCACCAGGAGCGCCGCCGCTCCGTCCACGTAGGGATCGCGGTTGTTGGCGCGCATTACATTGCTTCCTACTTGATACTGATTAAGTTGCACGTGCAGCGCATTCTCGATGTCTCCCACCGTGCCCTTCACATGCACGAAGAAATTCATGGGGCCAACCCGCATCACCTTCAGCTTGTTGGCCTCGAGAAATTGCCGTACCAGCTTCATCTCTGCCGCGGTCGGCGCAAACCTTGTCGCGATCTGGTTGCGGGTCAGAAAATGCCGAAACTTCGGAGACGTCGGATCATAAAGTTGACTGGCCAACGCATCCAGTTGCCCTCGGTTGCGGGGATTGAGCCAGAAGCTCACCTCGATCACCTTCGCGGGATCCTCGGTTCCGAGGTTCGCGGCCGTCGCCACATAATTTGGTGTGTTGTGCGCGATGAATCCTCCGGTGGCAGCAAAGCCCTGCGATGCAAGGCATCCGATCAGCACCACCACAAATAGGCCCAGCCATATGGCCCGCGCTGCTTTGCTCTTGGCCGAAAACACAACTGCATTGCTAGACTCCATTTACTCCTCCTGTATTGACAAGACAACCGTATCTTCGGACTCACTCGCCATTCCTGGGACGTGAAGTCCGTTCGCACTAACACGAATGACTCGACTATGAGCTGGCGAACTTCGTGGCAGATTGAGTTTGGTTGAGAGTTGAGATGACGGGTGGCAAATTGGAGAGCGACATGCTATCCCCATTCGTGGCGAATGGTCAATCGTTAAACGCGAGACCCTGCCGCGCTCTGGGCGTCCGTGGCTCGATTTGGCGGGTTCCCTACCGTTCCCGCCCAAAAATTACGACGACCGCTCGTCCCACCACGGCAGGCCTTTGCAAGCACGATTCTCTCGCGCGAATGATTCGAGGTGCTCATCTTTGTGATTTAGTTCCGGGCCACCATGGGCGGTTGACAGTTGCGAGTGCTGGTCCAAAATCGGAACGACGCTTGCCATGCCGAAGAAAATCGTTTTACTAAATCACAGCCCGCTGTGGGATAATTCCTGACCGTAAATGATTTCCGCAAACGCGTACACGTCTGTCGCGGAAAATCACTTCAGCACTTGTGAGGGCGAAAACTCCCATGTCTAAAAATCCCCTGTCTCGCCGCCAATTCATGCAAATCGGTTCCGGCGCTCTCGTCGCCACCACCGTCGCTAAAGCCGTTTTGCGACCCCACATCCTCAATGCCTCCTCGCGCCCGGTTGCGCCCAGCGACACCGTGCGCTTCGCCTCGATCGGCACCGGCATTCGCGGATGCGAGCACCTTCAAGCCTCGCTCTCGGTTCCGGGTATTCAGTGCGTCGCGGTTTGCGATCTCTATGACAGCCGCCACACCGCCGCGCGCGAAGCCGTAAACAACCCGAGCGTCCCCGCCACCCGCGACTATCGTTCGATTCTGGACCGCAAGGATGTGGACTCCGTCTTGATCGCCACTATGGATCACAACCACCTCCAAATCTTTCAGGACGCATGCGCCGCCGGCAAAGACGTCTATTGCGAGAAGCCGATGTCGCATACTCCCGAAGACGGATTCGCGATGGTCGAGGCCGCGCAGAAAAATAAACGCATGGTCGCGATCGGCAGCCAGCGCGTCAGTTCGGTCCTTTATGCCAAGGCGAAAGAGATCTTCGATTCCGGCAAGATGGGCGAAGTTTTCTCTATCAATGCCTACTGGGACCGCAACTCGCCCAGCGGCGCTTGGGTCTATCCCATTCCGCCCGATGCCAGTGAAAAGACCATCGACTGGAATGCCTTTCTCGGCAAAGCTCCCAAGGTCCCCTTCGATCCCATTCGCTTCTTCCGCTGGCGCTGTTTCCGCGACTACGGCGAGGGACTCGGTGGCGACCTGTTCGTTCACCTGCTCTCCGGCATCCAGTTCGTCGCCGGAATCAACGAGCCCGCACAGCGCGCTCAGTCCTCCGGAGGTCTTTTCCACTTCCAGGATGGCCGCGAGTTCCCCGACCTCATCGAGACGCTCTATGACTATCCCAAGTGCCGCGTAACCTTGCGCTGCAACCTCAACAACGCCGGCGGAGAATTCATCGGCTTCTACGGCACCAAGGGCACGATGATTATCAAAGACTCCACGCTCACCTATAAACCTGAGGACACGCGTCCCGAGCCCGAAGGCTATTCAATTTTCGGTTGGCCGAAGGCGCTGCGCGATCAGTATCTGCAGAAGTGGCACGAGGAGCATCCCGAACCGGAAGCCCTGAGGTGGAAAGTCGACGAAACCGGCGAATCCTACGTCAACCCTCCGGGCTACAGCGACACCGTCGATCACCAGGCCAACTTCTACAACGCCGTGCGCACTCGCAAGCCAGTTGTCGAAAACGAAGTCTTCGGCAACAACGCCGCCATAGGCTGCCACCTGGCAAACTTCTCTTACTTCGAAAAATCCGTCGCAGTCTGGGATAAGTCCGCCAAGAAGATCGTGAAGGGTTAGCAGGAACGAGGATCAAAGAGGGTGCCCCACCCTTGTCGCGGTTTAAGCGACAGGGTGGGGTTTTTGACTTTAGATTCCGCACAGCGAGCAGGCCCGATCCCCGGGTGCCCTACTTCTGGCCGGTTTTGCCAGAAGTGTTGTTTTGGATTCTCTGGACGGAAAGGGCACGACACCAGTTGTGGCACACCGCTCCCTGTCTGAGGGCCGCTCTCACTTCTTAAACACCGCGTCCAGCGCTGCCTGTGCAATTGCTTCATCAATTTCCGACTTAGCGCCGCTGGCCGCAATCCCTCCGATGGTTTGCCCGTCGACCTGAATCGGCAGCCCACCCTGATTGGGGAAAAAATCTGGAAAGGCGAGCACCTCCAGGTTTCCCGCCTTCAAGGCATCCGCTCCGTCCTTCGATGGCTTCCGGTAGAGCGCCGAGTGTCGCGCCTTCTTCTGCGCGAACTGAATCGTGTTGAGCGACGCGCCATCTGCTTTCTCCAGAAAGAGAAGATTTCCGCTGTCGTCCACGATACAGATTGTCACTTCAACGTTGAGCCGTTTGGCTTCGGCCTCAGCCGCGGCTACCAAAGCCTTGATCGTAGCCAGGTTCAATTGTTTCTTGCTGGGCAACTGGGCGACGGACACTGCCACCATGAAAGTCAGCATCACCACAAGTAGTTTGAACATGGCACGGATGCTAGCAGCCGACGTTACAGTTTTCCAGATACAACAGAGGCGGGTGCCCCACTTCTGGCTGGTTTTGCCACAAGTGGGGACTTTGACTTTCCTGCAAATCGTGCTCGAACTCAGCTCCCTATTTCGGCAGCACGATCAGGTTTTGCACGTTGGGAATCAGGTGCGGTGACCCCGGAGCCCGCGTCACCCCAGTCGAGGTTACGGTCCATACGAACAGCTTGCCTTTACTCAGGCTGATCGCGTAAACATGGTTCGCGTTGTCCCAGAAAATCTGATCGATCGTGTTCCCCGTCAGAAGCCCGGTGAACTTGGTGATCGGATTCGCTCCATTGAAGTGGAAGATCTGGAACCCCGCTGTCCCACCGACAGCCAAAAACTTCCCCGACGGCGACATCGAGTAGTCGTTCACTGCTCCCACGAGCACGGTTGGCATGTTCGAGAAAGTGCTCTTGGTCGTCAGGTTTCCCGCAGCGTCCGCAGTGTAAGAGGCCAGCTGCCACAGCCCATCCTGTCCCCAGTTCGAATTCAGCGGCTCCATCGCAATGGCGACATGATTCGTCGGATCAGCCGCCGCCTTCCACGGACAATAGAATCCGCCCGACTTCTCCGCTGGAAATGGAAAGGTGGAGTTCAGGTACGAGAACGTCCCGTCCGTGTTGCGCTTTACTCCGATGATCTCCTGCCCGAAGTGATAGCAACTGGATGAGTACGCATACACATTATTTCCGATGAAGCTCACCGGGGTATTGTTCGGCGGACCTCCTGCCAAATCGCCGGCCTTCGTCAGTTGTCCGTTGGATTGGTTAATGCTGAACGACAGGTAGTCGTTGTTGGTCGTGTAGTAGTCCGCGTACAACGTCGAACCGGTGTGATCCAGGTACACGCTGATGACTCCGGTCCCTGGATTCGTCACCTTGTACGTGTCTTTGAAGGTGAGGGCCCCGTTGGACCTAATCGAGAACGAGTTGATGTCGGTGTCCATGTTCGCGACACCGAACAGCCAAGCTCCGTTGACCGCCATATAGTTCACGTCGTATGGAAACGGCGAACCGGGAATGGGCATCAGCGCTCCGTTGGAGGCCGCCGAGTATGCGTTGATCTTGCCCGTGCTGCTCGTCGGTGCGGTGGAAACGTACACGTACGCGACGGGGGAAGCAGGGGCCTGAATTGAGTTGGATTCAGTTGGTGAGGGCGTGACCTGAGCGGATGCCAGAACTGTGCTGGCGCAGATCGCTGCGAACGCAAGCAAACACACCGAGATAATCCGATACATACAATTTGATTGCAGCTCCACCGGAGAATTGGAAATCAGACGAGCGAGGATTCAGATGCTGTCCTGCCCCTCTGGGTTTAATCCGCCAAGGGTCGTTGAATACCTAGTGATATTCCAGTACGGCGCGATCGCATGAATCTTCTAAGAATCCACCCTTCCTGGTTAACCGATGCAGATCCATTCTTCCGGACCTTGCGATCGGGTGTTCCCTTTAGCGGCTCAAGGATTTCACTGTATGAAAGCTCAAGTAGCCTCAAATCCTTCAACCTCGGGATGTCTGGCCATCCCCACCAGCAAACAACATTGTTGAATCTCTAAATTTAACTTGGATTGCCGGACAATCTGGAGTATCTTTCCCGCATTGAAATTGGCGCAAGGCCCGCCAAGCCTGCTTTCCGGAACCGTCGGTCACGTCAAAGTCACCCTGCTCGCGTGATCGATAACAGGTGAAGTGAGGTCTCAGCAGATCCGAGGGAATTCTGCCGTGAAATCTCCTCTTTTTGTCTGCATCTTGTCGTGCTCTCTTCTTAACTGTACCTCCTATGCGCGCAGCATCCAGGCGGGCTCGCCCGATAACTCACAGCCTGCACCGGCTGCCGCGCAAGCACCTGCCGACAACCAAGTCTCGGCTTCTGCGCACTTTACGATTCCCGGTCCGGAGCGTTCCTTTCTCCGCATGGCCGGCATCAGCCAGATGATCAGGCCCGAAGAAGTCCTGCCTCTATTGAGCAGGAATGTCTTTATCGAGGGCTATCAGGGTTCGAGTCAACCTACGGAGTTCCTTATCTTGCTTCGGCGTTATGTCGTGCAGGCAAGAGAACTCACCGAGTTGGCGGCGCACAACGGCATGGTCATTCGTGTTGCTGGTTGTGACGAGGCCCAGCCCCTTCTGCATATCCTCGGATACCGAACTCGTCCGGATTGCGGCAAAGCTGACACCGCCTTACTCACCGACGACCCTGAACGCGCGTTCCTCACCATCGATTCCGGGTTCCCTCTGCCGGACCTGGAGCGGACGCTGCAGGGAGGAAAGGCATTCGAGTACCCGTTCTCGCCTTCCGCCGTGCCCGTGTTGTTTGCTGGTAGCGAATGGACTATGGCGAGCAAGAAGAACCACACCGAAAACAGCAGAGACTTGCTCGACACAATTTTGAACGACCCCGCAGTGGCCCGTCTCTACTGGGCTCTCTCCCGGATCGAGCCGGAAACCGCTGGCTTCTTGCAGCAGTCCATTGGACTTCAGAAGTTGCTCCCCTACGCCGCCGTTCTTGATTTCTATGGCAGGGAGCTCTCCATTTCCGGAGGCAAAGTCAGCGTGCCCGGCGGCGCGGCCGCGGAATCTTCCTGGAACGATTTGGTCGGTGCAAGCCCCGCAAATCCGTCCGCCTTCATCTCAAGACTGATCGCGCGCGACAAAGGATGGCTTGCCGCCTATTTCGATGTGCTTTGCCGCGCCAATCGTGAGCAGCAGGCATATTTCACGGATCCGCATCGCCTGAAATTTTTCTACAGCGCACTGCTCTCAACAGATTCCGCCGACAAGCCAACCCGCGGCACGTTCCGCCCCGTGCCCGAAATGTTGCTTCTTGTCGCCCGCCTTCCGCTCGACAGTTCCGGACAGCCTCAGGTTCCCGGGGGTCTCGAATCCTGGAAGAGAATTCTTTTCGATGGTCATCACCGCAACCTGTTTCACAAATGGGCGAAGGCCGACAAATTGACTCATCCCGATGACCTCGTTCGAGTGCTATTCGCCCTGTCCCGCACTCACGACACCGATCTTCTTCAGCTCTACATGGCGCTCAGCCAAATCGACAGCAGGAGGCCGGCCGATCACCGCCTCACACCCGCAACCGTCGAATTGTTAGCACGCAAGTATGAGGACTACAGCGATCAATACCGCATTTTCTCCGAGTTCCCGGAGCTAAGCGACGAGTCAATCACACTGTTCCTCGACGTAGCGCAGAGCCTGAGCAATGCGCCCATGGCCTTTCGCGCCAATGCATTCGGTACTTTCCAGGCAACCGTCGGAATCTGGCAGATTCTGGCCCGTCAAGGACAAATCCCGCAATCTCGCTTCGATGAATCCTGGCAACGCGTAGTCCGCCCCTTTGCGGGCATTCGATCGGCAGCTCAACTCTATGACGCCGGCCGGAATTCCCTGGGAGAGGTCTTCCGCTTCTCCACCGGTAAACCGCACGGATCCCAAGACGACATCATTGAACTGCTGGCAGGACCTGCGCAGACCACGCCGCAAGGAAAGCAGATGCACAACGAGATCGCCAACCGCATCCGCTCCGTCCTCGATGATCAGCGCCTGGTCTCGATCGACACATTGATGTCAGTGGGCGATGGACTATTCGAAAAGGAACGCGGCAAACATCCGGAAGAGTACGTCGTTCTGTTGGCGGCGCAAACCCGCGAGTTCGAAATGCCGCGCCCCATCTTCAGCAACGGTGAACGAACCCAGTGGGCCGCGGGCATCTACAACAACCACCACACCGATGTAGAGATGCGCACCGATTTGCCCAAGCTCCTCAAAGCTCCGACAGCCTCGCGGTCGCAAATTGAAGAGGCCCGGGGCCAACTCGCCTCGTTCCTCCGCGACACTCTCGTCGGCCTCAACTACGCTTACTACGAGCCGCCGGGCGCGCAAGCCCTGCATAACAATCCGCTGTTCGTTCGATCGCACGATTTTGCCGGCGAATCTGTCACCGGAATCTCGAGCCTCTGGCAAGCCCCTGTTCTCCTCGGCCGCGGAACTCCTGCGGGCGGCGGCGCTCATTTCGTCGGCTCCCTTGCCGACCTCCCTTACGCCTTAGCCGAGCTCGAGCAGGATTTCATCTCTCCCAACAGCGTTCAAGCGCTCGTCTGGGGTGAGATGACTCCCGGCATGCTGACTAGCGCCATTCTGCCTCGGTGGTGGAATGTCTCCCCGTTGGAGTTGCACGCCATTGCTCTTTATCAGAAATCCGGCGAGGAGCTTCTTGCCGCTTCTGAAAAAGATGAGGCACTGCGTGCCGACGTGCTCGCCATCTTGTCCAATCGCCTCCTTCCCCAGCAAGCCCGGCGGCTCGAGCAGGCAATGCGCGTGGGAAACGTCGCCGACATCATTCCGCAGATGATGCCCGCCGACACTTTCTACCTAGCCGCGGAATTCCAGCAGAAATATCCCGAGCAACCTGGCGCCTTGGGAACGTCAACTCAGGAGCTGCAGGAACTGACTCGTCAGCATCCCGACCAGGTCAACTGGAAACGCCTGTCGCACGACTTCGGCACACCTCATCCGGTCATGGCGCTGAACTATGGCCCTGAACTGTTGAATGTAGCTCCCATGCCGCCCTTCGCCGGATCCTCCAGCCGCTTCCTGCCGGAATGCTGGGATTCACCGAATTTGTACTGGGCTCGCTTGGCCGATGAAGCGGGCGTTGCCCCTGTGATGTTGAACCGTTTGGTACCTGAGCTCACGCAAAACATGATCCAGAGAATTTTCGCTACCGATTTCGAGGATTGGCCCGCGCTTCTTCGTGCCATGCATGAGACCGGAGCCGACTTCCGACAAGGCAAACTGGGATCTCCACAACGAATCAGCGCTGTTCAACATTGAGAGCTGTCTCACGAACTTTTTTGGGGAATGCACGAACTCTTTTGCGGAATGCACGAACTTTTTTGCGGAATGCACGAACTTTTTTGCGGAATGCACCAACGCTTTTGGGTGGGGCACGGCTTTAGCCGTGCCGTTCGGGTTTCACAAATGATGCGGGGCTTTAGCCCCTGAGGGAAACGCGCTCATGGTACGGAAATTTCATTTGGCGGCCGCACTCTCTTTTCTAATGTTCCTGGTCAATGAAACTGCCACCCAGGCACAAGACAATCCCGATATTCACGTTGTCGTGAACATGGTCCAGCTCAACGTGGCCGTTACCGATAACAAGGGAAACTACATCACCGGACTCAAGCCCAGCGATTTCGCCATCTACGAAGATGGCATCAGGGAAAAGCCTGCCACCTTTGCGGAAGGAGACGCACCCGCACACCGTCTCGACGATCTCGGACAGGAGGCTTCTTCCCCCGCGCCGTTGCCGGACTCGTCCGCCGGATCTTCTGACAGTGTCCCGGCTCAGACTTTCGATCAGCTGATAAGCGGCTCCAATGTCTTCGTCCTGTTTGACACCAGCGACTACATGTACCGCGGCTTCGTTTTTGCCCAGGACGCGATTTCCGAATTCATTCGCTCCCTGGCCAAGGCCGACAAAATCGCCTTCTACTCTTACAGCCGCGATCTGTCGAGGATCGCTCCTCTGACCGCCGACCGCGGCCAGCTACTGCAGGCCGTGCGCTCCACGGTTGCCGGAGATCAGGCCGCCCTGTATAACGCGCTTCTGCTCACTCTTAAGGACGCAGCGCAAAACCGTGGCCGCAAAGTCGTCGTCGTGTTTTCCAATGGCCCCGACAACTCCAGCGTCGTGCCCCCCGAGGACGTAGCCGAATTCGCTCAATCTTCCGGCGTATCCATTTACATGATCAGCACGCAGGAAGCCCGGCTCGAGCCCGTCTCCACCGCAGTGTTTGATCGCATGACGGCGGCCACGGGAGGCAAAGCCTACTTCGCCCGGAACTGGCGCGATGAGCACCGCGCCTTCGCCTCCATCCGCGATGATCTCGCTCACCTGTATTCGCTCAGCTACTATCCCAAAGCGAATCCCAACAACGGATGGCGCGCCGTCACCGTAAGGCTGGTGGGTGATCGACTGAAGAAATATAAAGTCCGCACCCGCAACGGCTACCGCCCGCAGCCCACGCGCTTCTCCGGCGGCGATAAATCAACGCTGTCCGCCCTGGCTCCATAGCGGAACGGGGGTCGAGGAACAGTTCTTCGTGCCATTGAAATTGAGGGGGTGCCCCACCCTTGCCTCGCCCGGATTTTTGGCGAGACAGGGTGGGGCTTTTGACTTTCAATTCTCTTTTGTTCGAACCTCGGGTGGCCATCCTTTGCGCTCTCTGCGTTTGATTCGCTCCCTGCAAAAGGCATCCGATCGCGTGGAAGAGCCGCCCTTCAGGGCCGCGTCAGTTCCAGCAGAGTTAGGGGGCTTTAGCCCCGGCCTACTTCTTCTTCGGCAGGTATTTCTTCTCAATCGACGCCACGACCACGTAATTCGGATCCACCATCTCGTTGAAATGGATCTTCGCCACCTTCGACAGCAACTCGTACGCATCCATCTCCGACAGGCCATAGTCGCGATGAATCCAGTACACGAGTTCGGTCAGCGCGATCCGCACCGCGTCATCCGCGGGACGATACGCTCCCACCGTCATGATCGCGTCATCGTTTTCGAATTGCGGCCAATCAATCTTGCGCCCCTTGATCACGCTCACCTGCACGCGCGCCTTCAGCGGCACCTCGATCGCCGATCCCGCCGCCTCGCCATCCCCCATCGCCGCGTGCCCATCGCCCAGATAAAGCAGCCCGCCCTTCACGTTCACCGGGAAGTACACGGTGTTCCCGACGCTCGCCTCCGGAGAATCCATGTTCCCGCCAAACTCTGCCGGAACAATCGAACTCCGCGCCTCCCCATTCGCCGGAGCCACGCCGATGCAGCCGAAGAAGGGATGCATCGGAATCTTCACCGCGAAATCCGAATCGAGCGCCTTGAACGTCGCCGTGTTGTCCGCATGATTGATCGGATAAAACCACACCCGGTCCTGCCACGGAGATTTCTCCAGCATCGGCGCGTACTTCGACGAGTTGATCGAGCCGAAGCCCGGCGAAAACGCGCCCACGCCGTACTCGCCATCCACCTGCAGATCGAGAATCTTCACCGCCAGCGTATCCCCGGGCTCCGCGCCTTCGACGTAAAACGGCCCGGCCAGCGGATTGTCCCCCTTCGCCATGTCAAGCGTGTCGCCCGGCTTTTTCAGCCCGTTGCCGAAACAGTCCAGCGTGTTGGTGTCGAGAATGTCCCCCGGCTTTAAATGCAGCACGGGCTCCGCCGTCGCAAAGAGATATTTCACGTTCGCATTCGTGGTCGCATAGTGCACCACGTTCTGCGCGATCGTCACGCAACTAACCGAGAGGATGACCAAAGCAAGTCTTGGGAAGTGCACGCGAGTCCCCCGTTGTAATTGGAATTCCAAATTGTCGCACAGCCGTAAACGAATCTCGCACCCGGCAGACGAACCTCGCACGCCGTGGAAGAACCTCGCACAACCGTGGAAGAGCGGCGCTTTAGCGCCGCGTCAGAAGCGGGTCGAATCCCGGGCTTTAGCCCCTGTGGTCGTCTTCAAGGCTCTACGCCTCACTGCGGACTCGCTTTCACCGTGACCGAAGGCTGCTCCTCAGTCGACTGCAAGTCCAGCACGTAAGCCGTCTGATCGCGGGTCAGAACGAACAGCCGCTTTCCATCCGGCGAGAATTTCTTGTAAGCGATCGAAACGGGAAAGTGGTACGTCCGCAATAACCCTGAGTCAGCCAGCCCGTACACATTCACTTCGCCCTCGCCTGCCGAAACCGCATAGACTCCGCCTGCACTCGAGATCACCGGCGAATGTCCAAAGACATGTCCCTGTTCCTTACCTAATGCGAGTGAATACGTGAGCACTCGATCGCCGCTTACCTGCAAGGCCACCCAATCGCCGTCCACTTTGACGCTTCGTACCGAGAACGAGTACTTGTTGGTTTTCACCAGTATTTTGCTAACGACGGAGTTCGCGCTGACATCCACGAACTCATAAAACATGTCTTCTTTTTCGGCCGTGTTCTTCAAATCCGGAAACTGCTTCAGCTCTTCGTGGGCCGCAGCGCTCGATACCGGCCAGCCCAGCAGGACCTCTTTGTAATCCGGCGTCCAGGCCAAAGACGGAGGCTCCTGCGGAAAATGGCGCGTCCAGAGTGTGGTCTTCATGCGGAAGTCGCGCAACTCATACGTCCAGTTCTTGCGTTGATACGGGTTGTCCTTGGAGGGCGTGCGCACCAGCAGATACGGCCCCTCCTGGCTGGCCAACAGGTCGCCAATCGAAAACACAGGCGACGCAGCGCCCTGTTTGTTCAGCTGAACCACTGCGCGTTCCTGCTTGTCCTTCTCGGGAAAATCCGCGTAAAACGAATCGTCATCGGCGAACCACCCCTCGGTAAATGCGCGCACGTGTTGCACCCGCGCATTGTGCGGGATGTCCCAGACCGCGGCCCGGCTTTGGGTCGATGCAGCCAGCCAATCGAAATCTGACGACACCGCGATCGTGCGGCTATCTCCCAGGTGCGATTGCGTGAGCTGAGCGCGCGCCAGGATTCTTGCCGAAGGCACCTCAATCAGCAAAATCCGCCCATCGAGTTCCTCGTACACCACCGTATTGTCGTAAATGTCTCCCGCATCCTCCTTGAGGATTCCATTCAGTTTTCCAGTCGCCGGATCGACAAATCCGCGCTTGCCCGTCTTCAGCGGACCGATCACTACATATTTGCCGTCTGCAGTGGGCTCGAGGTTCGAGGCGTAGGCGAGCCTCGCATCCTGCAGATGTTCACCGCTCGGAAACTTCAGCAGCGGAGACTTCGCGGGATTGAACGAATTCAGGCCCAGCACGCGCTCGCTGTCAACGAACGTGAACTCTCCGTGCGTCACATTTCGGACCGAGGATGGCAACTTGACCTCGCGGCCCGCCGGAAAATCGTAGGCCAGCTCCGTCGTGCTCGTTCCCGCAAGAAAATAGCGGCCGCCGGGCGAGAACATCATCCTCGCCAGTTGCAGGTTCGAGTTCCCCTCCAGTTCGAGGATGAAGAACAATAAAATATTCACCGAGCGGAGCTGAAAAAAATCTTTCTTGCGGGCTAGCTCTTTTCCGCTCGCCACCTCCAGCAATTGCAACGCGAATTCCTTGTCCAGGCACGCAAGATATTTCCCATCCGGTGAGAGTGTGCTCTGCAGGCAGCCCTCTCGCAGCACAATCTCGTGAACCGAAGCCCGCTTCTGGCCACTGATGTCCCAGGTCTCTACCCGCAGCGACGGCGTCTTGAACACCACTGACTTTGAGTCGGGACTGAATGAGGCCTTATCCGCGTCCGGAGCTTCAATGAAGAACAGCAACTGGAACGGATCGCGCGAGAGCACGTGAATGCCACCCTCGTCCTGCGCGAGCACGTACTTCCCGTCGGGACTGAAGCGCAGATTGCTGACATCCGGGCGCAGCGGCAGCGCCAGTTTCTGTCTCACCAGCAAGCCGGGAAGCGACGTCGTGTGCATCCCCGTGTTCGAGGCGATCACCTGCGATTGCCACGCCTCGAACTCCGCTGTCGATGAGGGCGTAATCTTTGCGCATTCGGCCGGCATCATCGAAACCGATCGCAATAATTCCCGCAAACGCTTCTGCTCCGACGTGGTATGCCCAAGCAAATCGGTAAACCAGCTTCCCGTCTTGCCGTGAGTGACGTTGAAGCGATCCCACAAATCCACATAGGCCTGCGGGGAAAATCCTGCACGCGCCATGGCAAATAATGCCACTTGGTCGGCAATGTACTGATCTCCTTCTCCCTCGCCGCTGACGTGCGTAGGTTTGCGCTGTTCATTTTCAAGCAGCCGCTGGAACTTGTCGTAGATGTCGGCACGGTCGCCCACCTGGGTCACTCCGAGCACGCGCTTCAGCAACTGGGTCATGCGAATGGAATGCTGATGCGTCACGATGTGGCCCATCTCGTGGGCCAGCACACCGGCGAGTTCGTCGTCTCTGCGGGTGAGCGCTACCATCTTCCGCGCCACATAGATGCGGCCACCCGAGAGGCTGAATGCGTTCACTTCCGGCAGGTCGATCAGAAAGAAACGGAATCGCAGATGGTTGGGCGGAAGGTAGCGCGCCAACCTGGCCCCAAGTTCCTCCAGAGGGGCGGTGAGGACGGGATCGTCGATGAGAACAAATTCGCGAGCCAGACTGTCGCCCATGGCGTCGCCCAGATCGATTTCCTGCTGGTCGGTGAAGATAGTCTTCCCGGCGACTCGTTCGAGCGCTGGAGGCTGGGGGCAAGGCTGCTGGGCGCTCGTAGATCCTGCAGTCAGTAAGCCTGCGATCAGTGGGGCAACCGACCAGAGCCACTTCATAAGCAGCAAGCTTAACCGCGCCCCATGACTGCCGTCACGAGAAACGTGTGAGGCTAACGACGGTCCCGCCGGCTGTCGCGAGACGTCTCGCCCTCGCCTCCCGACAGCGAAGAAAAGGCCCCAGCCAGTGGCTGGGGCCCAATTCAGCAGCATGCAGAGGTTCTTAAGCTGGTTTCTCGCTCTTGTTCGATCCGCAGCAGCTTTTACCGCAATCCTTACCTGCCTTGCGGTCGCATTTCATCCCATCTTTGCCCTTGCAGCAGTCCGCCATCTTGCTGTCCTTCATGCAAGACTTGGCATCTTTGCCGCCGCAGCAGGACTTCTCGTCCTTGCCGGCACAGCAGGATGCCATCTCTTTTCCATCATGCTTGCCCATGCAAGCCGCGTGCGCATCTTTCGAATCAGACGCCGCCATCTTGTCACAGCATGCGCACTTGGATTTCTCTGGAGTAGCGTTTTGTTGCGGGGTTGAGGGTGTCGTTTGGGTTGCGGTTTGTGCCCAGGAAACGACGGTCAGGGCAAGGATCAGAGCTAGCATTCTGTACTTCATAACTTCTCCTTAAGGAAAAATTTGTAGGAGGGCTTACAGCCCGAGAACCGAGCCGAGCGGTCCGCGACAATGCGCAGCCTGCTCGTGCAATGCATCCGGCACAAAAAGGAAAACTCAGATTCGCAGGACGGTGCTTCGTTCGAAGGGAGGCAAAAGGAAATTGACCGCTGCGTTCTCGACATTACGGCCGCCACCGGAGGAAGGCGTATCCGTGATGCGCACCAACACCCGTCCCGAAGCAGGCCGCATCACTTTGGTCTCGACGGGCATGGTCGACGGGTTCGATGGTGCTTGTCTGACGTAGCACGGATGTTGCTCTCCACACGGCATGGCCGTGGAGTTGATCCCCAAGAACAGAATTGCTGAAACCCGTGGGTGAGAGCTTGGGCAGCAGGCGTGATCATTCGCAGTGTCGCGCCCGAATCTTTGCGCAGAAGGCATCTGGCGCGACCCGAACGCAACCGGCACACTCAGCCAGCACAGCATAGCCAGCACGATCGACGCAATGGATCTCTGAATCATTCCAGGCCAAGCTTGACCGTAGCAGACGATGCAGTCTGTGACCGGAATCACATGGGCTCGTACCCTTGTGCATAACATTTCTTGCGACGGCTGTCCGTCCGGGCAGAGTAGAACCCAGAATGCTCTTGCTTTTTCGCCTTCTGTTCGCCAATAATGGC
>Ga0209580_10000686_pt1 | contig 17053 bp, 16 predicted proteins | sample Coa_R1_5_FD_187153 | JGI IMG/M metagenome (GOLD analysis project Ga0209580, IMG submission 187153) | Surface soil microbial communities from Centralia Pennsylvania, which are recovering from an underground coalmine fire - Coalmine... | ecosystem: Environmental > Terrestrial > Soil >... | reverse complement strand
CTGGTTTGCAGCAAGAGATCGTACAGGAGTTTCTTGTTCTGCAAGGCGAGCGGGGCCAGCTCATGGGGTAGGGTGAAGACAACATGGACGTAGCGCGTGAGGAAAAGTTCCTGACGGCGCGCTTCGAGCCAACGGTCGCGAGCGTTGGCTTGACACTTTGCGCAGTGCCGATCACGGCAACTGTTGTAGGAGATGGCCGGACGGTACCCGCAGTCGGTGCACTCATCGAGATGCCCGCCCAAGGCGGCGGTGCGACAGCGCGCGATAGCCCGCAACACTTTGAGGTGTTGCCAGGTGATCCATTTACGGTTGCGTTCGATGAAGGCGCGTCCCGCGGCGCGAACCAGATCGGCCACCTCGAGTGGTGGCCGGTTCATCTATTCGCTCTGCGGTACCTTGTCTTTCAGCCGGAGCGAGTCCAGAGGACTCGCGGTGGCGTTGAGGTGCCGTTGGGAGAGATGGAGATAAATGGTCGTCTCTTCCAAGTCACGGTGGCCTAACAGCACCTGGATAGTGCGCAAATCGGCACCCGCCTCCAGCAGATGAGTTGCGAAGCAGTGGCGCAGGGTATGCGGATGGATTTTCTTGTGGATCCCCGCCCGCTGGGCAGCCTTTTCGCAGGCATTCCACACTACCTTGGGAGTGATGGGATGATTGGCGGTGTGCCAGCGCCCGCCTGGGAATAACCAGTCTGTGGGTTTGCGCCTCAGCCCCCGCCAGTACTCTCGCAAGGCTTTCAACAACGTCGGGCTGAGCATAACGTCACGATCTTTGCGGCCCTTCCCGCCTTGGATGTGGATGATCATTCGCCGACTGTCAATATCGGTGATCTTCAGTCGAGTCAGCTCCGCGCGCCGCACTCCGGTGGCATACAGCGTCATCAACACAATGTGATGAAAGGGAGTCAGAGCGGAGTCAATCAACTGGGCGACTTCTTCCGAGCTCAGGATGATGGGCAGACGTTGCACTTTCTTGGGATACGGAGTGTCGGCGATGCTCCATGGCTTCCTCAGCGTCTTGATGTAGAAGAATCGCAAAGCGGCGAGGTGTTGCGTCACCGTGCTCGGTGCTAGCTTTTGCCGGCCGAACAGATGGGCTTGATACTGGCGGATGTGCTCAGGTCCTAACTGGTTCGGAGGGCGGTGAAAGTGAAGGGAAAACTCGGCAACTGCACGCAGGTAACAGTCTATGGTAGTCTGAGCGTAATTACGACGCTCGAGTTCCTCGAGCATCATTTTGCGAAGGTGGGTCATAGGTTAGCTCCTTATGACCCAACCTTATTCCTTCACCCACACTGCTGACACCCAGCACGCGAAAGCGTCTGCCGCAACGCGGCTTCGTTCAAGTCGGGTTGCTGGACGTAAGGCTCTTCCCTCAGGGTCTGAAGCCCGCGTTTTTTCTGCCTTCTTACGGCGGCTTCAGCCCCGCCCTTTCAAAACCATTTATGAGACACGTTTAGACACGTTCTAGTCTTTGAGGGGAACGACCGCACTGCCATCGCGGCAGAAGGTCGCTACTTTTTGCAGTTCGCCATTCGCGCCGGGAACTGTCATGACCGGCCCGTAGCAGTAGACGGCGTGTCCGCTGGCGGCGAAGTACCAGCGTCCGCCTTTCGAGCGCTTGGACAGCTGGCTGGTGGGTTGGCGCAAGGGCTTCTGTGGGGTTAGGGTCCCCACATTCAGACTGAACAACAAGGCTAGGGTCAGTACCTTCATTGTTTCCTGCTCGACTTGCGCCTATCGTCGAACTACAGAACCACGTACTGCAATCGCTGCTAGTGTTCTTCTTACTAAATCGCGTTTCTCACTAAATCGTGATCAGAGCCCGGCGATGGTCGGCCAAGTCAGCAGCCGGTTTCGACGGCATCTGGAAATCTGCCTTCGGTTTCAGCTGGTTCTGCGCACGGTGTTGCGGTCCTGCCTGGGAAGACGGGGCCTGTCTCATTGGAGCCTGGGAAGACGGAGCCTGGGTCGACGGGTTCTGGGATGACGGGTTTTGCGCTAATGCCTGGGCGTGGTTGTGCTCTTCGACAGCCTTCATCTTTGTGGCGGACAGTTCTGTGCTGTCGCGGAAGAGTTCCCGGATCAGGGCGCGTTGTGATTCGATGGTCTGTCCTTGCTCGACGATCAGCATCGTCATCAGGCCGTAAGAGATCATGAACAACACGGTCAGAAGTGGCAGCCAGCCAAGCTTCTTGCGGGGAGTTTCAGCAATTTCGGAGACTTCTTTGTATTCGATCGTTCCGAACAGCGTCGTCAAGGTGCACCCCGTCATCTGCCTCAAGCACGCAGGCACTCTGGGAATTGCACCCAGGACACCAATTCGGGGGAATTGTGTAAGTTGCTGGTACGGAATGACTTAATAGATGCAACGCAGAGCACCCATGATTCCCCAAGTGCAACTCGCTGCACATTATGAGCAAGCTCGATTGGCTTGAAAAGGCGAAGATGGGGACGGCAGATTCACCGATTCGGGAGGCATGCAAACAGCAGGTGAGAACGATCGTTCATCCCCAGGTTACGGGCGTTACTTTTCGACCGATGAGGCGTTTCGATAAGATTCCAATTACGTAGACGCTGTAAACAATAATTACTTTGTATCAGGACCCCCAACGTATGAAGAGTTTGTTCGCTATTGTTATTGCTCTTGCCCTCTCTTACTCTCTGGCGCCGGTTGTCCGAGCCCAGAATCAACAGCCTTCCCTCGAAAGCAGACGACGGGTCCTCCGCAAAGTGGCTCCGGAGTATCCACTAGCTGCTAAAAGGATAGGACTCGGAGGGACGGTGAAAGTCGTTGCAGTAGTCGGCACCGACGGCAGCGTCAAGAAAGTCGAGCCAGTCGGTGGAAGCCCGATTCTGATGCAGGCTGCCCAAACTGCCATTACCCAGTGGAAATACGCTCCCGGGGCGGAATCGCAGGAGAGCGTAGAACTGCACTTCACGCCCTAACGGCTTGCGGCGTCCGGGGAGCCACGCTGGTTCGGGGACGCGCTATTTTCCTAACACCAGCTTGGCGATAGTCGCCAGCTGCATATTCGACGTGCCTTCGTAGATCTTGCCGATCTTGGCGTCCCGCCAGTATTTCTCGACGGGATAGTCCTTTGTGAAGCCATATCCGCCGTAGATCTCTATGGCAAGCGAGGTTACGCGCTCGGCGACTTGCGACGCAAAGAGCTTGGTCATGGCGGCTTCTTTCACGAAGTTCACGCCGGCGTCTTTCATGCGGGCACAGTTGTAAACCATCAGGCGCGCGGCCTCAAGTTCGGTGGCCATCTGCGCGATTTGGAATTGGATTCCCTGGAAGTCGGAAATGGGCTTGCCGAACTGCTTGCGCTCGACCGCGTACTTGCAGGCAAATTCCCAGGCTCCGCGGGCCAGGCCGATCATCTGCGCGCCGATGCCGATGCGGCCTTCATTCAGGGTCTCGATCGCGATCTTGTAGCCCTTGCCGGGCTCGCCCAGGACGTTTTCCCTGGGCACGCGGCAATCTTCCAGAATCAGCTCGCAGGTGGACGACGCGCGGATGCCCAACTTGTCTTCTTTCTTGCCGACGGTGAATCCCGGGAAATTTTTTTCAATCAGGAACGCGGTGATCCCTTTGTAGCCTGCCGCAGGATCGAGCGTGGCAAAGAGCACGAACAGTCCGGCTTCCTTGGCGTTGGTGATCCAGAGCTTGCGGCCGTTCAAAACGTAGTCTGAGCCCTTCAGGGTAGCGCGGGTTTGCAAGGCAAATGCATCGGAGCCGGAACCTGCTTCGCTGAGGGCGTAGGCCCCGGCGATCTCCGAGGCCATTTTCGGGAGATAGCGTTTCTTCTGTTCCTCGGTGCCCCAGCGAAGGAAAGCGTTGTTGACCAGCGTGTTCTGCACGTCGACGATCACGCCGGACGAAGCGTCTACCCGCGAGAGTTCCTCGACCGCCAGAATGGCCTCGAAAAACGTGGCACCTCCGCCGCCGTATTGCTCCGGGATCTCAATGCCCATCAGGCCGAGCTGGAAGAAATCGTGGATGAGATCTTTGTCGAAGACGCCCTTCTCGTCCATTTCTTTGACCAGCGGACGAACCTTCTCGTCGGCAAACTGCCGGATATTGTCGCGGAAAAGAACTTCATCTTCGGTCAGAATGGTCAGCGGCGCGGGAGTGGCGGCTTGCAGCGTTTCAGGCATAACGGCACCTTCGCGTGTGAGTTGGGCAAACTAGTTATGGTAGCACTGTATTCACAGCAGCGAGGCGAGACTATCTCGGCGTCGAATACGAAGACCAAGCCACAAAGATCCAGAGAGCAAGGAAGATGAACCCGACCACGAACAGGGTGATCTTCTGGCGGCGTGCGGCGCGCCTTGGAAGATCGATTGATTCTTGCTGATTCTTGAGCGCGTCTTTGTAGTTTTCGACATGAAGCTTCTGCAGATCCCGAATCTCCTCGAGAAGCTTGATCACCTGCTCATCCGACACTAATTCCTCCAGGGCAGAACGACTACCGGCGAATATCTACGCGCGCTTGTAGACCAGTCGCAGCCCATCCGCCTGAAGGATGCGCTTGATCTGGCTCCGGGCGTGAACCGACCACGGGCCTGAGGTATCGAGCTTCACGTAGGCCTGCCAGTGCTTCAGCGCTTTGCGGGGCTCGCGCAGCTTTTCGAAGGCGAGCGCGAGGTTGTAGTGGGCGTCAGCGTAGGTGGGAGCTAGCTGCAGCGCGGTCTTGTAGGTCTGAACCGCTTCCTGGACGCGTCCGGTTTCGTCAAGCACGTTGCCCAGATCGAAATATGCCAGCGCGTAGCGTGGATCGGCCTCGATTGCCTGCCGGTAGTGGCGTTCGGCGAGGCCAAAATCCTGGCGATTGTAATAGAGCGTTCCGAGGTTGATGTGAGCCGCCGCGTGGTTGGGAGCGAGTTCGAGCACGTGGTGATACGCGGCGATCGCTTCACCATGAGTATTCGGATCTTCTTCCAGGGCGATGCCGCGCGCGAACCAGGAACTGACCTCGTTCTCGTTGGCCACCGGCTCTGGCCCCGGCCGACCGACCGGCGCGCTGGTCACGACCTTCTCCCGCTCCGAGAAATCCATCAGGAATTGCCCTGCGATGGGCTCCAGCAACTTGCCACCATGACGGAAAGCCACCCGACGCTTCGCTGTGGATGACGCGGTCGCTTCCAACAGCGGATTCTCCAAGCCTGCCGCCTGCTTCCGCATCGCGTCGAGGGATTGACGAATTACGTTGGGCCGCACACTCATCGCGCACAGATCGCGAACTTTTTTGATTTCCAGCAGGTCGGAGAATGAGTAGGCCTCGGCAGACGTCACCAAGCCGTTCCGCTCCCAGTTCGCCAACTGGCGCGGCGTGATATGCAGAATCCTGAGTAGGTCAGCTCGACTATACACGGCTACACAACACCATGCCCCCTGAAGCCCTCAGGGGACTGTTCGCGTTAATTATCTTCAACTTGCGAACGCAACGCAACTGCAAACCCTATGAAAAGCTGTGGAGAACCTGGTTAATTTACATGCAACGGAAATGGTGCAACAACCGGCAATTGGCAATTAGCACTTAGCTTTTAGCCAATGCGAAATCCCGGCGCAGGTATGGCAAATTGCTAAGTGCTAAATGCTACACCGCCACTACCGCAGCCTGATATTCCTCGTACGTCCCCTTGAAGTCGGTGATCTTGTGATCGCTCTCAAAGTGCCAGATGCGGGTCGCGACTTCGTCGATCAAATCGTGATCGTGCGTCACCAACAACACCGTCCCCTGGTAGCGCTGCAACGCGATATTCAGCGCGTTAATCGATTCCAGGTCCAGATGGTTAGTCGGCTCGTCGAGCACGAGCACGTTCGGTTTCTGCAGCATCAGCTTGCAGAACAGCAACCGCGCCGCCTCGCCTCCGGAAAGCACGCTGGTGGATTTTGTTGCTTCCTCACGGGCAAACAGCATCTGCCCCAGAATCCCGCGGAGTTCTTCATTCACTGCAGCGGGATCCCATTGATGCAGCCACTCGATGGCCGTCGTCCCGGTCTCGATCAGGCTGCGGTGGTCCTGTGCGAAGTAGCCGATCGAGGCCTCGTGCCCCCAGATCACCTTTCCCGAATCGACGAATGGCCCCTCGTAGCCGCTGGTCTTGCGCAGTTCAGATTCCGGCGTCGTCGGGGAGTTAGCCAGCAGCGCATTCAGCACTGTAGTCTTCCCCGCCCCATTGCGTCCCATCAGCGCGATCTTTTCGCTGCGGCCGACGCTGGCGGTGAAGTCGCGAATCACGTGGTTGTCGTCGTAGCTCTTATCGAGATGCTCGATTTCGAGGATATGCTTACCCGAGGGCCGCTTCTGCTCAAACTTGATAAACGGGCGCTGGATGTTTGATTTCGCCAGTTCCGTAACCTGCAGGCGTTCGACTTCCTTGCGGCGGGATTGCACTTGGCTCGACCGCGTACCGGCGGCAAACCGGGCAATGAATTCGTTCAACTGCGCAATCTTCTTCTCGCGTTGCGCATTTTGCCCTTCGATCTGCGAGCGTATCTGCGTCTTCGCGACCACCATGTCATCGTACGTGCCCGTGTAGGTAATGATCGTCTGGTAATCGATGTCGGCAATATGCGTGCAGATGCTGTTCAGGAAGTGGCGGTCGTGTGAGATGGCAATGACAACACCGTCATACACGTTCAGAAATCCCTGCAGCCAGTGAATTGAATCCAGGTCGAGATGGTTCGTCGGCTCGTCGAGCAGCAGCGCTTGCGGATGACCGAACAACGCCTGCGCCAGCAGTATTCGGACCTTCTGTCCGCCCTGCAGCTCGCCCATCTTGCGGCTGTGCAGCCCTTCGGGAATATCGAGACCTTCCAACAGGATGGCGGCCTCGCTCTCGGCAGAGTAGCCGTCTTCCTCGCCGACGATCCCCTCTAGTTCCCCGAGCTTCATACCGTCTTCGTCGGTCATATCGTGTTTGGCGTAAATGGCGTCGCGCTCCTGCATGGCGGCCCAAAGACGCTTGTTGCCCATGATGACGGTGTCGAGCGCCGAGTTGGCGTCGAAGGCAAACTGATCCTGGCTCAACACCCCGAGCTTGCGGGGACGGACCACGGTTCCTTTTTGCGGCTCCATCTCGCCGCTGAGCAGCTTCATAAACGTAGATTTCCCGGAGCCGTTGGGGCCGGCCAGGCCGTAGCGCTTCCCCGGCGTGAACGCCGTGGAAACGTCTTCAAACAGAACTTTGGCGCCGTAGCGCATCGACACATTACTGACTGAAAGCATGGTTGTGGCTTCCTTCTTGCTGACTTCTGAATTTCTTCAGGAACCGCGGGGGAACTTCCGCCAAGACGGTGCGCAGCTGGTGTTATTAGGATATCACGACGCTTCAAAGAGCAGATTCCTACGCTGCGACGTTCAGAATGACAAAAATCGTGCAGTGTTTCTTTCTACTTCCTGGTTGCCAAACCTACTTCCGCACGAAGTTGTCATTCCGAACGGCGCACTTTGCCGTGAGGAATCTGCTTGTCCTCGACTGTGTGCCCGCTGCCAGCAAAAGCAGATTCCTCCGCTTTCCGTTCGGAATGACAAGGCTCGGCGTGACTTTCATGCGACCCACGGGGTGGCGACGGTCACATGACTCCTGACGATTCAGTGCGCGGCCTGTCCATTAGCCTCGACCAACTGCTGCACCGGCGCCACCACCATTAGCAGAAGTCCGGCAACCGGCTTCTTCGCCTGCTCGATGACCGCCATTTGCTGAGCCTTCCAGAGATCAGGCTCGACCAGTCCCTTATCCAGATAATCGAGCGCCTGCAGGCCGGCCGCGCCCAGCATCGCTAAATTCTGCGAGACCGGGATATCCTCCTGCAGCAATACAGACTGCTGCAGCACCGGATGCAGCTTGGCATCGTTGTAACGCCACAGCGTTAGCCAGGTACGAATCTGCGCCTCGGCAGCCTGATCCTTATAGCCGCTCTCGACGAACTGCTGCACGAGATTACTGAACTCGCGCGCGGCATCGCTTTCTGGATACGCGGCATCGATCATGCGACTCAGCGGAGCGTGGAAATCGATCGGCCCTTTCTCATCGCTCCACCGGTTATAGTCCTTCACCGGTTCGACGACATTCGCGAGGACCCGCAATGCCGCGATGTCGGAGGATCCCGCCATGCGCTGCAGCATTTGATCGCGGGTCGAGTTGTGGGCCAGCCCGAGCGACTCGAGTTCGAGACTCACGGCGCGCATTCGCGCGTACATGGAATTCACGTCCGTAACATCCTGCGGTGACCATAACCGCTCAGCGATGGCCGCGTTGCGTGGCCAAATATGCGAGTCGACATTTTCCGGCGTCACCCATTCTGCCCACTGGCACGACTCGCCGCCCAGGATCAACGCCTTCTGCTCGGGGGTTAATGCCGCCGCCGCGCCGCTCATGGGATCAATCGCGTAGTGCCGCGCCGCCGGCCACATCAGATCGAGGTAGTATCCGTAGGAAAGCAGGCCGCGATAGCCCTGCTGTGCGGCCGTGGCCAGCGATTGCTGCCCGCGCCAGGACTGCACCACGATGGTCTTCGGCAGATCGGGGTGAAGAATCTCATCCCAGCCCACCATGATTTTATGATTCTTGGTGAGAATCTTTTCCAGCCGCTGATTGAAATAGGCCTGCAGATCCTGGTTGTTCTTCATCCCGTGGGAGTGAATGAATTCCTGAATCTTCGGATTGGCGTTCCACTGCTTGCCATCGACCTCATCGCCGCCAATGTGGAAGTAGGCGTCGGGAAACAGCTTCGCCATCTCGGCGATGAATTTCTCCAGAAACTTATAAGTCTCCTCGCGTGTGGGGTCGAGGATCGGATCGCCATCTTCCAGCGTGAATGGCCCCGGCCCAGCGGCCAGCTCTGGATATCCAATCACCCATGAGCGGCTGTGCCCGGGCATATCAAACTCCGGCACCACGCGGATGCCGCGATCATGTGCATAGGTGATCAGGTCTCGAATCTCGGCCTGCGTGTAGAACATCTCGTCTGAGCCCATCCCGGTGAGCTTCGGGAACACCTTACTCTCCGCGCGAAATCCTTGATCGTCGGACAGATGCCAGTGCAGCACATTCATCTTCACGGCAGCCATGCCATCCAGATTGCGCTTCAGCACCTCGATAGGAATGAAGTGGCGACTCACATCGATGAGTGTGCCGCGCCACGGAAAGCGAGGTTGATCTTTAATCGTGACGGCCGGGGCGGCGAATCCGCTCGGAGTGATCGCGACCAGCTGCAAGAATGTCTGCAGACCGTGAAGTGCACCGAGCGTGGTAGGGGCCGTAACCTGTGCGCCGGAATCGGCCACCGTGAGCTGGTACGATTCGTCCTCGCCGAGTTTCTGAACCGCTTCCAAAGCCTTGTCCGCGCGCACCGTCAGCGTCGCAGCCACACCCGCTTTGGGACGAAACGGAATCCCCGTCTGCCGCGAAAGCTGCGCGACGAACCGCCGGACACCAGCCTCGAGCGCCGGATCGTGAGCGCCTGTCACGTTTACCGAGAACGACTGTGTGACAGGTAGCATGCCACTACCCTGCCGCACGCTGGCGGGCTGCGGCATGAGGTTGAGTTGTGAAGATATCTGCGAAAAAGCCAAGGCAGGAAATAGAAGTGCAGTAATCACTACTTGATGGGGTTTCATGGTTTTCAGAAGTCCTATTCTGGTTTTCATCAAGAACCAGTTGTTTGCGCTGGCAAACAGCAAGGCGCCATTATCTGTGCGCCTGGAAATCGAAGACAACATGAGCATTGTCGCTGCGCAGGCCCACGGGCCCATCAAACTCCAGCGCTACCCGCCCGAGATCGCCCTGCCAGACCACCCGGTTGTCGGCCGTCACCGACAGGTTGGAGCCCTTCATCGATGCGCTGAGAACGTGCGGTTGATCAACGTGAGCCGGCGGCGGCGGGGCTGACACGCGCGGCTTAATGTTGTTGATGTAACCGTTATCGAGGCACTCTTCATGCGTACGCTTGCCGGGATTGCGCTTAACCGACACCGCGATTTTGGAATCGGGAGCAAAATGCCACATGATGTACACGATGTTGCAGGTGTCCTGCGCGCGGAGCTTGATCCCGAACTGACTTCGCACTTCGCCTGTGCCCAGCCGGGATACCTCTGCGGTCGGCCCAAGATAGGTGAACTTCACCGCGGCATTCTGTTCGGTCTTAAACTTGAGGGTCGCCCGCATCTCCTTGGTGGAAACCATTAGGCGATTCCCGGCGGCTTTCTCAATCTTGCCATCAGGCACATCGAAGTCGGAGGGCTGCAGTTGCGCTGTCGCTGTCGTTCCAAGTAGGGCGAGCACACACACCACGAAGACGAATCTCATCAGCCAGTCCTTTCCCGGCGGAATTCAGTGCCCGCCGAGTTCCTTGACGATCCCGCCCACGAACTGTTTGGCGTCGCCGAACAGCATCAGTGTCCGATCAAGGTAGTAGAGCGGATTATCGATGCCCGCAAATCCCGGGCTCATACCGCGTTTGATCACCATCACCGTGTGCGCCTTGTCGACGTCGAGAATCGGCATGCCGAAAATCGGGCTTGCCTGATCGGTGCGCGCGGCGGGATTCGTGACATCGTTGGCACCGATGATCAATGCCACATCCGTCTGCGGGAAGTCACCATTGATTTCATCCATCTCGATAAGGCGGTCATAAGGAATGTCGGCCTCGGCCAGCAGCACGTTCATATGGCCCGGCATGCGCCCTGCTACAGGATGGATCGCGAAACGCACATCCACGCCCTTCTTGGTGAGCACGTCATACAGCTCGCGCACCTTGTGTTGCGCCTGCGCCACCGCCATGCCATAACCCGGAACCACCACAACTTTGTTTGCCGCCGAGAGAATTGCAGCAGCCTCTTCCGGCGTGGCACTGCGCACCGGCTTCGCCTCCTGTCCCGCGGCCGCTGACGCCTGCACCTGTCCGAACGCGCCGAACAAGACGTTGGTAAACGACCGGTTCATAGCCTTCGACATGATCACAGAAAGGATGAATCCGGATGACCCGTCCAGCGCACCAGCGATGATCAGCAGCTTCGAGTTGAGCACGAACCCCATAGCGGCGGCGGACAGTCCGGCGTATGAATTCAAAAGCGAGATCACTGTCGGCATGTCGGCCCCGCCAATCGGAATCACCAGCAACACACCGATGACAAGCGAGATCCCGACAACGAGGGGAAACAACTCTTTCGCTCCGGGGTGCTGTACCAGATAAACCGCGCTGCCAACCGCAACCACGAACAAAAGGAAGTTGACGAGATTCTGTCCTTTATAAGTAATCGGCCGTTGTGGCAGCACTTCTTGCAGCTTTCCCGCCGCCATCAGACTGCCGGTGAATGTCAGGCCGCCGAGAATCACTTCCATCGACAGCACGGACATCATGAATTTCGGCACGTCGGGGGAGCGCAAATAGAATTCCGCGGAGCCGACCAAGGTCACGCACAACGCGCCAAACGCATGGCTCAAAGCAGTCCGCTGCGGAACCGCGGTCATCTGCACCATGCCTAGCGGGATACCGATGCCAGACCCGAGCACGAGCGCGATAATGACCCACTTCCAGTCGATAATGCCGTGGCGCAGCAGCGTGCCGCCGATGGCCAGCACCATGCCGATTTCGCCGGCGAGAATGCCATGCCGGGCCGTGGCCGGAGAACTCATCCACTTCAGCGAAAGAATGAACAACGCGCTGGCGACGAGATAAATGACTTCGATGAGGTACTGGCTTCCAGCGAACTCGGGATTCATTAGGATTTCGTCCCTTGAGCCTTGGCAGGACGGCTGGTTTTGAACATGCGCAACATGCGGTCGGTAATGATGAATCCTCCGACGACGTTGCTGGTAGCGGCGACGATGGCGATGACGCCCAGCACAGTCGCGAACGTACTCTTCTTCTCGCCCACCAGCACGATCGCGCCGACCACCGCAATCGCATCCAGAGCGTTGGTCAGCGACATCAAAGGCGTGTGCAGCAGCGGAGAAACATGGCGGATGACTTCAAATCCAATGAAAGCCGCCAGCATGAATACGAAGAGCGCGTCGATCAGGTCGGAATGCATGCAGTACCTCAGTTGTCAGTTCTCTGTTTTGTCATCCTGAGCGGAGTGGCTGGTGCGCGAAGCGGTGCAGCCACGGAGTCGAAGGATCCCTACTCATACACGCGACGTCCGGCGCCATGGCAGGGATCCTTCGACTGCTCCGGATGACAATTCCATACGAAACCCTACGATCCTGCAGGCGCCAGCGCCGGCAGCTTGAAGAATTCGCGCACGCGCGCATTCACAATCTCTCCCCCATTTGTGATCAGCGTCTCGCGGGTAATCTCATCCTGCAAATTCATCTGCAGCTTGCCGTCTTTCACCATATACGTGAGATAGGTGGTGAGATTGCGCGCATACATCTGGCTGGCATGGTACGGAACACTGCTCGCCAGGTTGATGGCGCCAATGATGGTGACGCCGCCTGCCTTGACGGTTTCGCCGGTTTGGGTCAGTTCGCAATTCCCGCCGCGCTCCGCCGCCAGATCGACGATCACAGACCCGGGCGCCATCCCTTTGACCATGTCGGCAGTAATCAGCACCGGCGATTTCTTGCCTGGGATGACGGCCGCAGAAATTACGATGTCACTCTCGGCCACCACCCGCGTCAGCAGTTCACGCTGCCGGGCGTAGAAAGTTTCATCCTGCGCCGTACCGTAGCCGCGAGCGTCCTGCGCATTCTGAGCCTCGATCGGCAATTCCACGAAACGTCCTCCCAGGCTCTGCACCTGCTCCTTGGCTGCGGGACGCATGTCGTACGCCGACGCCACAGCGCCCAGGCGGCGGGCCGTCGAAATCGCCTGCAAACCCGCGACTCCGGCGCCTATCACAAACACGCGCGCGGGAGTAATCGTTCCCGCGGCGGTGGTCATCATGGGGAAAATGCGTGGTGAAGTTTCCGCGGCCAGCAGCACTGCCTTGTATCCGCAGACAGTCGCCATTGAAGACAGCGCATCCATGCTCTGCGCCCGTGTGGTCCGAGGCATCAGTTCCACGGAGAATGCCGTGACCCCCGCCTGCGCGATCTGCTGAACAATATCCGCCGATCCGAACGGCCTGAGAAATCCGACCAGCGTCTGCCCGCGTTTGTAAAGCGGAAGGTCGTCCTTGCCAGTAACGTCGTTCGACCCATAGGACAGCACCTGCACAATAATGTCCGCCGCACTGAACACGGCGCCGCGGCTGGGCAGAATCTTCGCTCCCTTCTCGACGTACGCCGCGTCGGGATAGCCAGCCTGTTCTCCGGCCCCGCTTTCCACCACCACTTCGAGTCCGGATTTAGTGAGATTGGGAATGACGAGGGGAACAACGGCAACCCGCCGTTCCCCGGGATAGCTTTCTTTCGGAACTCCGACGATCACGTGGGCTCTGGTCCTTTCCGTGGCCGCAATAAACCCGGCGGCCTCGGCAACAATCGCGTGCCGCTCCGGGGAGGAATCCTTTCACGAGCAGCGCGCAAAATCTGTGACATGCGTCACAGAAACAAGCGAACTGGAAACAGTATCAGATTGGTAGCGCCGGCGTCTCAACGGCTGTGGTGGGGGCGTCTCGCCCCCGTCAACGTGGTCAGGACGCCCTCGCGTGGAGGGGCCGCGACCCTACGAAAAGCGGTAGTGCCACACCCGCGCCGCCCCGATCAGGTTCGTGTCATCTCCGAGCGACGCCAGTGTCAGTTCCGTTTTCTCCGCCGGTACAAAGCGACAGCCCGAACGAATCACCTCGCGGATCCGGTCCATAAACAGCGGCGCACTCTTCATCACGCTGCCGCTGAGAACAATGGCATCCGGCGTGAACAGGCTGGTCAGATTCGCCAGCCCCAGGCCCAGGTAGTAGCCCTCATGTTCGACCGCCTGTGCGGCCAGTTCGTCTCCCTGCTGGGCCAGTTCACAGATTCGCTTGGCCGTGATGCCCTGCCGATGCAAGTAACCGGGCGGCGCGTGCTTTTCCATCCAGGCCACCATCGCCGGTCCCGCAGCCAGCGATTCCCAGCAGCCGCGAAATCCGCACGAGCACTCCGGCCCCGAAGGATCGACCACGTGATGCCCAACCTCGGGATGCGCCCCATCCACTCCGCGATACAGCTTCCCATCCAGAATGATCCCGCCCCCGATCCCCGTTCCGACCGTCACATATATAAAGCGCGTCCGGTTCCTGCCCGCACCCCATCCGGCCTCGGCCAGAGCGGCCGCGTCACCGTCGTTCTCCATCGCGACGCGCACCGAAAAATTCTGCTCCAGGTCGCGCACCAGATTCTTGCCCCTCCAGCCGGGCAGGAAATCCACGTCCCCGAATTCCCCGCCAATTGGATCTACGGGCCCGGTCGCTCCAATCCCGATGCCGCCAACGGATGTTCCTGCCGCGCGCGCCGTTTCGCCCAGCATGCGCACGATCGCTGCCAGCCCGTTCGAATAGTCATGCGCGTCCGTGGGTGTTTGCGCGCGGGCAAGTACTCGCCCGTCGTCATCGACCATGCCGACTGCGATTTTCGTTCCGCCAATATCCACCGCACCGATCATGAGGTTTTCCCGTCGCTCATTCTGTTCCTGCTCAAAGCTGGCTTGAATTTTAGACGGGAGTGTGTCCAACGCGATGAAGGGAATGAAAATAGAGCGGGTGCCCCACCCTTGTCGCGCCCTGCGCGATAGGGTGGGTTTTTGACTTTCTTTGTCACAGGCTGTCCCGGCACCGAAGGATGTTCCGGAGATAGATGTCTCAAGGATCAGGCCCGTCTACCGATGAGCATTACTGCTTCGACGACACCGTCAACTGCGCGACGATCTTCTTCGTCTCCTCATCCATCGCATCCATCGGATTCTGAGCGCCTCTCGATGCGTTCGACATCCCCTTGATCCCGACATACACCGCGTCGTATGCCGTATCTCCCAGATTCTCTACGCGATGATGAAACGGCGGATACCAGCGCGCCTCTCCAGGCTTGGAGAAGACTTCCCTGGTCCTGCCGTTCTCATCAGTAAAACGAAGATGCGCCGCGGTGAGGATCACAACCACGCCGCCCGGATGTTCGTGCAGGGCCGACTTCTCGTGCGGCCCGTAGTGAACCGAGACCACCTGCACCTTATCATTTTCGAAATCCAGCTTGTAGTGCTTGGGCTCGACCTTGGTTGGATCCTGCGCCGCACTGAAAGCGCCAACCAAACACACGAAGGCCCCCGCCCAGAATAGCTTTGACATCATACCCGCCCCCTGACCGAGCTCTTTTTACTCGTTTTGAAAACCTTCGCCGACTCTACGTTCCGGTTGTGGACGCTGTCAACGCTTAGGATGAACCCAAGCCTCACAATAGTAACTTGTTCAAAATTCAGCAGTAAGGCGTTGCATTCACATTATCGTTTGGGTGGCTCGGTGAAATCGTTCCGAACCACATCTCCGCCCTTCATCACGAACTTGACCTTCTCCAACTCTGTCACATCCTGCGACGGATCTCCCGATGTCGCCACGATGTCGGCAAATTTCCCCGCCTCAATCGACCGCTGCTGCTGGCGGCTCTACCAAACCATCGCCTCTTTACAACCCTATGCACAGCATTCAATGACCGCTGAAGTAATCAGTCTAATCGGTAATTCTTCACCCACTTAAGTGCTAATAGGGATGTTACGCTAACAACGGCTGAGCACATGGGTTCTGAGATAGAATCGGCGATCAATGGCAACGATCTTCTTCAAGATTGATGGCCGTTCCGTCATTCCGGGGCTTTCGAGCGAGAGTTTTCTCGTCCAGTCTGGGCAGGTGTGCCGACATCCCGTGTTGCAGGATGGGTCCGTAGTCTCTCCACTGCGATGTTTCACCAACAACGAGGCCAAAGGAACCTGCCTCTAACTCCAGATCCAGTCGACGACGCCGTCAAAGTCCCGGATTCCCGGGGCCAGTCCTGCTTTCCGACTCCCCACAGGCGTAAAATCCTTCCCATGCTGCGCTCCTGCGGATTGTTAATTTCACTCCATCTCCTCCTGAGTCTGCAAATCGCACCCCAGGCCCCGGCGCAAGCGACGCCGGTTGAATCCAAAGCTGCTGACGCCGACGCTCGCCCAGTCCTGATCGAACTCTTCACGTCTGAAGGCTGCTCCAGCTGTCCTCCGGCCGACATCATCCTCCAGAGGCTCGACGACTATCAACCCATTGCCGGCGCCAGGTTAATCGTCCTCAGTGAACACGTCACCTACTGGGACCACGATGGATGGAAAGATCCGAACTCTTCGCCCGCGCTCACCGACCGCCAGAGTTCCTACGAAACGGTTCTCGGAGAGAAGGAGTCCTTCACTCCGCAATTCATCGTGGACGGAATCCACGAAGTCCACATCGAGCACATGGAGCAGATGGAAGATGTTCTCAAAAAGGCTACGGACACGCCCAAGCTTCCGGTGCGCATTGCCGACGTGAAAATCGATCCCGCGGATCCAACGATCCTGCGAGCACACATTGAAACCGATGCCAATTCCGAAAAACACAGTACCGACCTCTATGTCGCCGTCGCTCTCAGCCATGTCGAGTCGCAGGTCTTGAAAGGGGAGAACGGGGGCAAGCATCTCGTGCATGTCGCCGTGGTCCAGCAACTCACGAAGGTTGGAAAGCTGTCGAAAGGGAAGTCCTTCGCCCAGGACATTCAGCTGAAACTCAAGCCCGGCACCGACCTCAAGAATCTTCGACTCGTTGCCTTCCTGCAGGAATCCGGCCAGGGCAAACTACTCGGAGCCGCCCAGACCAAGCCCACGAGCTGAGGACCTGCGAATCGCGCGGCTGCCCCACGGTTCTTTCTTTCGCTTTCCTTGCGAAAGATTGAGGATTTTGATGTTCGCCCCGTAGAATCTCGGCACATCCGATAAAAATTAAGCTTGATCCGCGGACGTACACGACGAGTGGTGATCGACGAAACCATGCGATAGATGGAATGAGAAGGTCGATCCCCGATCACGGATGGCGTTAAGCTACCGGGATCAACGCACTCTAAGGTGCAATCAAAACAGCTAAGGAGATCGACCTTGCAGAAGCATAACAATTCTGGAAAAA
>Ga0209580_10000685_pt1 | contig 17069 bp, 9 predicted proteins | sample Coa_R1_5_FD_187153 | JGI IMG/M metagenome (GOLD analysis project Ga0209580, IMG submission 187153) | Surface soil microbial communities from Centralia Pennsylvania, which are recovering from an underground coalmine fire - Coalmine... | ecosystem: Environmental > Terrestrial > Soil > Unclassified... | reverse complement strand
GTCAACGTGGATTGATATGTTGTTCCATCCAGCGAGAATTCAATTGGGTTGCCGGGCGACGAGATTATGACCGGTCCCGTGAGATTGCTTCCGGAAACCGTGTAGGTCTGCGGTGCTCCGGCCGCACCTACTGTTGCCACGAGCGACAGGGATGTCGGGCTAACCGTAATGGTCGGCGTGTTGGCTGCCGCGTTGACCGTGCCGGTGATGGCGACGTTCTGTCCAGTTGCGCCGGGACTTGTGTCGGTGATGTTGCCCGTAATGGCGCCAACGGTCGCTCCAGTGCTGATGCGCGCCGTGATGATTGCCGCGGTCATTCCGTTGGCAGGCGTAAGAGTCAATGTGGAATGGAACGTGGTTCCGTCGGAAGCGATCTCCACCCCCGCTGGCGCGGTAATGGTAATCGGTCCGGTGAGGTTGAAACCGACGACGAAGTATTGCTGGGCCGACCCTGCGGTGCCCGCCGTAGTCGTGCCCAGGTTCAAGGAAATCGGGCTAAGAATGATCGTCGGCGTGGCGCCGGTGTTGCCATGGACGGTGCCGGCGACGGCCACATTTTGAGCCGTCGCGCCGGCGCTGGCACTGGCGATGTTTCCTGAGATGTTGCCAGCCGTTGCGCCGGCGCTGATGCGAGCGGTGATCGTCGTCATCGCGACGCTTCCATTGGTAGGCGCCAGCGTCAATGTCGGCAAGAAGGTTGTACCATCTTTCGACAGTTCAACCCCCGCGGGAGCGGTGATCGTGATGGGGGCCGACAGATTAGTGCCGGCCACGGTAAATGTTTGCGTGGAACCTGCGGTACCCGCGATGGTTGTGCCCAGACTCAACGATGCCGGGCTCACCGTGATGGTCGCCGTCGCGGCCGGGTTCACGTTGGCAGTGACCGTCACATTCTGAGTTGTGGCGCCGGCACTACTATCGGTAATGACGCCGGCGAAGGTGCCCTCGGTCGCCGCGCCGGCCGCGCTGATGCGCACATTGATCGTCGTTGCGGCCAGCGTGCCGTTGTTTGGCGTCAAGGTCAACGACCCATGATAAGTGGTCCCGCCGTCGGAAGAAAGTTCGATGCCGTTGGGCGCCGAGATGTTGACGGGAGCTGTTAGATTGCTGCCGGCGACGGTGTACGTCTGCGCCGTTCCCGCGGCACCGACCGTAGCCGCAAGCACGAGGGAAGACGGGCTAACCGTGACGGTCGGCGTCGCCGCCGGATTTACATTGGCGTCGAAGCTTACCGTCTGAGTGGCGGCGCCCGTGCTGCTGTCGCTGATCGTACCGGCGAACGTGCCGGTAGTGGCTGCCTGGGCGGCGGTAATTCGCACGTTGACGGTGGTAGCGGCCAATGTACCGTTGGTCGGATTCAGCGTCAGCGTCGAATGATAGGTGGCCCCGCCATCGGAAGACAGCTCAACACCGCTGGTTGCAGTGACGGTCACCGGTGCGGTCAAGTTGCTGCCGGTCACCGTGTAGCTTTGCGGCGAGCCTGCGGCACCGACCGTCGCCACGAGTACGAGAGAAGTGGGGCTGACGGCAATAGTCGGGGTTGCGGCCGTATTGACCGTGCCCGTGACGGCGACGTTCTGAGTGGTGGCGCCGGTGCTGGTGTCGGTAATGTTGCCGGTGATCGCTCCGGCGGAAGCGCTCGCGCTGATGCGAGTGGTAATAGTTGTCGAGGCCACGGTGCCGTTATTCGGCGTTAACGTCAACGCGGAATGAAACGTCGCGCCGTCGGAAGAGATCTCAACCCCCGCGGGGGCTGTGATCGTTATGGGCGCGGTCAAGTTGCTGCCGCTTACCGTATAGGTTTGCATGGAACCGGCCGTGCCCGCATGGGTCGTACCCAAGTCCAGTGACGGGGGACTCACGGCGATCGTCGGCGTTGTCGCCGGATTTACGGCGGCGCTGAACAGTAGGTTCTGTGTGGTTGCCCCGGTGCTGCTCGCGCTGACAGATCCGGCGAAAACGCCCTCGGCCGTGGCCGCGGCGGCGGTGATGCGGACATTGATCGTCGTCGCGGCCAACGTGCCATTGGCCGGGGTTAGCGCCAATGACGAGTGATACGTCGCTCCGCCATCGGAGGACACTTCAATGCCGGCCGGCGCCGTGATAACGACGGGTGCGGTCAAATTGCTGCCAGTCACCGTATAGGTCTGTGGGGTACCCGCGGAACCAACCGTGGCCACCAGGGACAGTGAAGACGGGTTGAGTGTGATCGACGGCGTCGTCGCCGGGTTGACGTTGGCGCTCACGGTCACATTTTCGGTGGTCACACCCGTGCTGCTGTCGCTGATAGTTCCGCCGAACACGCCTTCAGACGCTGCCCCCGCAGCGCTGATGCGAACATTGATGGTGGTCGGAGCTACCGTGCCGTTCGTAGGCGTAAGCGACAGCGTCGAATGATATGTGGCGCCGCCGTCGGAAGAAACTTCGATTCCACTCGGCGCCGTGATGGTGATCGGCGCTGTGAGGTTAATTCCGCCGACGATGTAGCTCTGCGGCGTGCCTGCGGCACCGACTGTCGCTGTGAGCACCAGGGAAGTGGGGGTGACGGCGATTGCGGGCGTACCCGCGGTGACGGTGCCGGTGACCGCCACATTCTGCATCGTTGCGCCGTTGCTGGCCGCAGTAATGGTGCCGGTAAGGTTTCCGGCCGGCGCCGTCGCGGAGATCCGCGCCAAAATTGAGGTCGGGATCACCAATCCGTTGTTGTCGGGCGTCAGTGTGAGCGTGGGATGGTACGAGGCGCCGGTCAATGATAACTCCACGCCCGCCGGCGCGGTGACTGTAACCGGCCCGGTGAGATGAGTGCCGCCGACCTGGAAGCCTTGTGGCGACAAGCTCGCCGTACCGGCCGGGGTGGTGCCCAGATCCAAGCTGTTCGTGCTCACGGTGATGGTGGGCGTCGTCCCATTCACAGTACCCGTGACGGCGACATTCTGCGTCGTGGCGCCGGTGCTGGCTTCCGTGATATTGCCGCTGATGTTGCCGGCGACTGCCGAGCTGCTGATGCGTGCGATGATTGCGGTTGAAGTGACGGTGCCATTGGTCGGTGTTAACGTCAACGAATTATGGAAAGTAACAGCGTCGGTGGAGATTTCGACGCCTGTCGGGGCGGTGATGGTGATGGGCGCTGTGAGATTCGTTCCGGACACATTGTAAATCTGCGCTGTGCCCGCGGTGCCGGCCGCGACGGTGCCCAAGTTGAGGGATGACGGGCTGACCGTAATGGTAGCGCCATTGGCCGCGGTGACGGTGCCCGTGACATCCACGTCGTGGCTGTTCGCAATGACACCGGCGCTTTCGTTGGTGATGGAGGAGGCGGCCAAGGCCCCCACGGGCGCACTGGCGCTGATGCGCGCATTGATGGTAGTCGCGGCCACCGTGCCGGCGACAGGCGTCAGCGTCAAGGTCGAATGGTAGGTCGCCCCACCGTCTGATGACACTTCGACGCCGGTCGGCGGCGTGATGGTGATCGGGCCGGTCAGATTGCTGCCAGCAATGGTGTAGGACTGCGCCGTGCTCGCCGTCCCGAAAGTGGTCGTGCCTAGGTTTAGCGATGTCGGGCTGACGGTGAGCGTGGCGGCATTAGCCGCCGTGACGGTGCCGGTAACTGCTACATTCTTATCGGGAGCGCCGGCCGTGGCGCCGGTTATGTTGCCCGCAATTGTCCCGGCGGCCGCGGTGGCGTTAATGCGCGCATTGATGGTGGTATTGGCCACCGCGCCCGCGCTGGGCGCCAGCGTCAACGAGTCGTGATAGGTGGCGCCGCCATCCGAAGACAACTCGACGCCCGCCGGCGCGGTGAGCGCAATGGGCCCGGTCAGATTGACGCCCCCCACCGTATATGTCTGCGACGTGCCGGCGGTGCCGGCGGCCGTCGTGCCCAAATCAAGCGCGGCGATGCTGGTTGTGATCACGGGTGTACCCGCCGCGAATATCGAGCCAGAGACTGCTATTTCCAGCTCGATGGCGCCGGCAATGGTAACGGCAAGGTCCTGACCCGGGAGAAAGCCCTGGGGCGCCGTGGCGCTGATGCGGAGCAAGAGCGTGGTCGTGGCCACAGTGCCGCCCGCAGGCGTTAGCGTCAGCGAAGTGTGATAGGTGGCTCCGCCGTCCGAAGACACCTCGGTCTCGGCCGGCGCAGTGACAGTAATCGGCCCCGTCAAATTGGCGCCTGCTGCGGTAAAGGGATGCGGTGTGCCGGCGATGCCGGCCGCGGTGGAGCCCAGATCCAGCGAAGCGGGGCTGACGGTTATCGTTGCCGCGGCCGCGGTGACGGTGCCGGTGACATCCACGTCGTGGCTGTTCGCAATGACACCGGCGCTTTCGTTAGTGATGGAGGCGGCGGCCAAGGCCCCCACGGGCGCACTGGCGCTGATGCGGACGTCGATAGTAGTCGTGGCCACCGTGCCTCCAACGGGGGCAAGCGTCAAGGAAGAATGGTAGGTCGCCCCGCCGTCCGATGACACTTCGACGCCGGTCGGCGCCGTGATGGTGATCGGGCCGGTCAGATTGCTGCCAACAATGGTGTAGGACTGCACCGTGCCCGCCGTCCCGAAGGTGGTCGTGCCCAGATTTAAGGAAGTGGCGCTTATTGCGATCGCTGGGCCGGCAGGCGCGGCAACCGTGCCAGTGACCGTAATATCCTGTTCTGGCGCGGTAGCGCTCGTAGCCGTGATGGACCCACTTAAGTTGCCGACCGCCGCAGTGCCGGTGATACGTACATTGATCGTAGTGTCGGGGACCGCGCCATTAATGGGTGTCTCCGTTAACGAGGAAGAATAAGACAGCCCGCCGTTATCTGATAGCTCAACTCCAGCCGGCGCCGTGATTGTGATCGGGCCCGTTAAGTTGAAGCCGCTTACCGTATAGGTTTGTGAATTGCCCGCCGTGCCGAACGCAGTTGTTCCCAGATTCAACGAATTGGTGCTGTCGATGATCGGATCGGCGTTCCCCGGAGTGCTTTGGTTTGCAGCTGCGAAATTCTGCGCGCCGCTTGGAACGCCAAAATTCTGGGCAGACTCTGCCAACAGGAATAACGACGAGAATCTTTGCAGACTCGTCATGGTTGATGCAGCACCGCCTGACCCATCGCTCTGCGAGTCTGTCGTGGGAACGAGCGCGATATTCTGCACGCTGGAAAAATCGCTCGCCAGCGTGTGAATGGAACCAGTGCAAGGGGCAAGACGCTGTTCTAATTCTTCAAGCCGTAGGGGGATTCCCGAGCGATTTTGATTGCGGCGCAGCGTGGCCACTGCACGGCCTTCTTGGGCCGGCTTCGACGAGGGGGCGGACTTCATGGGCGCAGCTCCTGCGGGACGGCGCAGTAACAAGTGGGCGAGCTTGCTGCGTGGGACGAATCGATCCAATTACGACGACTAGAAGCAGGGCGATAGTGTAGAACACGATTTGGTGATGTCAAGGAAGCGAACAAGAAGAATTGTTGAATAAGCGCTAAAATATTCGGCGCCTTCAGGATATCCTACCGGCGCCGACATTCAAATCTACCGATTCGGAAATGAACGGGTCAATTGTGCCGTGGCATTTCCTCAGCGCCGGCGCCTTCGGTCAAGCGCCAATACCTGTCCGTCGCGAGGCCGTCCCATTGCTGCTTGTCGCCGCCTGGCCAGGTCACGCGGATGCGCTTCACGTTTTCGTTTGGCCCCAGGCCAAACAAATGGCGGCGATCGCTGGAAGAGGCATAGCTGCCGCCGCTGTGGCTGAAGCTCGTTTGCGTCCGTTTGTCGGTTTCCACCACAACCTTGGCGCCGACCACGTCGCGCCGGTTCTTGCCGACCAGTTCGAAGCCAATCCAGTGATTTTGAGTGGCCGGCTGGCTAATCAGAATCACGACCGGCTCGTTCAGCTGGCTAATCACAAGGGCCGTTCGCCCATCGTTGTTGATGTCCACGATCGCCACGCCGCGGGCATTATGTTCGGTCTGAAAATAAATGCCCGCTTGCGGTGAAATGTCTTCGAATGTGCCATCGCCGCGATTGCGGAGCAGGAGCGGCCGCTGTCGCCGGGTAGCGGGTGGCGCCGGATGTTTCAGTACGTGGCCATTGGCGATGAATAAATCCAGCCTGCCGTCGTGGTCGTAGTCAAGAAACGTAGCGCCCCAGCCGACGAAGTTCGAGCCGTTGGCTGCCAAGCCTGCGTGATGACTGGTGAAGCCGAAGTTCAGCGCACCGGCCTTGGTTCGATTTTGATAAAGCCCGTTGAACTCGTGCTCATAGTTCGTCACCAGCAGCGATGGCCGACCGCTATTATCATAATCGCCAATAGCGATTCCTTTGCTGCCGTTCATTGACCCATTGTAATCGAGCGCCACCCCGGCTTGCATGCCAATTTCGACAAAGCGAAATCTGCCCGGTGTGCACTGGTTGCGATAGAGCAAATTCCCCGTAGTGTCGTTGGCGACGAAAATGTCGGGCTTGCCGTCGTCGTCCAGGTCGGCAATCACAACTCCTAAACCCTTGTTTGGCTGAATGCCCGCTTCCTCGGTCACGTCGGTGAAAGTACCGTCGCGGTTGTTGCGAAATATCTTGTGCGGCAATGGCCGGAATTGCTTCGGCGGACAGATATCTGGCTGGTTGAAGATGTTCATACACTTCGGGTGATTGTTGAAAGACCAATCCAGGTACTGGCACAAATAAAGATCGGGGTAGCCGTCGCCATCGAGGTCGGCAAACGCGGCACTCGTTGTCCACAGGCCATTGGGCAGGCCGGCCGTGGCGGTCACATCGACAAAGCGCCGGCCGCCTTTGCCGTCGCTTTCGTTATGGTAAAGGGCCAGGCGACCCCAGCCGGTGATGAGCAGATCGGGCCAGCCATCGCAATCGTAATCCACCACGGCGACGCCATGTGTGTAAAACGTGGGGCCGTCGAGGCCGACTTCCTTGGTCACGTCCTTGAACTTGCCATTGCCAAGATTCTTGTAGAGCTTGCAGGGATGGCCGCGAATCTCCTGTTTGTTCGGACCACCGAAATAGCCGCCACCGGGAATGAACAGATCGAGCAAGCCGTCGCCATCATAATCCAGCACGGCCACGCCGCCGCCGAGCGATTCCAACACCGTGCATTGATCGGCCTCTTCGCCATTGCGATACATGAAATCAATGCCCGATTGTGCGGTCACATCGCGGAAGATGCCCGCGGCTGCCGGATCGGCCACGGGCGGCTTACCGGGATCTTCGGCCCACGCCGCACCGGCGCCGACCCCACGGCGCAGTCCGGCGCCGGCGCCCAGTGTCAATACGCCCATTGCAATCAAGAAGTACAGGCCGCTTTTCACTTTGGTCAAGAACATGGTTTTCAATGCTCCCCGAGCCAGTGGAACCACCGATGCGGAAACGATCTCCGCAGTCCGTGAGCCGGCCGCGAAAAGGCAAGCCGTGTGTGCCGTGGACTTCACCAGTGCGGCGGAAGCGGCGCTGCTGCTGAGTGCGGCACCCGCGAGAACAACACCGAGCGTGACGCCGCGCAGCCGAAGCCGCTTTTGCAATCGACTTTTCGCCGTCGCCAGGCGGCTCGATAGCGTGCCTTCTTTAATGCCGAGCTGCCGCGCCGCTTCGGCACGCCCCTGGTTTTCCAAACAACAAAGGATAAAAGCCGTGCGATATTTTTCTGGGAGACGCTCGATTTCCGCATCGAGAATGGCCTGGACGTCGCGCCATGTCGGCTCAACCGCGGTGGGATTTATCGCTGCTTCGGACAAGCCGCTCCGCATGCTCTTCCTGGCAGCATCGCGTTTCGCTTTCAAGGCCATGCGATACGCCACTCCATGAAGCCAGCTGGTCAACGCCTCCGGCTTGCGGATCGAACGTGCTTTGCACGCGAGCACCAGGAACGTGGCTTGAAAGGCATCTTCGGCATCCTGCGCGTGCTGCAATACATGCCGGCAAACACCCATGACCAACCGGCTATGCCTCTCGACGAGAGCGGCAAACGCATCCTCATTACGGTCGTGAGCGAAGAATTGCAGAAGCTGCTGGTCGCTTAGCTCCTGAGACTGGCGCTCGGCAAAGAGCCGGTTCAATTGTCCCAGGACCGGCCCGATCTGTGCGTTTGCCATGTGGTGCACGCTCCGGGAATCTCAGCGTCATCCTATAGTTCCCTCGGCGAGGCAATTCGTCGCTTTTTTCACTGCCGGAAGCCAAGGAATGCATTTTTCAACTGCGAATTAGCTGAGAAACGGCAATGGAAGTTGATGCCGGATATGAGGCAGTACGCTTTTCGAGGCGATTTTGATTGCCGCCACCTGAAGAAGTAAAAGACGCCCTCCTTTTTCTTGGCTTACTGCCGAATTGGCAGATCGACGCAGGCGTTTTCATTTCAAATTTCAAAAAAGAGACACACCCGCCCTGAAATGAAACGCTTTTTCATGAAATCAAACGCATTTTTGAATGATTTTGCCGATTCGGATCGTACACTGTGGCGTGCGCCTATCGGGCATGGCCTGTTTGTTCTACCGACCTTGATGTTTTCCTCTGCGGCCAGCGGCGGTCCGCATCGTCAGCTCTTGCCCAGGCCGTCTGATTGTGGTACATTTTTTATACCCAGTCGAATGGGGTTCGGCGTCCTGACTGCGCCGGCCTGATACTATCGCAAGTCTTGAATGCTTGTGTGGTTGCTATCTCAACACCACTCCATGCCTGACCAAACTTTCCGAGACACCCCCACAGACAAAGTTCCGACGTGTCCACGTTGCGGCGTAACTCTGGAACCGCGGGGCCGCGTTGTTGATGTCGGTGGGTACAAGAAATGGGTGGAACCCTGGCATTGTCCGGTTCACGGACGGGTCGATTATCAAGGGAAAGAGGGGGAGACGTCGGGTTCCGGGAAGTAAAAGCCTGCGCCAACTCGACATTGCCAACGGAGTCGAGTGCTCGCATCTCTTCGCAAGCCACGAAATTCGCTATACCAAATTCGCTGGCTAATAAAGGGTTTCAAAATCGCCTCTACCCGTAGCCGCAGGCTTTGGCCTGCGGCCGTTCCCGCAGGCTAAAGCCTGCGGCTACGGTCTACGGTCTAAGGTCGACGGTCTTGAAACGCTTCTGATCTGCCAGCTCTTACCTTGGCGCGTTCCTACTCTCACCTATCCGGGAGCGTTAACATGAAGTCGTTCGTCTCCATCGTTGTCATCGCTATCTGTGCGAACATTTGCTTCACGGCCGACCTGCCGCGCAGCAGTCCGGAGGCGCAGGGCGTGGACTCCGCTGCGCTGCTCAACTTCATCGAAGAAGCCGACAAAATCGAGACGATGAACAGCTTCATGCTGGTGCGGCACGGCCAAGTGGTGGCAGAAGGCTGGTGGGCGCCGTACGGGCCGCAGTCGCCGCACTCGCTGTATTCGCTCAGCAAAAGCTTCACCTCGACGGCGGTCGGCCTCGTCATTGCCGAAGGAAAGCTGAGCCTCGACGACGAGGTGCTGAAGTTCTTTCCCGACGAGGCGCCGGCAGAACCCAGCAATAATCTAAAGGCGATGCGGGTGCGCGACTTGCTCCGCATGAATACCGGCCAGCAGACCGAGCCGCCCCGGCAGGCGAATCAGACATGGGTGAAAGCATTTCTGGCCCACCCGGTGCCGTTCAAGCCCGGCACGCATTTCCTCTACAACACGTCGGCCACTTACATGCTTTCGGCCATTGTGCAAAAGGTCAGCGGACAGACGGTGCTTGACTACCTGAAGCCCCGGCTCTTCGAACCGCTGGGGATCGAGCATCCGACGTGGGAGATGAGTCCGCAAGGCATCTCGGCCGGCGGTTACGGGCTCAGCATTCGCACCGAAGACATCGCCCGCTTCGGCCAGCTCTACTTGCAGAAAGGCAAGTGGAACGGCAAGCAGCTGGTGCCGGAAGCGTGGATCGAAGCCGCCACCGCCCGGCAGACCTCCAACGGCAGCAACCCCAAGAGCGACTGGGACCAGGGCTACGGCTATCAATTCTGGCGCTGCCGGCACGGCGCTTACCGCGGCGACGGCGCCTTCGGCCAGTATTGCATCGTCTGGCCGGAACAAGACATGGTCATCGCCATCACGAGCGGCGTGAAGGACATGCAAGCCGTGCTAAACCTGATTTGGGACAAGCTCACACCGGCGCTAAGTGTGACTTCGCTCACACCGAATGAAGGCATGCAGAAGAAACTCGAACAGAAGCTGAAGAGCTTGACCGTGCGCCCGGCCGCCGGCTCCGCCATGGCGGCGAAGGTGTTCGACAAGAAATTCGAGTTTCCCGCCAACGAGCGCAAGCTTGAATCGATCGCGCTGGAAAGCGATGCCAAGAACGACACCGTGACGCTGGTCGCGCGCTTCAACGGCAACGAGCAGCGCATCGTTTGCGGCCACGGCGCCTGGCACAAGGGCAAGAGCGGCTGGGGGAATTTGGCTGCGCAGCCAATGGCCGCGAGCGGCGCGTGGGGCGAAGACGACACGTTTACCGCCAAGCTCTGTTTCTACGAGACGCCGTTTCTCATTACCATCCGCGCCAAGTTTTCGGGCGACGAAGTAAAGCTGACTTCAGAGTCCAATGTTGGCTTCGGCCCAACCAAGCAGGCCCCGCTGGTGGGCAAGGCGAAGTAAACAGGAAAGGCGAGGTGCCGGCGAAGCAAGCTATTGGCCTAAACCGTCGGCAGGAGATCAAGGCCAACGCACGCAGGATCCGCAAAATTCCCATAATGGAATCGGTTTAGGAATCGAAATGCCGCGATGCCGTCAAAACCTCGCGGAATTTGCATGACGCCGACCACCGGAACCGGCTCGTCGAAATTGATCCGCGGAATCCGGACTCGTACGAGGAATAACGGGAACGAACCCGTATAGGCGCCGGTTAGTTGAACTTGGGTGATCGGAATGCCGCCGCATTGCAAACAATCGCTCAGTTGAAGCACGATTTGAAACACGGAGCGCTGTGTACCTGCACCAGTGTCCGCGATCAAAGTCCGAAATAGGTCTGGTCCCCCACTTGGCCGGGGCAGACTCACTTGTATTGTGGGCCGGTCATTTAGAAGCGGAAATTGCACCGCCGGCGTCATGCCCAGCTCCAGATTTCATCCACGCGATCATAGTCCGCGCTGGCTTCAATGCAGCAACACCTGGCCGGATCCGGTTCGATCTGCCGCAGGCGATCCGCAACTTCTTTCCAGGTATCGGCCACTACAACGACTTGCCCATTTGCGATGCCAACAATTTTTCCGGCGTAGGGCGAACCGGGATGATGCCGCGCATCCGAATTGATTTGCCGCGCAAGCTGGTCATTGATGGCGGCGATAGACCGAGACGGCGTCATAATTGATTCCCGCGCAAGGCACTGCAATAGTGGACCGCGACGCGAAATCATTGTACCAGACTTGCGCCGGAAGCTGTGTTCTTTAACGTAGATCCGAGATATCGGTTATGGACTTTCCCAGCATTATGCCTCTGGCAATTCCTTGCATCCCCTAATACGTTGTTTGGCAACCGCACTCTCACTATCGTTTTCGCAGCGAGGAGACTTCCGTGAGCACGAAGAAAGTGAACGTGGCCATCATCGGCCTCGGGTTTGGCGCGGAATTTATTCCCATTTATCTGCGCCACCCGCATGCGAACATGTATGCGATCTGTCAGCGCAATCCGGAAAAGCTCAAAAAGATCGGCGATCATTTTCAAATTGAGCATCGCTTCACGAAGTATGAAGAGGTGCTGAAGGATCCGAACGTTGATTTCGTGCACATCAATTCGCCAATCCCCGATCATGCTCCCATGTCCATTGCTGCGCTCAAGCACGGCAAGCACGTAATGTGCACCGTGCCAATGGCCACCACGGTTGAAGAATGTCAGCAGATTTGCGAGCTAGTCAAAAAGACCGGGCTCAAGTACATGATGGCCGAGACCGTGGTTTACAGCCGCGAGTTCCTGTTCATCAAGGACTTGTACCAGAAGGGCGAACTGGGCAAGATTCAGTACATGGCCGCGTCGCACCCGCAAGATATGGATGGCTGGCCTGACTACTGGCAGCGTATGATTCCCATGCACTACGCCACGCACGTGGTCAGCCCATGCCTGGGGTTGGTGAATGGCCGGGCCGATTATGTCAGTTGCTTCGGTTCCGGAACGGTGCGCGATGACATTGCGAAGAAGTCGGGCAATAAGTTCGCCGTCGAGTCGTGCCACATCAAGATCAAAGATTCCGACGTCTCCTGCCACATTTGGCGCTTCCTGTACGACGTGGCCCGGCAATACCGCGAAAGCTTCGACGTATACGGCACCAAGAAGAGCTTTGAGTGGACGCTCGTGGAAGGCAAGGAACATGTCTTGCACACCGCGAAGAAGCCGGAGCATGAGATTCCATCTCCGGTGAACGTGCCCGATTTCGCGCACTTGTTGCCGGAGCCGATCCGCACATTCACACAACCGGCCGCGATCCACGACGCCCAGCATTTGTCGTTCATTCAGGGCGGCGGTCACGGCGGCTCGCATCCGCACCTGGTGAATGAATTCGTCAGCGCGCTGGTGCAGGATCGCGACCCGTGGCCCAACGCGACGCTGAGCGCGAATTGGACGTGTGTCGGCATTTTGGCGCATCAATCGGCGCTAAAGGGCGGCGATATTGTGCGGCTGCCGGCGTTCACATTGTCGTAAACTAACGTGGGACAAGATTCCAATCTTATCTGCTTTGTTTGTGGACAAGATTGGAATCCCACGTACAAACTCCATCGTACCCAACATGAAGCGATTTCTTTTCTCTTCACTCTGCATAGTTCTAGTTTCGTTCGTCGCGCGCGCTGACAACGCGGTCGCTACGAAAGACGATCCCAAAGCCATCACCGAGAAATGCGCCGCGTACATGGACGCGCGGATGAAGATCAGCAAGTTCAGCGGCAGCATTATGGTGGCGCGCAATGGCGAGGTGCTGTTCGAACACGGCTACGGATTGGCCAATGTCGAACACAGCGTGCCCAACACGCCCAAGACGAAGTTCCGTCTCGCCTCGGTCAGCAAGCAGTTCGTGGCCACCGGCATCATGATTCTGGAGCACGACGGCAAGCTAAAAGTCGACGACAAGCTGGAAAAGCATTTGCCCGATTGCCCGAAAGCATGGGCCGACGTGACGCTCGCGCAACTCATGTCCCACACCTCCGGCGTGCCGGAAAACCTGCGACCGGCGCTGTTTCAAGGCAAATGGCCGCTCCCGGTGGGCTCCAGTCATGTGTACGACGTGGTAAAAGATAAGCCGCTCGATTTCAAACCGGGCGAGAAGTGGTCGTACAGCAACACCGGCTACGATTTGCTCGGACTCATCATCGAAAAGATCACGGGCAAACCGTACGGCGACTTCCTGAAGGAGCGCATTTTCGACCCGCTGGGCATGCACGACACCGGGATCGACTCGCGGCCGCTGGTGCTCAAGGATCGCGCTTACAACTACGGGCTGCAAAAGGGCGAATACGTGATCGCGCAGTATATCGACATATCGGCTGTGTATGCGGCCGGTTCGATCTACTCCACGGTCGAGGATTTGTTGAAATGGGACAACGCCCTGTATTCCGATAAGATTCTGCCGCAAAAGTCGTGGGAAAAGATGTGGGCTCCGGTGAAGAACGGGTACGGCTTCGGGTGGTTAATCACGCAGCGCTCCGGCAAAAAAGTTATGGTGCACAACGGGGGCCTGCCGGGATGCACCACCACCGTCGAGCATCATCCCGAGACGAGGCTGTTCATGTCCGTGCTGTGCAATGTTGAAGGCTCGCCGATGCAGCGCGTTTGTACCGATCTTTCGGCCATCGCGCTGAGCGAGCCATACGACATGCCGGTCGAGCACAAGGAGACCAAAGTCGATCCGAAGACCTTCGATGCCTACGTCGGCGAGTTCGAATTGCGGCCGAAGTTCATCCTTACGATCTCGAAGTCGAGCGACGACTTGTATGCTCAGGCCACCGGACAGATCAAGTTCAAACTATATCCCGAGGCAGACGGGAAATTTTTTGCGCGCGTGGACGAAATCGTCATCACGTTCGTCAAGGATGAAAAGGGCCAGGTGAATGAGATGAACTATCACCAAGGCGGCCGCGATATTAAGGCCAAGCGCGTGGTGAAGCCCCCGGAGAAGAAGGAAGAAAAGAAAGAGGAGAAAAAGGACGGAAAGAAAGAAGAAAAGAACTAGCAGACTAGTGAGAGATCAAGCCCCAGAAATCCTCGCGCGCAATGTTTTCGCCGGTAAACACAACTACAATCGGCTCTTCTAGTTTCTCACCGCCCGATTTCACGAGCGCCGTGGTCACCACGCTCGACGGCTCGATGATCAGCCCTTGAGCTTCGAACAATTCTCGCAACGCCGCGCGGATTTCTTCTTCCTTCACCAGGTGAATGGCGATGTCCATCTCCTGAATTCGATGCACAACCGGCGGGTGCGGCGTCTCGAGTACCAGGCCTTCGGCAATTGTCTTCGCGCGCGGGTGACTGAATTCGGCATAGGTCGGGTAATTCCAGGCCTCGCAGCCATGCAGCGCGAGCCGGCGCGGATGCTTTTTCAGATACTCCGTAAGGCCCATAAGTAAGCCGCCACCGCCGACTGGGAACACGAGCGACCGGCAATCGGGAAGTTCGTCCAGGATTTCGGCAACGATGGGCTGATAGCCATCGGTCCAGTTCGCATCGAGATGCGGATGCACGAAGTAACCGCCGCGGGACTTCGCTAATTCTGTGGCGGTGCGGAGCAAGTCGGTGCCGCCGCCGGCGACCTTAATGAGTTCGACGCCGAGTGCTTGCAGCTTCTCGTCCTTGGCGCGCGAAAGCGTGGTGGGGACCACGCCAACCATCTTCGTGCCATAGTCCTTGGCTGCCACGGCGGCGCCGAGAGCGGTGTTGCCCATGGACGGCACAATCAGCGGCGGCAATGGGCCTGCGTGCCGCAGTGATTCCATCAGATGCTTGGCGCCGCGAATCTTGAACGAGCCGCCTGGGGCAAGGAACTCGCACTTCGCGTAGACGCGCCGATTGGGGAAAAGATTACCGAGGCGGACCAGTGGGGGCTTGGGGGAGGAGAGCATGGCAGGCTTTCTGCCGCTTGCGGCTTTGCGGGCATGTTTCCGGCGAAGCCGCAAGCAGCTATAGCAGCGGCACGCGTTCGCGGGCCAGCATTAGTTCGCGCAGCGCGGCAAAATAGCGAGTCAATTCTTCGGGATGGTCGAATTTGTCGCGCGAGCAATTGCCGGAGCCGCACCCGCTTTCGCCGCAGCCCCCATCGCCGCACTTGCCGCAACCCCCACCCGAGCCGCATTCTGAGCACCCGTGCTCCTGCGCTTCGGCGGGTCGCGATTGGTCGTGCACGGTGACCAGCAGATCATGGCGAGCGCGGAGTTCTTCCAAAAACGGCGTGAGTGTGCACTGCTGCCAGCAAAGCACGTGCAGGATGGCGCTTGAGCTATCGAGGAGCACGTCGGCATCCAGAGGCGCGAGCGGCAATTGCATTTGCTCGATCAGTTGCTGTGCATCGACAAGCAATTCCTGGCTGCGTACATGTTGCTCGTGGGCGTGGGCTTGGTCGTCGGGAGTTGCGCGGCGAAGGACTTCGCCGGTGACAGGGGGTAGAGCCGGACCGCTCTCATCGACGCGGCACAGCACTTCGCCCAATTCGACTCCGCGTGCGCTGCGAATGACAATCGATTCACCGTGATTTGGACAAAGACTCCCGCCGTCGCGGCAGCGGGTAAGGGCGGCCGTGCAACCGTGGGCGACCAGGTATTCGGACGTAGTGGCCATCACATGGAAGCCGGCTCGCTAAAGCCCAGGAACTCGCGCATATAGCGGTCGTATTCGTCCTGCCCATGCTCGGTGCTAAGGTCGAGGCGGAGTTCGTTGATGACTTTGATGCTGTAATTGCGGAACCAGTAGTCCCAGCAGTCGGCACAGATTTCGCGCTGAATGCGCTCGCCCATTTCATCCGGCATGGGCGGCTTGGGCAGTTGCCGGGCCCGAGCGCCCATCGGGCAACCGGGCCGGTGGCAGTTGAAACCGTTGCTTCCGGGCCCGCCGGCCGAGCTGATTGGTTGCGTCGATTGCGGAATGGTCTCGCCGAGTTGCACCAGCATGCGGCCCATTTCATCGCGCGGCATCTTGTCGCCGCGCTCATCGGCCACTTTCCAGCCTTCCTTCAATACCTTGATGGCCTCGTCGCGCTGCTGCAAGGCCATATGACAGCTGGCCAGCAATTGATACACTTTCGAAAACAGCGGATTCAATTCCAGCGTTTTCTGGAACGACTGGATCGCCTCAGCGTGCTGGCCGTCTTCCATCAACAACTGGCCCAGCCGGTAATGACCCAGTTCATTCTCTGGGTCGTCATTGGCCATTTTCCGAAACTGGGCAATGCGCTCTTGTAGTTGGCTCATGCGGTTGTTGTATGGAAATCGCCGCTTGCGGCGTTGCCTCGCCGCAAGCGGTCGGCTTACTTCGCCGATGGCATCACGGTGAGCGGGAAGCTGATCTTGTAATTCTTGTCGGTCACCTTGCACGTGGCTTTCACTTCCACCGTATACACGCCGGAACGGTTCATCGGAATGCGGAAGATGAACGGCAGGTTAGTGACTTTTTCGTCCACCCCTTTATCGTACATGAGCGCCGACGGTTGCTCGGTAGTGGGCTTACCGTTCTGGTCGAGAATGCGCAGCTCCGTAATGAGATCCGGCTGCTTGGTGTCGGCCCGACGGCCAAAGCCGACCACGCCGAAGTTCAGATACAGCACCTGACCCGGAATGCCCATGAGCGGGGCTGGGATTTCGGCTTTTTCGTCGGACGAAGTGAACATACCGACAATGCCGAACGCCGGGGGCAACACTTCAAACGCCTTGTCGATCGACTTGGCGGCGTTGTTCGCCATGTCCGTAACCGTGAGCCGACAAGTATACATGCCTGGCGGTGTGGTCACATCGAGCATTAGAAATCCTCGGGCGGGCATCTTGTTGCCGCCCAGGGGCAGTACCATTTCATTCTTCACGGGTGGCTGCTTGTAGATCGATTGGCCGGCCGAATTGGTCACCTCCATGCCCATCGTGTACCGCACCACGCCCGCCATGTCGGTCTTCAGGTTTTCGACATC
>Ga0209580_10000684_pt1 | contig 17076 bp, 24 predicted proteins | sample Coa_R1_5_FD_187153 | JGI IMG/M metagenome (GOLD analysis project Ga0209580, IMG submission 187153) | Surface soil microbial communities from Centralia Pennsylvania, which are recovering from an underground coalmine fire - Coalmine... | ecosystem: Environmental > Terrestrial > Soil >... | reverse complement strand
CTATCCCATCCTGGACGCCCCTTCCGCGCATTCAACTCAATCTTCGGCAAACTCGGAAAATAGGCCTCGATCAGTTCATACTGCCAGTCGGGCTTTTCGGAATGCCGCCCGATCGGCATTTCCCGCGTCGATGACCATTGCGTGCCTGGCGCCGGAGCCGGCACGTCGCCGCAGGTGCCGAGCAACAACAACTCATGTTCACTGCGGAACCAATAGCCCGTACCGATACGGGGTTTGACCGCGATGATGTGCGACTTATAGGCGAACCCCCATGCTGCCATCACGGTGAGCGCATGAGGCAGCATCGGGGCTGTCGCCCACAGGAAGAGAGCGCAGTCCCTGGCCGCAATCGATTGCACAGGCCGGGCGGCAATGACTTCCGTGACCGAGGTCGGATAGTGGTTGTCGGCCGCACGATCCATGCCGGTCTCACGGGACCAGGGCTCGAAGCGCCATTCGGGGTCGGCGAGAATGACGCCATAGCGCTTCGCGGGGAGAGCGAGATTGCGCGCCGCCTGGGCCGCGCCGAGTTCGGTCTCGCGGGCCTCGCGCCGCTCGCGCTTATCGCCGGCGCGCAAGAGATTGACCGTGACCCGTTCGGCGCCTCGCGCCGCACCTTCGCGCCACGCCGCGAGCCGGGCCTCGATGGCGCGGTCCGAAATCGACGCCAGCTTCTGCGCGCGGCTGCTGAGCCTCTTGTCTACCCCGATATCGTCGAGTGACGGACGCGGCGCAACCAGTTCCGACTCGGAACCGGTAAATTTGGTGCCCTTCGCGGGTCTGCCGCCCTCATTGAGGCCCGTCGTTTTCTTGATCTGGATGACCATCTCGCCCAAGCGTCGCTCGGCGCGAATCACCATCTCTTGGGCGTTGATCTGCAGCTCGCGGTCTTTCGCCCGCCGGGCATATTCGCGCACGGCCGCGCTCTTGTCGGCAAGGGTACTGACCTCGGCGAGGGTCTTGGCTTGGGCGAGAGCCTGCCGGGCTTGGTCGTAGAAGGACAGCGCCGGAAGATCAGCCGATGGCGCAATGACCGCCGGCAAGTTGCCTGCCGGCGGATGATTCATCCAGATCGTCCGCACCCGGTTGCGGGTGAGGCCTGGGTATTTGTCCCGGAGCCTTGTCCATACCGAGCGGTCGCCAACGCCGGGAGCGCGGGCGGCAAGGACATCGGCAACGAGGGCGCAGTTGTCAGGCATGGCGGATTGGCTCAAATCTTTGCTTTCGACCGCTCTTGAGCCGCGCCAACCGCGCCTTCTGATATTCGCCGCGATGATCAACGCTATCGGCTCGATCCGGAGTGAACCCCTCCGGCGCTTTCGTTCGCTTCGCGGGCGCCGTCGCGATATAGGCCCATTGGCCTTCGCCTAGGCTTCCCTGGGTGAGATAGACTTGTCCCTTGACGGCCGCATCCCATACGTCATGAGCGAGGGCCATGAGCCCCGCGTCCTGGCCGGAGGCCGTGTCGCGGGCCAGGAATCCCCTGTGATAGACGATGGAATCGCCACCGGGAGAGGAGGCGAGCCAGTCGGCGAATTGTTGGGCTGATGCGATCTCGCGGGGGTCGGTCATGGCAACTCCTCGAATCGGACCCGATTGCGGACGACGCCGAAGCTCCATGCGAAGGTATCGATCTTATGCTTGCGCGCCCAAAGCTCGATTGTCTCCGATACCATCTTGCCGAGGTCATCGACCTGCGCTGCGGTCGCGTCCTCTAGAAATTCGCCGTCTCCTATGCGCTCCTCGTTCTGGCCGTAGAGCGCTTCGATGATGGTGTCGCCCTCAAGAGAGAGATCGTAATTCTGGCGCTGGCATTCGGCGATGAGGCCTTCGCCGTATTGCGCGAGAAGGCGAAGCGCTTCTTCCCGCGTCTCGCATTCTTCGTTAAATACCTCATCGGTGAAGCCGAACCACCATTTGAATGGGTGGATGGGGGGCGGCGACGCCATGGCATCTGCTGCCGCCGGAATCTCACCAACACCAATGCCAACGACAGGAAGCGCCGCCGCGCCAGCCAGAAACTTGCGTCGGGTTGCTCCGCTCATGGGGATACTCCTATTGGCATATCGATCTTGGAGTTTTCGCCCACCGCATCATACTCCCGCCTGTTCGCGTATCTTCTTCGCCGCCGCCCGTCCCTTGCGTATCCGCAGCGCGCGGCGCCAATGCGGGAAGGCCTGCTGCTCGACGTGCAGGGAGATCATATTCTTCTTTCCTGCCCGGATGAGCTTGGAACTCTTTGCGGACGCGGTCGCCTACAAACGTTGCGGCGATTTCGGAGAGGGTGTCGAGGTCGATCATGCGGGCACCCTGAATCCAGCCTCATTTCTATGCCCGCCGCCCCCGAAACTCTTGGCGACCTCGCTTACGTCTTCGCGCGAATCCTCCGAGCGCAGCGAATAGGTTCGGCCACCATAGGCATCGACCACGACGGCTGCGAAGGGGGCCATGGGATGGGCTTTGAGAAGCTCATGGGCTAGATCGGAGGCGAAGGCGTAAGGAGCATGAGCGACAGGAACGCCGGACCACTTGCCGATCGATTTTAATGTCGCGGTCGGCACCATTTCGGCGAGTTTCTGATCATAGAAGCGCTCGATCGCCAGTGCCGAGCTGATCACCATGTTTGCATCGGCCTCGATGGCCTGCGAGATCGCGTCCCATGTCGGGAAATCATAGGCGAAGCTTTTGAGATAGAGCGAGAAGGCGCGCGTCTCTTTCAGATTGAAGCGCCAGAGATCGCGGTCCTCGATGAACTGGATCATGATGGGTAATGGTCGGTCGGGATAGCAGAATTCCCAGGTCAGCGCCGCGCCGGAATGCTCCATATCGAAATGGGCAATCATCGGGGGTCGCTCCCGCGTCCTCAAGTCCTCGAAGATGCGATCCATATCCGCCGCGACAATCTGCTGGCCGCACCACGTTTCAGCGATTATTGCTTGCAGATCGGCCTCGGCCGTCTTGTGGTGATCGAGGATCACGATCGAGGCCGCGCCGCGCTTCAGGAGATCGGCCAATACATCGAGCTTATACGAGAAATCGGCGATCAGCAGATTCTTGCCGACGATATCGACCTCGGGGAAGGCGAGCCCATAGTTCGTCGGCGCGAGTACACAGTCGGGCCACTTGCCATGCACGATCCAGGCGCAGGCAAAGCCATCATCGCACGGTGAATGGAACAGACAAACGTCGGGCTTCCACATCTGAAACTCTCAAATTAAGTGGGGACCGTATCGCCGTCCCCGAGCGCGACCCAGTAGCGTTGGCTGGTTGCCGTTGATGCAGTGGGCCAAAGCCCTTGCTTTGTGTTGGATGCCGGAACCGCTGCCGTCGAAACCGGGTAATTCGATGCTCAATAGAGGATCGAAAATCCGACCTCATACCGCTGCGCCAGTCCGACCAAGGCATTCTGCCCGACTGGGCCAAGCGCAAAGCCCTTCGCCGGAAATACCGTGCCGACCCAGGCATCCGCAGCAAAGCCATTGCTCAGTTGTCCGATCATGCCGACACCAAGCGCGGGCGCGACCGACCATTCCCGATTGTTGGCGAGACCGAAATTGGCTGAGATGTCGTCCTCGTGAATCCCGCCCCAGAGGTAGGTCAGGACATTGGTCGCGACCTGGCCGTTGGGAAGGGGAGGAAAGGGCGGGACAGTCGGCAGGTTGAGGGTCGGAAAGTAGCTCAAGAGTTGCGCGAGGGGCACGCCCGCCTTGAAACGCTGTTCGAACGCGGCGGGACCGGATAAGCTCAAGCCTACCGTGTTGCCGCCGTTGAAATTCGTAATCCCGAACGATCCCTCGATGGCGTAGAACGCCGGTCCACCCGCATTCCATGTCCAGCCGACCGTGCCGGCAAGGGCGATCTGATTCGTGGTGAGGCTCGCGGGGCCGATGCCCTCGATATTGGCCTTGACGGGGCCAGCATCGGCGAAAGTCGTGAGGCCCCAGTAGAAGCCTGAGACCGTGGGGTAGCCGACCTGGGGCGGGGCGGCGAGGGCCTTGACCTTGATGGGCATGTCGGCGGCGGAGGCCGGGACGGCAAGCAGGGCCGCGGTAGCAAGCAGAAGCAGGGTTCGCAGCTTCATTTGGGTTACTCCTTTGGAGGTTAAGCAGCTTTGTCCGGGCGCGCTTTGCCCTTCCATTCTTCGTCGCATTCAAGGGTCTTCTTGAATCCGATATTGCCTTGAGGATGAAAGATCACAACGCCTTCCGGCTTCATGAAGCCAGGGGCGGCAAGTGATCCGCCGTCACGCAGCAACGCGAGGCATGATTCGATGGCTTCGGTCGTAAATATCCCCTGATGCAGCACCGGAACGACACGGCAGCACGCGGGGCGCACTGCGGCGTCGCTCCATTTCGACGTGTTGAACAGCGAAAACCGCTTCTCGCCTTTAAGCAAGCCATAGCCGCGCTGGATGCCGGAGCCCCACCATTCGCCATAATGGCGGCCGGGACCGAGTTTGCGAAGCTCGTCAGCGTGCGCCTCGCACCATGCCGCAAAGCCGAAATTGTCAGCACCGCCGGCGTGACGGGGAACAAGCCATTGTGTACGCGAGCCCGCCTTGATCGTGCCATCCTCGCCGACATAGACGACGCCGCAGGTTCCATCGATCTTTTCGGTGACGATGATCTCCCGCGACAGCCGCGCGATCTTGGGAAATTCGATGAATTCGACTTCGGTCATTGGTCCTCACCCAAACGCATCAAGGCTGATTCGTAGCCCCGTCCGATCCGCGATTCGCCGCAAAAGAGGCGCGAACCTTTCACGGCGCAATCTCCACTGTCAATCGCGGAAACTGTGATTTGTGTGGAAAAGTCATCTTGACATAGGTGCCGCTCTGTGAAAGAGAATTGTTTTGCGTGTGATATCGAGGATGCCAATGAGACGCACAAAGGTTGTCGTGACGAAACAGGTCAAGGTTATCCAATGCGAGCGGCCTTATGTGCTGTTCGGGGAAGCCGTGGCCGCCGCCCGCCGCCGTAGGTCCATCACGCAGCAGATCTTGGCCGACAAGCTCAAGGTCTCGCGGGGCTCGATCGCCAACATCGAGGTCGGTCGCCAGAGGGTGTTGCTATCCGATGTATTCGCCTTCGCCAAGGCGCTTGATGTGCCGGCGCAGAGCTTTTTTCGCGCAGTGCAGAAATGAGCCCGCGATCTTTGCCGGAGTGGTCCGCCCCTCCCGACACTCCCGTTCCGCCCCGCGTGCGTCTGCGTGTCTTTGATCGCTACACCGGCCGCTGTCAATGTGGTTGCCGCAGGAAAATCGCGGCAGGCGAAGCGTGGCAATGCGATCATATCGTTGCGCTTATCAACGGCGGCGAGAACCGAGAAAATAACCTGCATCCGCTCCTCGTCGCTCATCATGCGGACAAAAGCCTCGCCGATATAGCCGAGAAAGCCAAGATCGCATCCCAGCGCCTCAAGCATCTAGGCCAATATCGTCCATCCCAGCCGCTTCCATGCGGCCGAAATTCAGCCTATAAGAAAACCATGCGCGGCGCTATCGTCAAGCGGGTATCACAGGGCGCGGCGCACCGGGCGATGATGCGCAGGCGCCAGATGGGAGAGGATCAATGATCACCCTGCCGGCGATACAATCTGAAACCTCAATTCCCGAGACGCCCTGGAGCCGCGAGCTTATCAAGGCGATCGCCATGGATGTGGGCAACGAGGTCGCCGCCCATATCGAGATCATGTATCCCCAGGCCGTCCAGGCAACCTCATCGACCTTCCTGCTTTCGGTGCGGAACTGCGTCCACAATCAAATCATGGCGGCGATTGAGGTCAATGATGCCGGCCAGATCGCCGCCCGATTGGAAACCCGTAGAAAGCGACGGCGCGAATGGAAGGCGGCTTGGAAGAAAGTAAGGAACACACCGCACGTCGAAGGCGCGGCCATCGATCTATGCGGGAATGACTGAGATGACCGACCTCGCCGCTGGGGGACGCATCCGCGCCCTCATTAAGGAGCCGACATGACCCGCCAGTGGATTCGCGTCCTTACCGGCAAGCCCGGCCGTGGGAGCGTCGGCTATATTCTGGGTGCATGGAATAAGAGAGGCGTTACATTGATTCGCTTTGGGAATGATTTCCCCGATGATTTTGTTACCAAGTCCGCCGGCACATTCGAGCCCTTGGACGAGATCGAATGCGCCGCACTTGAACTGACGTGGCCGGTCCCCCTGTCCCCCGTCCCCACTGGGTAAGGGATCGAGACCTCTTGACGAGCGCGAAACGGCCGCACTTCGCCTTGAGGATTGCCGCAACGGCGCCGGGCGGACGCTACTCACGGAGAAGCGATTCGCCCGGCGTCACTTCCGCCTCGTCATCGTCAACGTCTGTGGATCAAGATCAAAGATCGGCTTCCCCCCGGCCTCGAATGCCGCGATCTCGATCGCAATCCCTTTCGACACATCCCAGCCCTCCATATGCGCCGCAAGCAGCACGTCGCAGCGTTCCGTCATGATGTGATCGAGTGGCATCCATAGATCGTGATCGAGCGAGTCAAGGCCGCCGTAGCGGGCGATTGGATGACAGTGCGCTATCGGGCTGTAGACATGCATCCCGGTCTTGATGAGCCTCCCGGCGAGACGGCAAGCGGCTTGCCATGCGGCTACGGGGCCGTGGGGATAGCGTGAATATGGCGTGGCAAGATAGGCCAGCGGCGCGATGTCGGTCATTTGCGGCCGCCTCTGAAAATGTCAGTTACGACAATATGGCCATTGGTAATTTGCACCCTAAGCCCAGCGCGAACTTCGATGCCAAGATCAGCCATGAATCGATGCGCCTCCTCGCCGCCGATCGAAGTATGATCTCTGAATTGGCAAAAGTACGTCATCCCGCTTTCTGGGCCACCATAAGTGAAATTCACCTCACAAGAGCCATCATGGTTCTGTGGTGATGCGATGACTGAACTGAGCACCATAAAAGCAGACACCGCGATCGGTCCTATGGTGTCGGTCATTGCCCCGCACCTTTCGGCTCTACATCCGCCTTCACCCATGTCCCCGGAGCCAGCATACCAAATCGCGATATTTGTCCGCCATTGACATTGGATAAAATCAATGCTCCGCCCACACAGTCAACATGATCCGCATAGATCACGCTTCCGGTTGACAAACTGATTCTCCAACACAACGCGTTTAGCGCCCGATCCGTCACGACCGCCCCTCGCGCGCATTGCCAGTGCCGCGCATCACGATCGCGGAAATCTCGTCGAAGCGCTTGCCCTGGGCGAGCATGCGCGCGTCCATGGCGTTGATGCGTTCCTCCTGACGGGCGAGCGCGACCACGACCTCGCGCAGCCTGATGAGCTCATCCTCGACCGGCTTCATGCGGTCGCCCAGCCGCCCGACATCCCCCTTGATGGTATAGGCGAAGGCCACGCCGCCGACCAGGAAGGCGGCGATGGTCAGGAGATGGCCGAGGTTGATCGAGAAGAAATCCTGCATGAATCACAATTCCTTCCGACCCAAGTTAGGGCGATTCGCGTCTGCGAGGCTGTGCAATATTGCTTAGTGGAGATCGCGGCCCTTCCCGGAGGCTTGCGAGAATGTCGAGCCCAAACCAGGAGCCGTGAGCGGGACCGGCCCAGGACACCTACCGCGATTCGATCACGATTTCTGCGCAGCCGTTACCACTGGCGCCGGTCCTGCAACCGGCCGCCCTGTTCCCTTGGCCTGCCAATAGGACAGCGCCTTGTTGAGTTCCGCGATCGCCTTCGCGTGTCCGACCTTCTGCCACCACGACCAGCCCACACCGATGATCACCATACCGGCGCCGACAAAGCTCTCGGTCGTTGTGCCATTTGGCAGGAATCCATTGGCGGCAAGCCAGCCACCGGCCGTCGTAAGGAAATGGCGCGCGATGAGGGATCCGATCGTGGTCATGTCCATTTTGGGAAGCTCCTTTTAGTTGACTCCGTTGACTGTGAACACATTAGCTGGCAGCCCGCGGGCATTGCCGAACTGTAAGCCGTCAAGTGCCTGCTTGACCAGACTCCACTCATAGACCTGTCCACAGTAAGGCCCTGGGTGGGTGGCGCCGTCAGGGTAACAACTGAGGTTTGCGATGACAGCCGCGGCGTTCGCCGGATCGAGCATCGAGACGTAGTGGTAATTGATGAGGATATTTGCGCCGACACTGGCCATGTTGGCCGCGATGTAAGTGCCCTCGTCCTGAAAAGCTTGGTTGTTCGTGACATTGGATGTCGTGTTGGTCTGCTGGACTCGCGCAATCGGGGTCATCACCACGAAAAGAGCCTGTGAATAGACGGCTTTGATATTGCTGATGAGGCTCTGCACGTCTCCAGCGAGGCTGGGCGTGCCCTGCGTCGGAGAGCCATAAAGGCCACCGGCTGAACATGAGCCTGAGCCGGCATCGTAATCATTGGTTCCGACCTGAATCACAAACACGACTTGTTGGCTGGCGCTAAAGGTCATGTTCGAGTAACGCGCCGTGTTGCGCAGGTGAGCTCCACGACTGGTATTGCAGCCTGCCGCTTGTCCGGCCAGCGTCGAGAGCGTCCAGCCGACAAACGACATATTGATGACTTGACGCGACCATGGCGGCGACCACGCCCGCGTCATCGTCATGTCCTGGTAATGGGTGCTGCTGAGGCCGCCCACCCACGTCGTCGAGATCGACGGGACGCCGTAAGGCATCAGGACTTGTTGGTACGGCCCCATCGTCGAGGTGACGCCGTTCTTCGTGACGGTGCCCCCCGCCACCATGAAAGCCGCAATCGAGTCTCCAAGTATGATCGCGACCTGCTTGTGCAGGCCCGGTGTGAAGACCTCGAAGTCGTCCGTGCTGCCTAGCGGGCCGGCTGGCGCGCTGCTGCCCGGCGACGTGCCCGTGCACGTCCACGTCGAGCTGCACAGCGGGAATGCCGATGCTCCGCCCATCGATGTGTAGAGCGCGCTTGGGATCGTGGCGTAGCAGGTCTGCGTGGTCTGCGCCGTGCCGTTACAGTTGATCGTGTGGTAACGCCACGTGCCTGGGTACTGCTGGCCAACAGCCGCCCTCTCGGCGACGCCGACCAGGCCTTGAGACGCTGCGGAATATTCGACGGTATTCGCTGCACCAGCATCGAGATCGACCACGATGTTCGGCGCGCTGATGTACTGCTGAGCCGAGGCTGGCGAGATCAGAAGGAATAGTGCGAGCAGGAAGCGCATCAAAGCCCCGCCAAGTAAGTGTTCAATGTCGCGACTTGCCCCGCAGAGAGCGCCGTGTTGTGCGCCGTGAATCCCAGGATCTGCCCCGTCAGCGGTGCTGCGTAGCCGCCAACGATCGCGTTGCCGAGATCGATCTCCGGCGCAGCATTGAAGCTCGTCGCGGAGCCCGCCCAGGTCGTCGTTCCGACCGACGAGCCATCGATGTAGAGCGTCATTGTCCCGATGTTGATGTCTCCTGTCACGATCGCGGTGTGCTTGGCCGTTGCCGAGATGGCACTCGACGTGACGGTGTGGGCCGTTCCAGCGCCCGCTGTGCGCTGGTAAGCGACGACATTGTAGCTGGTGACGTAAACCTGGAGCTGGTGAAGCGCGGCGCTCTGCGGGAAATCGAACAGTTGTCGGTTGGTCGCCCCGGAGAATCCGCTGTCGAGCGTGAAGGCGAAGCCTAGCGTGAATTGAGGGCCACGGGCCAGGAGATCGACTGCCCAGAAGCATGTTTTCAGATAGGTCGCGCCCGAGAAATAGAGGCCGTTGTTCGTCCCCATTGATGGCTGCAGCGGCTTCGACGGCTGGCAAAAGCCGTTACCGAAGCCGGACATATCATCACATGCCGTATAGGTCGCTGAGAAAAAAGCATCCTGTGAGCAGTAACCGCCCCCGGTCGATATCCAGCTCGTGAGATTAGTCGTGGCGAAGCTTGGTGTTGGGAAACCAGTAAGCGCAGGCGTGGGCGTCGCGAGCTGCGCAAGAACTGCGCCGCCAAACGCGAGCAAGCAGAGCAAAGCGCGCAAGAGCAACATCATTGAAATGCATTCAGGATTTGCTGATACCAGTAGTCCACGCCATCCGTCTGGAGATCGACGCATGATTTGGCCGCCAGTGACAACGTTGTCGCCGCTCCCGGCTGGAACTTCGACACCGCCGCCGTGCTGATCGTCGTGCTGGCGACAAAGCAGTAACGCACGAACCAAAGATTGCCCTGCACGAAGCCGCCAGTGCCCGCCTGGGGCAATGTCACGGTCGTCGCTGAGCCATTGGTCAGCACGACGACGGTGCCGCAATCGTAATTGTTCGTGCTCGCCGGAGTGTAGCTTGCGCCGCTGTTGGTTGCGATCGGGCGAGCCCCGGCGAGGGTGATGGAGCCCTGCTGCGCCGCTGAGGCCGGGCAGGCCGTCGCGACCGAGGTGAGGTTCGTCGCTTGTGTCAGCGTGCATTTCCGATTCGTGCCGGACTGCTCGCACTCGATCAGATCGGCGCCTGCCGCCGAAGAGGCCGCCGGCAAGCCATCGATATTTTTGTTGGCAGCGAATGTCGGCCCGCATAGCGCGAGCAGAAATACAGCGATGAGCGTGGCGTACCTCATTGGATGATTCTTATGTTGCCGAGATTATCGACGCGCGTATCGCCCGTGTCGATGATCCTGACGTCGGCACTGACTACTGCTGGCGCGGTCATGATGGTGACTTGCGCCCAGGCGGCGGCCGCGCCGCAGGCCAGGCAGACGACAAGAAGCCATTTCCTCATGCCGTATCCTCAGAAACTCTCGACGAGCATGAACCCGTTGCCGCCAGCGCCGCCCGCAGCGCTGGCATTAGCCGTGCATGAGCCACCGCTTACGCAGACCGATCCGCCTCCTCCCCCACCGCCGCCGCTCGTGCCGGCGCCGCCAGCTCCCGGCGTGCCTGTCTGCCCGACTTGGCCACCGCCGCCACCGCCGCCGCAACCGGGATGATAGACGAAGTCTGCCGTAGTCGAGCCGCCTATCGTACCGATTCCACCACCCGCAGGCGCTGTCGCACACCCAGTGGAACCGCCTCCATTGCTGCCAGCGGCCGACTGCGCTACAGCGGACGCGTTTATGCCAGCCCCGCTCGCTCCAGATGGAGCTCCGATTGCAGCGAATCCGCCATTACCAGAGCCGCCGGTGGCGCCGCTGCCGCCGCCGCCAGCCGCGCATACACCGGGCTGGTCAGCCTCCGTTACAGCGCCGGCATTGCCCGCATTGCTGATGCCGGCACAACCTGTTGAAAACGTCGTGCCGCCGACAATGCCTTGCCCCCATGGGCCTGCACCACCGCCACCGCGTGACGTTGCCGCCGTGCTACGGCCGCCTTGACCGCCGCCGCCGCCGTAAAATGTGCAAAACCCGCATACACTGGAGCCAAAAGTGCTGTTGTTGCCATTGACCCCGTTATTCCCATTCGCAGCCGAACCGCTGGACGCCAGCGCATTGCCGCCCGCGCCCCCAGTGCCGACCGTGATGGTCTGAGACGATCCGGCATCCGCCGCTTTCAACCAGACCTCATGACAGTCGCCGCCACCACCGCCGCCGCCGCCCGAGCCGCCGGTGCTAGCCACTTGGCTGCCGCCCCCGCCCCCACCGCCGCCTCCGCAACCAACCACATGAACGAGCGTCACAGAGGCAGGTCGGGTCCAAGTCGCTCCCGACACACCATCACAGCCGGACGAGCAATAAGTCTTGACATCAACAGCAACGCCGCCACTGCCCGAGCCGCAATCGCTTGCGGTCCCGGACACCACGCCGGTATTGCTGGCGTGCAAGCACTGTGTACCGCCGCCAGTGACATTGGTCGTGAGATTCCCGGTTGCGGTCACCGTCGTGAACGATCCCGCCGCGGGCGTCGTGCCGCCGATCGCTCCGGGAGCTGCGAGGTGGCCCTGTATCCACGTCCATATCTGTGTGCCAGTTTCCTTGACGCCGCCTGCGTTGGTGGTTTGCACATCATAGAATACATCGGTATCGGCCATCGCGCTGCCGGCCGAGAGGCCCGACAGCTTGGTGTTGACTGCCCAAGCAATGCCAGCGGCCCCAATGATCAGTGCTACCGTGATGCCCCAGGTTCGGATTCGGCGGTGTGCCATCAGCAGCCTCCCTCAAGGCAAAGCGAGCTGGAATTGTCCTCCAGCAGAAGGATCGACGCGTTATCCTCGAGCAGCAGGGCGCCGACAATGCCGCCGCCTGGAGAAATCAAGATCGGGATCACTGTCTGCTGCGCAAGCGCTGCGCAAGCCCAGCACAGCACCGCGATGGTTAGCCATTTTTTCATCATAGTCCGCAGTCTCCGCGAATCAGCTAGTCGCCAGTCTACCAGAAGCCGGTCATCAAAACGGACTCCCAAAGCCAGTTTTGACGTGGCTGATCAGCGCCGCTGCCGTTAAGTTGCTGGGCCAAGTTCCAGGCAAGCGCGTTAGTTGCCGATTGACAAAATCGGTCATGCAGGTGTTCGGCGGCCCGCTGCCGCTGCATGACGTGCCCCACGTTGCAGCGTCGTAAGAAAACAGATCGTTGAGTGGATTTGGAAATGGCTCGTCCGCGCATCCGCTATTGGCCTGAGAGAGATCGATGCATGTTTGCGGCGTAGTGACATTTCCCGAGCCGGCATTGCTGGTATTGAAAGCGCCGCCACTATTTGCGCCATATACGATATTGTTCTGATTTACCGTGTTCGTGGTGTCACCGTTGACGCAGCATGAATAGACAATCGCCGAATCTCCCGTGCTCCCGGTTCCGAGTTGGCTGAAAATATTATTGGTCATCGTGACCCCTGAACCGCTGGCATTATTCAGGTTGAAGCCGCCCGCACTGGAACCAGCACCATCTCCAGGATAGGAGAATTTGCCGCCCGTCCCTGGAAAGAACGCGAGATTATGTTGAAAGACATTTTGCGACAGCGTCAGGGCGGTAACCGCAGGCGTGGGTAACGGTGGCTCCGATCCAGCAGATGCTCCTGTTGTGATTCCAAGCACGTCGTTCGATGTGAAATTTCCAGTTACCGTCCCGCCAGTCGAATCCTTGAGATCGTTCGACCAAAGCGAGATATTGCCCGTGAGCGTCATCGCTCCACCATCAACCTGAAAATACACCGCGTGATTGAGATTGAGAAGCGCTGCGTCGCCCCACATCATCGTCGCACTGGAGCACCCAGCAAGAGATACAGTCGAGCCGCCTGACTGAACGACAAAGGTTGCGCCGCTTACGCTGGCGACAGTATATCCGGTTCCAGCAGATGCGCTGCCACAAGTTGCTTGGAAGTAGAGAACTGATCCATTGCCGAATGGAAGCGCATTAAAAGCGTAGTTGGCGATTGGCCAGGTAATTGTGTTGCCACTGATAGTAACGGCCTGCGGTTTGCTTAGGATATCGTCCCAGCCAGTCACGTAAAAAAAATTGTCTGAGATTGTTGGCGTTGTAGTGAACGCCTCAAAAATACCAGAACTATCGCAAATAGGAACACAATAGGTATGAACAATGTTGCTACGTCGGATAATGATGGTTCCGTTCGGGGTATTCTGGTCAACTCCTGCAAAATCAACATCAATGCCGTAGTACGCAAGGGTCACATCTTCAATGAGAAACCAAGTCGTTAAAATCGTGGCGTTCGCAATTCCAACCGGCAGCGTGCCAGCGCCAGAGAACGTATAAGTCGATGCTGTCGGATCACGGTCAATCGCATGACAGTACCATCCCTGGATGACGATATTGTCGAAAGAACCGCTGCCGGCAGATGCTTTCCAGCATCCCGTGGAACTGGACGTGTCCACCTCAGGGCGGCCGGCGCTACCGTTATAGTAACCGAAAAGAATCGGTCCGTTGCAACTGCCGCCGACATTGTTGCATGAACTCAGACCGTTTAGATTGCCGATCGTACCACCCAAGGTCTTGCCGCACGGATCAGTCGTAGGCCAGATATCGCCGCCCTTGAGCAGCAATTGATCCGCGCTGTTGTTGCGGATCAGACTGCAACCGTAGTTCAGCGTTTGACAAGGAGCCGCCTGAGTGCAGGTTCCGGTCGCGCCGGGTGACGCGATCGTGCCGCTATCGGTCCCGCTCTGGCGGGAAATGTATATGACCTGCGAGCCGCCGCAACTCAAGTTGATCCCCTGACATACTGGCGCGGTCGGAACAACAGTAGTAAATCCAAGCGAAGGCCCTGCCACCTGAAAAATTGCGAATGATGCGGCGAAAAGAGTGTCGCTTCGCATCAAGGCGACAACGAGCAAGATGCACGAAAAATAATGCCAGCAGCCCCGTCGCATCAGAATCCCCAGCCGTTAGCGGTCCCTCTGATATTGCTGTTGAGGCTGGAATAGTTGGCTGTTTCGCTGGCACTCCACACCCCACCTTCGAGAAATACTACGTGAGAAGCAGTATTGAATCCATCTTGCATAAGGAAGAATGCTTTACCATTGGTGATCCCAGCAGTTCCGACGGTAGACCCGAGATTTGTCTGGCTGCCATTAATGTATATTGACGAGCTGGCGGCATTGAATGTCGCCTGAAAGGCATACCACGTGTTTGTAGCCGCGCCGGCGGTATTGACTTGGGTTCCCGCGTAGACAGACCAATTATTATTGCTGCTGGAGAGAAACTCGATCCAGGTTGAATCCTGAGAGATGCAACCTTGATTGCTGCTGCCGGCACCTGCGCTTGGCCAGTACCCCACGCAATAAGTCGTAAACGGCTGCGCGGATGTCGCCGGCGAGAATACTGGCGTATTCATGCTTTGCAGCGTAGAGCTTGATCCGGTCACACACCATGAGTGTGCACCACCGGAGAGCCCCGTGCAGCCGCTTTGCGTGAATGTCGGCCGGTTCGCATTGGTCGCCTGCGTTGCATTGCAGGCCGTCGTGCAATTCGTCTGCCCGCTGGCATCGAACAGTTCGTAGAGATTACATGCCAGAGCGCATGTCGTCGCGAGCGGCGAGCACGTGTTGCTGGGAACGCCAGGACCGGAACACGCCGTGCCGCCAGAGAACGACACCGTGCCGCCGCTACATTGCGCAAGTGATGCTGTGGTATTTCCGGTGGCGCTGTCTGTCACCATGAAAAGATTGCCGGAATAAGCAGCGTTTGGACAGCGCAGGCCCCACCACGCGATGACATTGGTTGAGTTTATGTCGAGCGGACCGGTATAGCCGGCAGCGGCTCCTCCATCAATCGCGGCGCGGCTCGTAAACACTCCCGGAGGAAAGCTGTTATATTGCGCTGCCGCAGGAAGTGGCAAAAGCGGAAGCAAAAGCGCAAATAGATAACGAAACGACCACCGCATCAGCTAAACTTTCCGTAGCAGACAACCGTTTCGTTTGCTCCAGTCGTGACCTTCCATGCCCCTGCGGTACTGATGGCCCCCACAGGTATCGAGATGGGGGCGAGATTGGAAAGCGTGCCCGTCGTAAATTCTATGACGTTGGTGGCTGCCGCATTGGCATTATCGAAGACCGTGACCGAGCCCGCTGCGGTGGTTGAGGGATAGATCACGCAATGCGAAAGGTAGTCTCCCGCCGCGCCTGTCGATGTTTGCAGTACGGCTGCGGTCTGCGATGCGGCGACATGCTGATAGGTGCTGCCGCCGTTAACGACGTTGAGACTGCCTTTGGTGGACCTACAGCGATCCCATGAAGTACCGTTGAAACAATAATTATGATTGACAACCGGCGAACCATACGGTGTCGCCACCGCGACCGCATCGCTATTATCGTTGACGCTTGTAAGCGCATTGGTCACAAAAGCGTTGACGCCAGGAACATTCACGGCGCCCGGTGAAGTTCCATAAGCTGACGGTGATCCTAGCGACACTCCATTGACGGATGCAAGGTCGCTCTGCCCTGCGTAAACAGTGCCAGTGGGGTTAACTCCGGTCCAACCTCGCAATGTGCCGCCAACATTGACGCCAGTATAGCCAGCCTGCGCCGGCACTGCGGAGCCCGTGGCGCTCGCCGCACCATTGCCTGCTGATCCAGCTTTTACGTTGACCCACAATCCGTTTGTCTCATCGCCGACCAATCGGCCTATATTGCTGCCATTGAGAACGCCAACAGCAAGGGCATTGGCTGGATAAGTACCCGCCACCGCGGCATCCATTACGCCGCCGACATTGCCTTGCACGCGGACCGTGCCGATGACCTTCGTCGTCTCGGCGCCGAGGGTCGTATTCAGCGGCGTCATCGACGCGATGCCTTGCACCGACAGCACCTGTGTCGACGCCGTTCCGGCGGTTCCCGTCGTCAATCCATTGAGCCTATTGCCGGAGGCATCGTTGATAACTACATCGGGGGCGACGTGGCTGTTGGCGCTCTGGCTCGTCACCGCATTGCCGGAGCCGTCGGCGAGCCCAAAGCGCGGCACGCCGGCCGTCGCGGCGACGATGTTCGAGCCGCCAAACTGCGTGACGTTTGACGGCTGGGTGACGCCCGAATTATCGACCTTGAGCGCGCCCGCCGCCGTTACTGCCGCCTTGTTGGCGGCATTGGTCCCATCGACCAGGGCGACGTTGCCGTAGCAGTTGCCGGAGCCATCAACCGTAATGCCGAAGTTCTGGGTCGCGCCAGCGGCATCCTTGCCGGTGAGCGGCGAGGGACATGCGGCGAGCGCCGGCATTGCAAAGCAGACCAATCCTAGCGCGAGCGCAATTCGTGTCATTGCGAGGCGTCCTTTTTCAAGCGTTCGATTTCGGTCTTGGCGGCATCAAGCTCGCTCTTTATGGCGGCGAGTTGCGCCTGCAATGCGGCGAGATCGCCTTGACAGAGCGCAAGGCCGTCGAGCGCGACGTTGCGTTGGTCGATGACATAAGGCAGTGCCTGGCGCTGGCGTTGCGCCGCGTCTTGCGCCAGCGCCGGCAACGCGGCGAAGAGGCATGACATGATGACAACAAGTCGCATCATCAGGGGAAAACTCCATTGAGATAGAATGGCAGATCGCAACCAGTCGAGAGCGAAAGATCGATACCGCCTGCGAGACATGCGATTAAAGGCGCGGGAGCCGATGTCGCGCCTATCGCTGCAATTCCATTGATGCCCACAGCATTTTGATTGGCGATGCCGTCTTGCCCGATCACCCCGCCGCCCGACCAGATGCCATCCCCGCGCGCCGCAAGGGCCA
>Ga0209580_10000683_pt1 | contig 17077 bp, 18 predicted proteins | sample Coa_R1_5_FD_187153 | JGI IMG/M metagenome (GOLD analysis project Ga0209580, IMG submission 187153) | Surface soil microbial communities from Centralia Pennsylvania, which are recovering from an underground coalmine fire - Coalmine... | ecosystem: Environmental > Terrestrial > Soil >... | reverse complement strand
TTTCTAAGAGTGATGGGCCTTTCCGGGCTGTTCGAACAATGGCGCGTCGTCCAAGCCAGCGCGATCTCGTGGTTTTATGAAGGTGCAGGCGGCAGCTTCGATTATTGGCCAGACGGGCTTGATGGTCCTATGCTGAGCGAACAACCGCCCTTTGGCAACGTTGCTCTCATCTCAGACAATGACCAGCTGTACCACCGCATCGGTCCTATTGGAAATGGCAATGAGAAAATGCCATTGATGTCAGCATCCGCAAAGATCCAGCCGGATCGCAAAGGTAATTGGGCCATTCTTGAGAAGGGAGAAGTCCGCGCCACTTACCCAGGCCATGCGATTCGCTTGTCCGTTCTCTGGAAGGCGGATGTTCGGGACAAAGAGTCAAGGCCCGGCAGTCTAACTCTTGATCGGACTATGGAGATTTTCGTAGCGGACCTGCGACCTCGTGGCATCGATTTCCACGTACCTTCCGATCCGTTGTCCGACACCGAATGGATTCTGATGCTGCAGCGAACGTATGTCAATCCAACACTGCTTCCTACCGGTTGACGGGCTCTCTTTGCACGTGCTCATTGAGCACGGCGGGGGAATGGTTAGCTTAGGCTCGTGCCGGAGTAATTCCGAGTCGCAAAACCAATTTCCATTTTTGCCCTTCGCAAGTGTTCGGGTTAGGTCACCAAATCATTAGCATGTAGTTGCAAATGAACAGCACGCGATTGTCCGGAAATTGTCCAGGGTGCGGCTTTCCTCCGCAGGCGAGTCCGGTCGCGGCATTAGAAACCTCTAATATTTGGAGGCTCCGTTATGCATGTGAAGGGATGATTTTGGATAAAGATGTCGATAGGCATTTCTGCAGATTGCAAACTTCGCGAAGTTGAACGAGGGTGAATTACGGCCACACATTCCTATTCCTAGGGGCGTTCCCCGGGGGAAGTGCGTTCGCGGTAAAAAGTTTCCCTGGCTGGGTAGTACGCCGGTGGAGGAGTGCTTTTGAAGTCTGCAGCGAGCATTGGGCCCGGGCGGGCAGGCGCTGTTTTGGTTGTTGACGGTTACGATCTTGGAATTGGAAACGATGACGCCAGAGACCACCCCAGGATGGTTCGAGGTGCTGAAGGTGCCATCGGAACTCACCGTGAACGTCTCGGTTACAGGCTGATCGGCCTGCAAGGGATAAGTGGTTGAGGTGTAGTCACCGGTGAAGGTGACGCCGGCGCTGGCGAGAGTGGCGGTACCCGTGCTGGTCTCTATCGACAGGTGATCGGTCATTTGGGTGCCGAAGAAGTGTGGAAAGACTGGCGCCGACGTTTACGTTGCTGACAGGTGACGGAGGTGCATTGGGGAGAGAAAAAGAACAGTCATAGGGACAGTAAACTGTTACGGAGCTGGATCGGCTCCACCCAAGAACGATTGGACGTCACACCGCTTTGATACAATCCGGCACCGAGGGGGAACTCAATGTCCAATCTAGCGGGAGTGGTCCGTCTGTTAAAGAAAGAACAAGATCGGTTGACCAGGGAATTTCACGGAATCGGTGCTGCACTTGCAGCGTTCGGTAAGGCGTACGGAAAAAGGACTGGCACCAGAACGCTGTCAAAGTCGGCTCGGGCGCGGATCGGAGCTGCCCAAAGAGCGCGCTGGGCAAAAGTTCGAGCGAACGCTGGTGGTCAGAATAAGGTAGCGCCAGTACGTGGCAAGCGGAAACTCTCGGCGGCCGCACGGAAGAAGATCGCCGCTGCGCAAAGGGCGCGATGGGCAAAGGTCAAGGCAGCGAAGAAGACGGCTTAACCTCCCGGACGGATCAGCAAGGCGAAAGCCGTCCTCGGCAGCGGCTCGAACGTAGATTGCCGTGCGGTCGGCGTCGGCCTGGGCGGACCAGTGCGGCGTAGAGCTTTGACACATTGAGCAACTTCCTCAACAACCACTTCAGTCGGAAGGTACTTCGTGGGGAATCGCCACGTAAGCCTCAACGGGGCCGCCTGGAAACGCAAAATAACCTGCGACCTCGCCGCGATCGTTTACTGCACGCAAGCCCGACATGACCGAGTTGGGGTAATCAATAGAGAGGAAACGCAGGCCAAGAGCGAGATATCCCTGCAGGAATGTAATTTGGTACTCGCCTGCGACGACACCGAAATTGTTGACCTGACCTGCTGTGCTGAAATTACCAGGCACTGGAAACTGAATTGTCTTGAAGCTGCCATCCGCCCGGCGGAGGAAGCCAAACGCTGCACCGCTTGTATCCTGGTAGAACCCCGCGATTTGGCCTCTATCGTTGACAGATGCGGCGAAAGTGACTCCGGGAGCGGCTGACGGATCTTCAAATGAAGTAAACTGCCCGTTTTTGCGAAAGAAGCTGATGGCCCCACAGCTGGGCCCTGGGCATTGGGCACTCGCAAGGCTCCTTAAGTCATATACTCCGGCGGTCTCCCCGATATTATTGATCCCGGTTAGCTGGGAATCGAGAGCACCTGGGAAATCAACCGTGACGTACGAACCTGAGGGACTCCGCCGGAACCCATGCAGGACGTTGAGAGAGTCCCGGTAGGCACCCACAATGACGCCCGAATTGTTGATCGAGAACGCGCTCGTCGCAGCGGCACCGGGTGGATCGATGGTGCTAAAGGTCCCGTCGTGGGTCCGGAGAAACCCATGATAGCCGAAGGTGCTGTCGAGGTAGTCCCCGACTGCATCGCCATGATCGTTCAGACCGCGAGCCAGGGAATACAGCGCACCAGCGGGAGCGATGGATTTGAATTTGTAACCAAGGACGAGAGGATGTGCTCGCGTTGAGACTGTAACGTCAGCTGGGCCAGACCGAGAATTTACCGTGTCTATCACTTGATTCGTCTTGCTGTCGATCACTGAAACGGTATTACTCCCGAAATTCGCGACATAGATTCGCCCCCGTGGTGTTATCGCGAGTCCCCATGGGGCTGCGCCCACAGTGATGAATCCGCTGAGCGTCTGCGATGCAACGTCTATCACTGCGACAGTATCGGCACCGAAATCTGCGACGTAGGCATGCGCACCATCCCATGAAAAGGCAATCGCACGCGGATTAGCCCCGGCCGGAATCGTGTTGACGACCGTGTTGGTGTTCGTGTCGACCACGTCTACAACGTTGTCTCCTTGCGCACTCACCCACAAAAAACGACCACGGCTCGTGAACACCGAATGAAATGGAAAGGTGCCCACCGGAATGCTCGCAATCACCGAGTTGGAAGCTGTGGCAATCACACTCAGTGTGTTGTCGTACTGATTGGAGATGTACGCGCGGGAGCCGTCTCGCGAAATGGTCACCCAGATTGGATTTGAGCCCACCGGTATCGTTTGGACGACAGTATTCGTAGAGGTTGCAATGACCGAGACATTGTCTGAGTTCTGGTTTGCAACGTAGACGCGTGTGCCATCCGGCGTAATGGCTAGACCGATGGGGTTGAGTCCCACACCGATCTCGGTCATTGGCACGTTGGTCGACGTATTGAATACGGAAACGCTGGAGGTTTCGTGGTTGCTTACATACAGCCTAGATCCATCTCTAGTGACCTGTATGCCGCCGTTCGAGCCATGAGCCCAAGGTGCTGTTCCGAAGACCACATCGTTGGCGGAGTTGATCTCTGTAATTCCGCCTGAGACTCCTGGGACGTAGACAAGAGTGGGAGGATCGTCCTCCGGACAAGACTCTGTCAAAGCTGATGTCGCTGACGCTGAAACGGGGAGCGCAAATGCGATGATCGCTGCAAGGAAAGCAATGGCTGACCTAAGTGCTGCCAACGATTTGAGCTTCATGGTGTCTCCTTAATTAGCCGGAACCTGCCCGGGAGACGGCGCATTCTGGCGAGTACGAACGTCCACTTTCCAATCAGCAGAGTGCGACAACCGCAACACCATTCCGATGGTCGCGTCGTGTCAAAATTGAGTTCGTTAAGTCCCCGCCTTGCGATATCCGATGGCCCGTCGTGCGTTCCGACAGCGTCCCCGGATGGGATTAGGTCCGCGCAGAGGGAAAGAAGAGCTGCCGGTCCTGAGACGCGCTGTCGGGGGAGCATATTCCAAATTGAGCAAATGTCAAGACAGTATTAAAAGGACCAGTGCGCCACAGCGGGGGGAACAGACTCCGGCGTTTTTGGGCTCGCGGCCGGGCTTGTGCCGAGATATGTGCGCGAGTTTATGGCACGCGAATGCTTACTGGTCCCGGACAAGGCGGTGTCAGTCCCGGCGCCTCTCTCAGGAGACAGCCGGAGTGTTATGTAGATTCAATGGATCACGGACGAATCTCAGACAACCTGGCGTCCAACACGCTGGGCGACGCAAACGCCCACGTGCTAGACGTGATGCGGCGGGCCGAGCAGGAGTTGCGACAATTGCTTCAGAAGCGAGCAGACGTCACGAAACGCATCGGCACGGTGAAGCAGACCATCGTGGGTTTATCGAAGCTTTTTGGCGACGGAATTTTGGATGATGCGCTATCGGATCTGGTCGATCGTAAGAACGGTTCCCGCCAGCCCGGCATCACCGCTGCATGCCGCAGAGTCCTGATAGAAGCACGGCGGCCAATGAGTGCACGCGACGTTTGCAATGAAATTCAACGAACCGTGCCAACCTTGCTGGTCAGCCACAAAGATCCTATGGCCACGGTCAACACGATTTTGGGCCGGCTCGCGAAGTACGGCGAGGCTAGCATCATGCCCGGAGATCGCGGCCAGCGCGCCTGGCTCTGGACAGCAGAGTACGGCAGCACATCGAGCGCGAGCAGAAGTTCCTAGACTGGAGCTACCGTTGCGGCTGCAACTGGGAGTTGTTCGGTGCCGGCGGTCGCCAACCGGAGAGGAATACACACTCGAGCAGCTACGCCGCCATCGGGCACGCTGAACAACTCCAAGCTTTGATTCTGGCCGTAAATTGTCTCCAGGCGCTCGCGCGTAATTTTCAGTCCCACTCCGCCAGACGGCGAGTGGGTTGACTCCTTGAGTCCGGGTCCATTGTCTTTCACCTCCAGATGAAGATCGGCAGCATCGCGATTTGCCGAGATTCGAATCTCCCCTCCAGACACGAGCCGGGAAATTCCATGCTTGATGGCATTGTCCACCAGCGGCTGCAACAATAAATGAGGGACGCTTGCGTCGAGAGTCTCAGGAGCAACATCGATAGTCACCTTGAGCCGTTCTTCGAACCTCACCTTCTCGATCTCGATATAACAATTCACGAATTCCAGTTCGCGGCTGAGGGTCGTCACCTGTGTTGCGGCGGTTTCGAGGCTGATTCGGAGCAGGTCGCCCAGTCTGGTGATCATACGGTCTGCGGCTTCAACGTTTGTCAACATCAACGCGGAAATTGAATTCAGCGTATTGAAGAGAAAGTGCGGCTGTAATTGGCTCTTCAGCGATTGCATTCGCGCTTTCTCAAGTTGTGCCTGCAGTTGCGAGGTACGCAGTTCGCGCTCGCGGAACCTCTGATAGTAAGAGGCGAAGTGGGCGATCAGTACGATCGGCAGGTAGGTGGTGACAATGTCGTCAACGACGTTGTCGAAGAATAGCCGCTCATACATGAACCAATGGATTCGCAGTCCGTGGCTTTGCGCGTCCCACACAGCGGAAACCCAATGCCGGACTCGGGGATCCCAAAACGCGTACGGAGTCAGGCCGCGCAGAGCTACTTGCACTACGGTAAAGATAAACCCGCCGGCTAGCAGGGCCAATGAACTTCTTGCCCAGTTGCTGCGGTGTATCGGGTAGCGATTCGCCAGCGCGAAAGCGAAGGGTGTCAGCGGAATGTAGGTTAGAACCTGACTGGATTGCAGGCCTAGAACGCTGAGAAAGGCGATGGACGAACCGGTCGAACGATACGATTCGTAGATTGTCATGGCGTATGCCAGGGAAACAAACGTCCACACGGCAACACTCGCCGCCCAAATGATCGCAGGGCGAAACTTTGTAGGGGCCTCTTCGATTGCAGACTCATCCTTCCGCGGTGCCGTCCGGCGCGGGCGGCGCATCAACTCACCGCCGCAATGCGAACAAATGCCGTGGATCTTCGAGAAGCAGACTGGACAGAATGTGCATTGGTAAGAACACACGTAAGCTGTGCTGTCAACTGGAAGTGCGCATCCGCAACCTTCGCAAGCACTTTTCATATCAGGAGTATGCGGAGCGACATTTCTGGCAAGAGCGGCGCATTAACGACGCACCTTTTTCATTTCCGCATCCTCTGCCACGACGACTGCGGGTTACATGATGGACTAACTTGCGCCGGAGAGCAATCAGAGATCTACGCACCGGATTCCGGAATCTTTCAGTCCCGATTTCTCGCCTAGTCGTCCCTTTGGAACAACGGATGGTCCCCAACCGTCAGTGCGAGTGACGTCTTCGGCATCAAGGCAGAAGCCTGAATGATGATGGGCGAGCCGCGACGCCGCGAAGCGGACTCTGTGCTCCACCTCAATTAGCGCGAGGCGACAATCACGTTCAGTGCGGGGCCGACAACTGTTATGACCGGTTCTGGCATGCAAGTTCGCTTCCGCGAACTGCATGGCCAGGCAGTGCACTGTGATTGCTGTGGCTCGGCTTTCTGCGCCGATTTACCGCCAAATAAATCGCGCGGTTCTTAAACCATAGACTTTGATGGCTTGTAGCCAAACATCGAAGCTCCCGTTCATTCTTGAGGGGACCGCGACACGCGGGAGCGGGATGAACGAGGTCTTCGCAGGGACTACCAGCCGTCTCGGTGGGATATGAGATTGAATTCTAGACATCTCCGACACAACCATTCTCACTCACTCGCGTCTATCCATCTGTTAGACGAATGTGGGTGACCAATGATCCCAGATTCAGCGTTTTCCTCGCCACAAGAACTGCCCTTGGACGTGGTCGTGCGTACAGTCATCGCCGACGACGAGCGGCTTGCTCGCCAGAAACTGCTCATCCTGCTGGATTCGGAACCTCACGTAAAGGTGGTCGCCGAGTGCCGGGATGGCCGTCAGACGGTCTCTGCGATTCGCACCCTCCGACCCGACATGCTGCTGCTCGACATCCAGATGCCGGATTTGGATGGTTTCCAGGTGCTGAGTCAGATTCCGCCGGAGGAAATGCCAGTCGTCATCTTCACGTCGGCCTATGATCAATATGCGATTCGAGCGTTTGAAGCGAATGCGCTCGACTATCTGTTGAAGCCGTTCGACCAGGAGCGGCTGCGCCACGCCTTGGCGAGGGCGCGGTCGGAATTGTGCAAGGCGCACGACCGCGAGATCACACACCGGATTCTGAACCTGCTGTCGCAGGTCAGATCGGTGGCGTCGCCCACGACGGAACGAGACAGTCGTCTGGTGATTAAGGCCAACGGACGAGTCGTCTTCCTGGATCTGGACAGCATTGAGTGGGTGGAAGCCGCGGCTAACTATGTCCGTTTGAATGTCGGGAAAGAATCCTATCTTTTCCGCGAGACGATCAGCCGGATTGCAGAACGTCTGGACTCTAATCACTTCGTTCGCATCCATCGCTCGACGATCGTGAATGTTCGCAAGATTAAGGAACTCATTCCGGTCAACAGCGGAGAATATGTCGTGGTTTTGAAGAGCGGAAGAGAGCTCTCGTGTAGCCGTGGCTACAGGGCGGCGCTGCAAGGAATTGTCGAGAACAATTCCTGACTCTAGTCGCGGCCTCCTCCCCTTCCTCAATCAGAGTTACCTCGCCGCCATGGCTGGAAAGCTCTTCCAAGCCTTCCAGCGGAAGCGACGCCCTACGCTAGAAACTAAGCCTCAAGGCAAGCTGCAGATTGCGCGCGTTGCTGGGAAAGCTTAGCTTGTTAACCCCGAAGTTCGGCTGGTTCGGAATGAAGTAGTTTCTCTGCGAGCCCACGTCCGAAATCGGCAGAGCCTGGTTGACACTGCCGGTCGTGAACTCCGGATGGTTGAAGGCATTCAAAGCCTGCATCATCAAGTCGAAGTGGAAACGCTCAGTGACGAAGAGATGTTTGGCAACGGTTACATCCCAATTGTTGATCGGTGCGGTCGCGAACGTGTTGCGGCTTGACGTTGCGAGCGCGCCCATCTGCGCGATGATGTATTGCGCGTTGGGATTCACCGCTTGATAGGCCACAATGTTTCCGGCGTTGGGGCCCGTGGTAGCCACGAGTCCCACAACGTCGCTGCCCGTTCTACTCAGGCCGCTCGGGTTGAAGATGGCCCTATCCGGCGCCGCGTCCGCGTTGAGGTTCGCATCGTCCCCGCTCTGCACGCTCCCCCACTGTCCAGACTCCCACGTAAACACCGGAGCGATTTCGTAGTTACCCAAGACGTTACGTTTGAGCCAACTGGAGTCATGTTTGAACCATTGCGCGTCGTAGATGGCCGCAACCGTGATCCGGTGCCGATGGTCAAGGATGGAGTTGGCCCGCTCCAGAGACAAGTTCCGAAAGTCCTGTGGGCGGCGCGGCGAAACGTCAGTAGAGTGAAAGTCGGCCGTGCTGTTATCGATCATATGGCTGAAGGTGTAGGCTGCCTGAAACTGCAAGCCGTTGGAGAACCGCCGGTTCAACTGCATTTGTAACCCGTGATAAGTTGAAGATCCCCACGGCATAAAGGCCGTAATAGGATTTACAAACCCGGCGTTGAGATATCTCGGGTCGTAAAAGCCGCCGGGGCCCGTCCCCACATCGTTGTAGCCATAGGCCAGAGTTCCGGGAATGTCCCCAGCTCCAGACGGCCCGTTGGTGCTGGTTTGCAGACCATTGCAGACTGCTAGGCTATTGACAGTTTGAATTGCCGACGGCGAACACTGCGCCCACGCAGTGGGAAGGCCGTCAACCGTGGCCTGCGTTGTCGGCTGAATGTACGTCGGGAGAAAGTATCCCGGACTATTCTTTGCCCCGGCGACAAAGTTCAGGATGTTTTGTACGTCCAGGTCCTCGCCTCGAGTGCCCACGTAGCGGACGTCCATGGTGTAGTTATTGGCAAACACGCGCTGCACGCCGAGGTTCCACGAAAGTGCCCGGGGATATTTCAAGTTGTTGGGGAGATAGCTGGAAGTAGCGGCGATGGCTTGCGCCGGAGTCAGCGTCGAGATCCCGCTGTAATTCCCGGCAGGAATGCCGCCGTTTGCCAGAAACGGGTTCTGGCAGACGGCGTTGGGACAGTTAACGGTCTGGCCGATCTGGGGCGGCCGGGCGAGTGAGCCAATGTTGTCGTAGAGTACGTCGTAGCCCAATCCAAAACCGCCACGGATCGATGTGTTACCACTCCTGCCTGGCGAGTATGCAAATCCAAGACGCGGCATGTAGTCGTTCTTCGGCGCTTTGGGCGAGGTGAATGTAATCAGCCCGGGAACGTCCGCCACGCTGTTCAGGCTCATCTGCTTCATTCCCAAGGTTGTGCCTGTGTATTCGTAACGGATACCGTAAGTCAGACTGAGATTTGGCCGGATTTTCCAAATGTCATTCGCGTACCAGTAAATGCTGGGTTGGTCCCCGGAGTAGCCGGCCGATCCTAAGCCGCGCTGGCCAAAACCCGGTACCTGATCGTTGGCGAATTGCAGCAAGGTCTGGTAGGTGTAGTCGCCGCGGGGGCGCTGAATGTCCCTCTGAGGAGCGATCGATTTCGCGCCTTCAACGCCGAATTTCAACGTGTGATTTCCTTTTACCCAGCTCACATTGTCGATGGCCTGGTAGAGGTTCTGCACTGCGTACTGTGGTCCGTTCGGGTCAGGACCCACGTTGAGCCCTCCCAGTTCCGTGATGGTGATATTGGGAAAGGCGTCGAGCGTTGGCAGGAACTTCAGATTGTTGATCGTTACGTTGAAAGCGGTTCTTGTGAAACCGAGACGAAATTCGTTGCCGATCGCTGCCGAAAATGTATGGTATTCGCTCAGATTCACAAGATGAAAGGGCTGAACCAAAGGCGTGAAGAACGCCGGAAGCTGCGCCGCGGCGTCCAGGCCGATGCTCTGGTTGTAAATGTAACGTCCACGGATTTGGTCCCTCGTGCTGAGGTTGTAATCCATCGACGTGGTGAGGGCCTTAAAGTTGGTATAGTTCGGCGCCGAAATCGGAAGTGTTCCCACTGCAACACTGTTTGCAGCCGGGCACGGGTTCGCGCTCGATCCCTCGCACAAAGTGGCGGTTGCGGTGGGCGCGACCGCGTAATGTTGTAGCGCATTCACGTTGGCCGCGGAGACGCCCGGAAGCGCGAGCAGAGTGGAGTATCCCGCCGTGGTAGGGGCGAGAATTGGAGCACCCGGGACGGCGGCCAGACCCTGTACGCCATATTCGTAGTTTACAAAAAAGAACAACTTATCCTTAATAATCGGCCCACCGATCTGGCCTCCAAAGCGGTTGTTGTCGAAACGCGGATTTGCGGGAGTTTGGCCTGCGAGGGTCGAATTCACAACATCCTGATCAATCGCGTTGAGGTTGCGATTTTGGAAGTACTCATATGCCAACCCGTGGAAGCTGTTCGAGCCGCTTCGTACCACGATGTTGAACTGCCCTCCGTTGGAGTGACCGAACTCGGAGTTGAACTGGTTCTGCAGTACCGTAAAATTGGCAACTGCATCGGCGGGAACATAGACCAGCGGCCCAGTGACGCCTTTATCGTTGTTGTCGATGCCCTCAATCGTGTAGTTGTTGTCGCGCGGGCGCTGGCCACCAACTGACGGCCCGGTACCGGCTCCCAGTCCACCAGTGCTGGCTACACCGGCCTCGAGTAGCGAAAGGTTCAACACGCCGAGATTCTGCCCGGTCACGGGTGACACTCCCAGTCCTGTCGTAGGCAAATCCGCCAGCTGTTTGTCTTCGTATGTAATCTGCAATTGGGCGGTCGTCGTGTCAATGATGGGCGCTGCTCCGGAAACCTCGACAGTCTCGCCCAGCGCACCCGGTGACAGCGTCAGGTTCACTGTGCCCGTCGTATTCAGATGCACTTCGCTCTCTTCAATAGTGGTTTTGAAGCCGGTCATCTTCGCAGAAATCCTGTAAGTGCCGACCAACAAGTGCTCGAGGCGATATTCACCCGAGTCGTTGGTCTTGGTGGTGGCCACCGTGTTGGTAGCGATGTTGGTAGCGCTGACCGATGCGCCCACTACCGCGGCACTTTGCGAATCCACCACTGTCCCGACGATGTTTCCATCGGTGGCCTGTCCCTGGGCAACGTGGCTACACAGCCCTACGCCGGCCGCGGCCAGGGCTATCAAAAAGTTGCGTGCGAAGATGCCTCGTTTCATCACTGCCCTCCTGAGAACAACGCAGAGTCCCGTCGTCACAACCGGGCGGGTTTGCAATAGCTGCACTGTGTTGAAGTACATCTGGAATTCCATGCATCCATTTCTGCGTGGAATTAGGGACGAACGGTTGGTGAGAGGTGACGACCACTCGGCCGCCAGTCTTGCTGACACCGATTGACAAAGGTGCCTAACAAGGAAGGCACACAAATGATTTATTAGAATCGGTAGAGCGGGAGAGGAGAACTACGGATTTCTGGAGCTCATCAGACCTGCAAAATCCCGTACACAAGCGTTCAATTCAATCTGCAGGGGCAATCTCTTCTCTGCTGAATCGCGCACTTTTCGCTGCAAGCGGCCTCCACGGGAATATCGCCCAGCCATTTCGTAACGCGTATCGTCGGCTTTTCATTTAGCGGCCCTCAGAAGGACAACTGGTCCTGGGCTGGCGGTTTCAACCCAACCGGATTCGCACATTCCGCGTCATCGTTCTCCATATGATTGATTCTCGTGCTCACCGAATAGCAACGCATGAGCTGCGCATCGTAGGGCTTCAACATCGCTGACACCGCAGTCACATTCGTGAATCCCGGATCAATCCAAAGATCATAGGTGTCTGGGTGAAGTATCACCGGCATCCGGTCGTGAATGGCCGAAGTAACCGCATTCGGTGTCGTGGTCAGGATCGAGCACGACTTGATCCAGTTGCCACTCGGGTCTTTCCATCGCTCCCACAGTCCGGCGAAGGCAAACAACTCGCCGTCGTTGACCTCGAAGCAGTATGGCTGTTTGGTTTTCCCTGCGCGTAACGCGTCGCGGAATGCGGGCTTGATGGCCGCTGCTCCGACCGGGCGTTACGCTATCGCTCTCATTTGGAATCCCGACAACTCGCTCTGGGACAATCAACCTCCGCCTCGCTGCCGTGCGCCGTCTCGCGTACGAAGCGGCCGATTGTGGCCTCCTCAGCGCCGATCTGGCAGCGGGTATCCACCATGCGAAAGGAGTGACAAAACTGGGTGTACGCCTGAGGAACTGGCTGACAGCGGAACAAGCGCAATCGCTGTGGCGGGCACCTGATTGCCAACCCCTCAAAGGGAAACGCGATCGGGCATTGCTTGCCTTGTTGCTCGCGTGTGGATCGAGAAGACACGAAGCCGTTGCACTTACCTTGGATCATTTGCAACAGCGTGAAGAACATTGGGCAATCGTGGATCTGGTCGGCAAAGCAGGCCACGCCCGAGCAGTTCCTGTTCCAGATCGGGTCAAACGGGAGTTGGACGAGTGGCTTATCGCAGCTGCAATCGACAGACGAAAGTTGTTCCGCCGAGTCAACAAAGTCGGAAGAACATGGGGAGCCGGGATGACGGTAGAGGCCGTTGGGGGATATGGGGAAGGAATCCGCCAAACGCATCGGAGTGGCGAAGTTGGCGCCGTACGATCTGCGGCGGGCCTGTGCTCGGCTCTGCCATGCTTCGGGGGGCGAGCTAGCGCCGATCCAATTTCTCTTGGGGCACGTTTCGGTGCAGACGACCGAACGCTACCTTGGCTGCAAGCAGCGGATTCGATCCGCCGTTAATCGTATCGGCATCGAGCCGACTCCTTGAGCTTGCGCGGTCGTGGAAAGTTGGCTGACGACTCGTCCAAGAACCTAGAGGGTTTTTGCCACCGGCGTGGTACTCGGACGAGATTGTTCACGAGTGCAACGAAGCAGCGCTTTCTATCGGGCACATTTGCCCGGTCCGCCACTATTGCTTGTCCCAGCCTCGCACACGCGGCCACCATCGATCCACGTTCCGGCAATACTGCTCATAGTCTGCCCCGAATTTGCCGCGCAGAGCGGGCTCTTCATAAAAGAGAACGAACAGATGTATGGCGAGGGCGACCGCTGCCACGCCAACAATCGCGGCTGGGTTGGCGTGCCCGAAGATCACCCACAGCCCAATCCACCCCATGGCTAAGCCCAGGTACATGGGGTTCCGAACATGGCGGTAGAGGCCTACCACGACCAAGCGTTGCGGCGGAGCGAACGGCGCGGGGGTACCGCGTCCCGTCCATCCGAAGTCCCAAACGCAGCGCAGGGCAACCGCAAATCCCAGCACCGAAGGAAGCGCCGCCAACCATCGCCAACGTGCTGTGCCCGTCGTGTCCACTCGGAAACCGAGCCACTGTGGCAGCAGCCAGAACCACAATGCGAAGAACGCTCCACCTACTACCAGTGACGCTGCCGCGGTTAGATATTGATGCCCGTGAACAACCGTCGAAACGCCTCCAGATTGGCCCTGCGACATACACCCTCCTGTTGCCTGCCAAGTTCACTACTCCGCGATTCCTGCCACTTGATTGAAGAATCCGATCAGGTACTTCCAAACCAGGTAATAAACAATCAGCACCACCGGAAAGATAATCGCTATGTGCGCGTAGTGCACGTTTACGACGCCAAAGTAGAGGAAGCCGTGGTCTGTCGCCTTCAGGAAACCCAGGGAACGCCCGAGAAGAAATCCGAGAGGGGCGAGGATGAAAGGAAGGACTGCGCCGTGAATCCCCAGCGGCAGGTGTGTGCGTGAGCGCGAAGCCAGGTGCAGCACGTTCCACACGCCAAACAGGTTCGGGATGATTGCCATAGGAAAAATGATGACCCGCTCTACCGGGATGGGAACGTCATAGACGAAACGCGCGATGCTAAACAGCGTCAGCGCGACCAGCAGAAGTGGCGTCGGCACCGAGATTCCCGACATGTAAGCCCGCAAGTACGGATGACTTTTCATAAGGCCTCCTTCCACAGCTACAGGTGGTACGCGAACACGAGAAGCAATTGCGGAAAGAACAGAAACACGCTGGCGCTGAAGCCGATCAACGCCCAGTCGTACCAGGGAACCGGGGTCGGGCGAGAGTCGAGTTTGCGCAGTACCGCAGGCCAAAGGTCACAGCCAAGTTCGGCGTGGACTGGCGGAAACGATCGCTTCAAAGCTTGGCAAATTTGCCGTTCGTCGTGTTCGTTCATTTCTCTACCCTCATGGCCTTTCACTCAGGGCCTGATCCCATGGTGGTTCAGGTGCTTGCGCAATACGCGAACCGCGCGGAATACTCGTAGCTTCACGGCGCCCACCGATATTCCTAGGGCATCAGCAATTTCCTCATAAGGCTGCTCTTCCAAGAGCGCTAACGTCGCCGTCACCTGCAGCTTGGCTGGCAACCGGCGAAACGCCTGCTTGATCTTTTCCCGAATCTCCTGGTTGACAAGGTGATCGGTCGGAGGCGCTCCGGTGGGCTCTGCGACCAGCCTCTGTTCCGGACGTTTGCGGCGGAGATGGTCGAGGGCGAGGTTTGTGGCAATCCGTCGCGACCAAGCTGCGAAGTTCCCATCCGGCCGAAACTGTTTCCGCGCCCGATAGGCGCGCCAAAGTGTCTCAACGGTCAGATCCTCCGCAATGCCTGGATCACGCACGATGCGCACAATCCACGCGTAAATGTCGCCCTGGAACTGCCGAACCAAGGTCTCGAAAGCATCGATCTCGCCAAGCGCAAATCGCTGGAAAAGATCCATGAGCATCTCTACTGTCTATTACGCGTCCGGAACGACTCGGTTACAAGTTTCTTAATGTTCACGCCAACAAGGGGGAGACCGCGAAGAGTCGAGACCGCTAGTCAGACGGGAAAGTGCTTATCTATGGGATGTGGCACCTTGTCTACTTATGTACCGCATTCGGAGTGGATGACCCGAGATTTGACCGGAGCAAAGCGTCTTTCCGGTACCGAGCCGCTCAGCGCCCATCTGGATTAGTTCAGGTTTGCCGACCACACGGGAATGAACCACGACAGCGGCTGCCAAATCTGCAAAGGGTTAGCGTGCGGCAAACTCCTTGCCACGCACCGTCGAGTAGACGGCATCGAAGACAGTCAAACCATGAATATTGGCAACGCCGCCCACGGTGATCGGATCTCCCAGATATTGAACCTTGCTCTCAGTCTTGGTAAATGCCGGCCACAGGGGAAGGCTAAGGCCGTTCGGATCGCCTGATCGTGCGAAGTTAACCCAATAACTGGACATCTCTTCTGCCAGCTTCCGATCTGCCGCGGTCCATTTCCAAGGTGTCTGATCCAGATGGTCGAAGACATACCATAACTCAGCAAAGTGGCTCGCGCCCCAACCCGCGTAAACGGAGCCGGCTGGGAACGGCGGCTGCTGTCGAAATGAATAATAAAAGACCGCGCTCTTGCCAGTTCCGGCTTGCAGCCTCGCCCAAGCCCACATATCCCAACCGAAGCGAAGATCGCGCTCGAGGCCGAGTCGCGCCTGCCGCGCCTCTTCGTCAGTCGCGTGGGGATATAACGCAACCAGCGCAGGGGGAAGCTGGCCGACGCTATGTTCCAGATCGTTGTCGAACGTCGCAGCAGTCTCGTGCGTGACATCAACTATCGCCCGCGCCTCATCGGCGTTTGAACCGATCAGCAACGGGACATCGTTCTGTTGCCCTGCCGCGAACGCCTCGTAAGGTGAAAGGGGAAGGACATGAGGTTCGATCACCGCGTGAACGATGCCACCCGCATTGCCGGTCAGCAGGGTAGCTGGCAGCTGCCGCAGTTCCTTAAGCGAGGCCGCACCCAGCGAAGCGGCGAATTTTTCCCCGTCGCGTTCCGCGTTTGTCAGCAGGAACTTTGGTGCAAGCTGGAGAGGCTCAAACAGGCCGCCGCTTTCTCCGATGGCGCGCTGGAACAAGCCTTTCGCAAGGGGCGAGGCCATCAGGATGCTGACCGAAAAAGAACCTGAGGATTGGCCGGCGATGGTCACACATTTCGGGTCACCGCCAAAGGCTGCAATATTCCTCTGAATCCACTCGAGTGCGGCGATCTGATCCATCAGGCCGTAGTTCCCCGACGAGTGATGCGGGGATTCTCGCGTTAGCTCTGGAAGTGCAAGAAAACCAAGAGGACCGAGGCGATAGGCGATGGTAACAACGATGGCATCTTTTTGGGCGAGCCGATCGCCCCAGTACAAGGGCATCGAGGCTGACCCGTTGATGTATCCGCCGCCGTATATCCAAACAATCACAGGCAGGTGCTCGTGCGCGGTCTTGGCCGGCGTCCAGATGTTGAGGTACAGGCAATCCTCGCTCACTGCCGGAGGCGTTTCGCCCCGCATGGAGACTCCAACTTGCATGCACGCCGGAGCAAACGTATCCGTCTTACGAGTGCCGGTCCAGGGCGCTGGATGTACCGGCGGGCGCCAACGCAAGTCGGCCACCGGCGGAGCAGCGAAGGGGATTCCTTTGTAGACACTCACCCCATTTGCGCGTATCCCCGATATGGTTCCGGACTCCGTCAGCACGTGCTGCGCGACAGCGGCACTAGCCAACTGTGCCGCCACAATCAATACACACGTGTACTTCCATCGGTTTCGCACTTGATCCTTCATCTCGGCCTCTCAATTTGCATTCAATGTCGACTTCCAGAGGCTCTATCCTGCCACGCGATGACTATCTCGTGCGGCTACGTTTGTCGCTGTGCAATATTGCTCAGGTGGCCGAAAATCGGGTGTCGTGATCCGCTCTTGGCGCTAACAGCGTAAGGCAAGACACGGGTGAGCTTTCAGCAACAGAAAGGTATGGGCATTGATAGGCTCGGCTCGTAGGAATTGCCTGTTACACCAGTTTCTGATTCCGGTTCGGATCACGTGCAACTCTGAACCAATCCCAAGGTAAGAGCTGCCGACAATACGTCCGGAACGTGAACTCGGCTTGGGGTGCATGTACTCCAGCCCCTCTGCCCGCTTCTCGGCGGTCCACACATCTGAAGCCTTTGGGAATTCTGAAAAGCCCCCCGCAACAAGCCTGCGGGGCGCCCTCGCGGTCGAGTGACCAAAACCTAGTATTCTGTGT
>Ga0209580_10000682_pt1 | contig 17090 bp, 10 predicted proteins | sample Coa_R1_5_FD_187153 | JGI IMG/M metagenome (GOLD analysis project Ga0209580, IMG submission 187153) | Surface soil microbial communities from Centralia Pennsylvania, which are recovering from an underground coalmine fire - Coalmine... | ecosystem: Environmental > Terrestrial > Soil >... | reverse complement strand
TGGATGGTATGGCGCCGATGTCTACATTCCGGAAAAGTTGACTGCATCTGGATCCGCGGATCCACCGGCCTGGTTTTTCGTGGGACGACTGAAACCAGGTGTATCAACAGAACAAGCGCAGGCGGACTTGACTGTGATTAGCAAGCGTCTGGCGACAATGTATCCCCAGAATTATCCGACGCAATTTACGGTCGTCATGAAGCACATGGGCGATGCCGTGATCGGCCGCTTCAGGGAGACGTTATACATAGTGTTGGCGGCAGTCGGACTGTTGCTGTTGATCGCATGCAGCAATGTAGCCAATTTGATGCTGTCTCGGGCCACGACCCGCGAGAAAGAATTTGCCTTACGGGCAGCGCTGGGAGCTGACCGCGCAAGGCTCATCCGGCTGTTAATGTTTGAGAGTCTGGTTCTTGCAATGGCGGGGGCCGCATTCGGAACTCTTATTGCATGGGGTGGTCTGAAGGCGATAGTCGTGGCAATGCCTGCGGATTTTTTTCCTGCCGAGACAGTCATTCAGCTGAATGCTCCAGTGCTGGCCTTTGCGCTTGGTGTCTCTGTGTTGACGGCGCTAATTTTCGGCTTAGCCCCCGCGCTGCAATCGTCTCGGCGCGACTTGAACGATTCACTGCGCGACAGCGGCAAGGGGGTGAGCGGCGGCTTCCGGGGAAGATGGCTGCGGGACGCGGTTGTGGTCGGAGAAGTCGCGCTGTCGTTGACGCTGTTGATCGGGGCAGGGCTGCTGATGAGGAGCTTTGTCGCCCTGCGTGAGGTCAATCTGGGAGTGCGAGCAGACCACGTGTTCTTCACTGTGGTGGTCCTACCGCCCGAACGCTACAAAACAACGGAGCAGGTGAACAATTTCTTTCGGCCGCTGCTCGCGAGACTGAAGGCGTCCCCGGGCGTGATAGATGTGGCGGAGTCGAGCTCGGTCCCGCCTTTTAATTTCCAGGCGAGCAAAATCGAAATAGCCGGGAAAACCCACCCGGAAGACTGGCAAGCCGACTTTCAGGGCGTCAGCGAGGACTACTTCAACACGCTGCGAATCGCGTTAAAGGAGGGCCGAACGTTTAATGAGACCGAGGTCAACAATGCGCAGAAAGTGGCTGTGGTCAACGAAACATTCGTGCGCAAATTTCTACGCGATGAAAATCCAATCGGGCAGCAAGTGAGACTACTAAGGCCTGACGTCGCTCCCGATGCGTCGTTTGAAATAGTCGGAGTGGCCGCAGATGTGACGAACAACGGACTGCAAACGCCGATTGAACCGGAATTCTGGATGCCTTACACCGTCAGTGCAAGCCGACGAATCCTAATCTTGCGCACGGCCCAAGACCCAGCGGCAATCATGGAGACGGTACGGCGGGAAATCTGGACCGCGGATTCAGGAATAGCTCTCGCCGATACCAGCACTTTGGAGGACCGTCTCAGCAATTACGTCTATGCAGGGCCGAGGTTTGGCTTTTTGCTGATGACCATTTTCGGATGTGTCGGTCTAATTCTGGTGACCGTCGGCGTGTACAGCGTGTTGGCATACTCGACTGCGCGCAAGACGCACGAGATCGGAATCCGTATGGCGCTGGGGGCCAAAGGCGGCGATGTTCTCGGAATGGTAGTAACGACGGGGCTGCGACTGGTTTGGGCGGGCATGGTAGTAGGGATAGCGCTCAGTTTGACGCTTGGGCGTGTGATCGGAACCGAGCTCGTTGGCGTTCGAGTGTACGATCCCGAGACGCTCGCGGCGACAACTTTGTTGCTGACCATGACCGCAGCAATCGCGTGTTGGATCCCGGCGCGGAGGGCGGCGCGTGTCGATCCAGTGGTGGCGCTCCGCTATCAATAGCTGATGGCGTCTGGGTGATTGTCGGAGAGCATTTTGCGCTCAGTTGTTGGCCATAACCTGAGCAATCTCGCGGTACCGATTGCGACTCCGCTCGCATAATCGAGGTCATTGACTCCGCCCCTGCCTGGGGGTAGGCTTTTAACAGAAACGTAATCTGCCTTCCGCATGCGGCGAAGTACAATCCGGAGTGGGACGCCCCAGGCTGGCGTTCTCGAGTCCTCTTTGCGACATCTAATAAGCGCAATAAAGAAGAAGAGCGGCGCCACCGCGCTCGAGGTAAACCTGCGAAGCTGAATGAAAAAAAGCATTGAGATCACCCCGAATATTGAAACGCTGTTTGGCACACGTGACGAAAATCTGCACGTCCTGGAAGACGGCTTAAACATCAACATTGACCTTCGCTCCGACTCGCTCGAGTTGGAAGGCACCCCGCGCGACGTGGCCCGTGCCGAGCAAGTTTTTTCCGACTACGACCAACTGCAGCGCGCCGGACATGTTTTCAACAATGGCGATTTGAACAGCATGCTGCGCGTGCTGGTGGCTGATCCGAAAGTCACCCTGCGCGGACTGGCCGAGGCCGGAAGGCAGCGCTCGTTCGGCCGGCGAACCGTGCAGCCAAAAAGCCCTAACCAGCGCCGGTATCTGGAGGCCATCGAGGCCCACGACATGGTCTTTGGCATTGGCCCGGCGGGCACGGGCAAGACTTATCTAGCCGTGGCGATGGCGATTTCCGCGCTGGTCTCGAAGCGCGTGAACCGGATAATCCTGGCGCGGCCAGCGGTCGAAGCCGGCGAGCGGCTTGGGTTTTTGCCAGGAACGCTGCAAGAGAAAATCGACCCATATCTTCGTCCGCTGTATGACGCGCTTTACGACATGCTGGATCCCGAGCGAGTGGACCGCTATCTGGAAAAGAACGTCATTGAAATCGCGCCGATTGCCTTCATGCGCGGACGGACGCTGAACGATTCCTTCGTGATCCTGGATGAAGCACAGAACACGACTTCCGAGCAGATGAAGATGTTTGTGACGCGTCTCGGGTTCAATTCTAAGGCGGTCATTACGGGAGACGTCACCCAAATTGATCTGCCCAATGCGCGGCGCAGCGGCTTGCTCGAAGCCGTGGACGTTTTGAAGAATGTGCAAGGTTTGAGTTTCGTTTATTTCGACGAGTCTGACGTGGTGAGGCATCATCTGGTGCAGCGCATCATCCGCGCTTACGACGAGCACAAGACGAGAGTTGCGGAAGAACAAATGGAGTTGCTCGAAGCAAAGGGCGCACAGAACGGGAATGGTATTGCCGTCGAGCCACAAGGCGCGTCCAACTTGAGTGAAACTGAGGAATAGAATTGTAGAGAAGGAGGGCGTGCAGTATGGCTCTCCTTTTTTCTTTTGCGAATGCGACAGACCGTTATTTTGGAGCGCCGCGTGCCGATGGTGACCGAGCAGGCGCTGGAGCGCTTTGCGGCTCGAGCCTGCCGGATTGTTGGTTTGCGCGGTCGAGTAACAGTGTTGGTCACAGGGAGCCGCGAAATTCGAGCGTTGAATGCACGCTTTCGAAATGAGAGGCATGCGACCGATGTGCTCTCGTTTCCTGCCCTGCCGTTTAGCGGTAGTTTTGCCGGCGACATCGCAGTTTCCGTGGATATTGCTGCCCGAAACGCCCGTCAGCTGGGGCATTCCACTGACGACGAGATTCGCGTTCTTGTTCTGCATGGCATTCTTCACCTGGCAGGATATGATCATGAACGCGACAGCGGCGAGATGTCGGAGAAGGAACGGCTTTTGCGGCGCAGACTGAAGTTGCCAGCGGCCTTGATCGAGCGGGCATCGGGCGCGCGCAAGCCAGGCAAGCTGTCCCGAACACGACCACGCGTATGAACTTTGCCATTGCCATCGCGCTTGTGGTGCTTTTGGCGCTGCTGACCTTGTCCTCATACGTCGAGAGGGTCTATGCCGAGATTGGAAAATTTCTTTCTCGCGAGTTTCAGGAAAACATCGACAATTTTGAGCAACAGGTTGAGCCCAAGCTGAAAATAGGACGCTCGCGGGCATCTTTGTCTATGGCCGTGTTGACGCAGTTGCTGATGGCCGCCATTGCCATGCTGATGGGTTTCGCCGTATTTCGCGACGGTACCTGGAGTGCGGACGAGGTGCTGGAAGCGGTCCTCGCGCTGCTGCTGATCGTTATTGTCTTCAACCGTTTCTTGCCTTATGTTTTCTTCTCTCGGACGGCTGGAAAGTGGTTGGGGCGGTGGGTGGTGGTATTACGCGCCCTTATTTATATCGTGCTGCCGGTGACACTGGTGCTTGGGTTTCTGCAGTCGGTTACTTCGTTGACCCGCGAGCATTCCGAGCCGCAACCGGAAACTCAAGCCGAAGCCGTGGACGCGCTGATTGAAGCCGGCCAGGAAGAAGGCATTCTCGACGAGAGCAATCGCGACTTGATTCAATCGGTGGTGCAATTCAGCGAGAAAACGGTGCGCGACGCAATGAAGCCGCGTCCGGAAATGGTGACGGTGGCTGCGGAGACTACGGTTGAGACTCTGATTGAATTGCTTCGCACGCGGTCGTTTTCGCGCATGCCGGTGTTTGAGGGTAGTATCGACAACATTGTTGGTTTGATTTATGCGAAGGATGTACTGCAAATTCCCGACTCTGAAGCCCACACCCGCACGGTCGGGTCGCTCATGCGAAAAGATGTTTACTTTGTCCCGGAAACCAAGTTGGCCAGCGACCTGCTTCGCGAAATGCAGAAAAATAAAGTTCGCATGGCGATCGTGATTGACGAATACGGCGGAGTCGCGGGACTGGTAACCATCGAAGATCTGGTGGAGGAGATTGTTGGGGAAATCAGCGATGAACATGAAATTGCGCAGGTAGTCCGCGAAAATGAATATTCGTATCTTGTGCCGGGAAACATGGACGTGGACCGTCTGGAGGAATTGCTGGGTGTGCGACCCGAGCGGAAAGGCGCAGCCACAGTAGCAGGCCTGGTGAGCGAACTCGCCGGACGAATACCGCAAAAAGGCGAGGTGATCGAGGAAGACGGACTTCGCCTTGAAGTGCTTCAATCCAGCGATCGCCGGGTAGAGCGTGTGCGCGTGTCGCTGAACCAATCCAACCAGATGAAGCTGATCTAGCCTATGTCATTTCGCTCCGGCTTCGTGTGCATTCTCGGATTGCCGAACGCGGGAAAATCCACGCTGCTGAACGCGCTGGCCGGCGAAAAACTGGCTATCGTCAGCCCTAAGCCGCAGACCACACGCAACCGCGTACTCGGCGTGATTCACGTTCCGCAGAAGAAAGGCCGGGCGGGCGCACAGGTGGTTTTGATCGATACTCCCGGCGTGCACCGGCCGGATAGCTCTCTTGGTCGCAAGATGATGACCGAGGTCCGCGAGGCGTTGGAAGGATGCGACGTGGTGCTGGTGATCGTGGATGCGGCCAAGAAGAAGGATCACGCCGACAAATTCCTGTTCGATCTTGTCCGACGATCGGACACCGCGTCGTTTCTTTTGCTGAATAAGATCGATCTGCTGCGTGGCGGGAAACTAAAGTTGCTCCCGCTTATAGAACAGTTTTCCAAACTGCATGAATTCCGCGAGATTATTCCGATTTCAGCACGCAAACGCGAAGGTCTTGACGTGCTGGTGGAAAAGCTGACAGCTGTTTTGCCGGATGGGCCTCGCTACTTTCCGGACGATCAAGTAACCGATCAGCCGGTGCGATTTATGGTTGCGGAACTCATTCGCGAGCAGGTTCTCTTTGCAACCAGCGAAGAAGTGCCGCATTCAGTAACCGTAGTAATTGAGCAATTCGAAGAAGGCGAGAGGCTCACGCGAATTGCGGCGGCCATCGTTTGTGATCGGGAAGGGCAAAAGGGGATTTTGATTGGCCGTCAGGGCCAAATGCTCAAGAAAATTGGGACTGCTTCGCGGCAGGAGATCGAGAAAATGCTGGGAATGAAAGTTTTTCTTGAGCTGTTTGTGAAAGTCCGCCCGAACTGGCGCGAGTCACGGGCTTTCGTGGAGGAACTGGACTGGCGGCGGCAATTGGAAAATCTGGTTACGACGGAGTCACGCAAATCTAATTAGTTTGCAGCGTTGGCTTTCTATCATCCTTGAGCGAAGCGAAAGACCTGTGATTTGCCACGTGCGTTACATAGATCCTTCGCGGCCTGAAGGCCCCTCAGGATGACAGCCTACTCCTTCACCGCAATTCCCAGTGTCTTCATCTTTCGATACAAGTGGCTGCGCTCGAGGCCAAGTACGTCGGCCGTGCGGCTGATGTTGCCGTGATTGTCGTCGAGTTTTTTCAAAATGTAATCGCGTTCGTAGGCGGCGCGTGCCTGATGCAGGGTCAGGAACTCTCCTCCAGTTCGCCGGCTGCCATCGCGATACACCAGTGGCGGCAGGTGTTTGCGCTCGAAACGGCCGGTGGTTGGATTCATGATTACGATGCGTTCGATGACGTTGCGCAGTTCGCGCACATTTCCCGGCCACGAGTAACGCATCAAGACGTCAATCGCGTCGTCGGTGATTTCTCGCGGCTTGCGCCCATACTGACTTGAAAGCTCCTTCAGGAAATGACGTGCCAGCAAGGGGACATCTTCTTTGCGTTCGCGCAGCGGAGGAACCGAGAAGGGAATCACGTTCAGGCGATAAAACAGGTCTTCGCGAAAATTGCCGGCTGAGATCTCTTCTTCCAGGTCTTTGTTGGTCGAGGCGATCACGCGCGCGTCCACGGTAACCACTTCGTCGCTGCCCACCGCCGTGAAACTTTGCTGCTCCAACGTGCGCAGGACCTTGGACTGTGTCTTCAAGCTCATATCGCCGACTTCATCGAGAAACAACGTGCCGCCATGCGCTTTGAGGAACTTTCCATCCTTATCCGTATTCGCGGCAGGAAAGGAGCCGCGGCGATGCCCGAACAATTCGCTTTCGATTAAATCTTCAGGAATGGCGGCGCAATTCACTTCCACAAACATTTCGTCCTTGCGCGGGCTATGCGCGTGAATGGCGCGCGCAGCCAATTCCTTGCCAGTGCCGGACTCGCCGAAGATCAGAACTCGTCCATTGGTGGGCGCCATGAGCTGAATCTGCTGGCGAAGCGCCTTCATGGGAATGCTGTCGCCAACGATCACGCTTTTTGGCAGAAGCTGCTTTTTCAGGTCACGGTTCTCTCGCCGCAGCCTCTTGGCTTCGATGGCGTTCTTTACGAGCACGAGAGTCTTTTCGAGTGAAAGCGGTTTCTCCAGGAAATCGAATGCTCCCAGCTTGGTTGCGCGGACAGCGGTCTCGATGGTGCCGTGGCCTGAAATGATGATGACTTCCGGAGCGTTTTCTATTTCGCGAACGCGCTCGAGGGTTTCGAGCCCATCGATTCCCGGCAGCCAGATATCGAGCAGTACAACATCGAAGGGTTTCTTGCGCAATAATTCCAGGCAGGCTTCGCCGCTCTCGGCCTGTGAAGCCCGATAGCCTTCGTCTTCGAGAATTCCCCCGAGCGATTCCCGGATGGCAGACTCGTCATCAACGATGAGCACGTTATGCATAGGAGGTGCTGGCCGGCGCAGCCACAGCTTCGGAGGCGACGGGCAGTTCAATCACGAAGCGGGTGCCTGCCGGATGGTTCTCTTCGACGCGAATCGAGCCGTGATGGTCTTCAACGATGCGGCTTACGATGGCGAGGCCGAGACCGGTGCCGCGTTTCTTCGTCGAAAAATATGGCAGGAAGAGGCGCTCTTTGGTTTCCTGGGTCACCCCATGGCCGCTATCTGCGACGCTGATCTCAACCGCATCGCGGCTCGCGACCAGCGCCGTAGAAAGTTCGATTTCCTTCACCATCGAGGTTTGTACGGCCTCGGCCGCATTGTCCACCAAGTTGGCTAGCGCGCGCTTGATAGCTTCGGAATCCACCATGACCTTTGGCAGGTTGCTGGAGAAAGCCGTTCGCAGCCGAATACCGTCGAGGCGGCCATTGAACATCGAAAGCGCGCTGTCGGCAATTGTGTTGATGTCGGCCGGCTGCGGCTGCGGCGCGGGGAAGCGCGCCAAGGTTGCGAACTCGTTTACCAGCGTACGGACCGTTTCCACTGCCGCTTCGATGCTTTGGGCACAGGTGCGCACAATGTCGGTGGAAGCTGAGTCCAGCTGTTTGTCACGGCCCAGATGGCGCAAAATGCGTTCCGCTGACAGCGCAATCGGTGTGAGGGGATTCTTGATCTCATGCGCCACTCGACGGGCCACTTCGCGCCAGGCCGCCTGCTTCTGCGCATGCAGCACATCAGAGAGGTCTTCAAACACGACCACGTATCCAACGCGCTGAGTTTTATGCTGCAGTGTTGCAACTGTGACCGCAACATTCAGACGTTGTCCCTGGACGGAGAGTTCCATTTGCGTTGTGGTGGTGCCCATGCGTTCGGCACGCCGCAGTAAAGGAATGAAGTCCTCCTGCACTTCGGGAGGGAACAAGTCAACTAAGGATGCTCCGATCAAGGTTGCAGTAAGTTGCACTGGTTCGTGGGAAGGCCGCAACAGACGCAGCAGTGCCTGATTTACGTGAGTGACGCGGAAACCAGCGTCCAGGGAGAGCACGCCCGTGGGAATGCTTTCGAGAATGGTTTCCATGTGCCGCCGCCGCTGTTCCAGTTCGGCGTTGGCGGCGCTGAGCTCGCGGCTTGAGGCGTCGATCTGTTGCCGGCTAGTCTGGAGTTCACCCGCCATTTCGTTAAACGAACGGACAAGATCACCCAATTCATCGGCGGCCGGAATCGCTACCCGATAATCAAGGTTACCGCGGGAAATTTCCTGGGTCGCTTCCGCAAGCGCGACCACAGGACGCGTGACCAATCGCGAAAGATAAAGCGCGAGCCACATGCTGGCAAACAGCACCATACCTGTAAGCAGCCACAAATATCCCATATACTGCCGCCGGACCAATCGGCGCGCGCGCGCCAGTTCGAGATAGCGCTGCTGGCTGGCTTCCAGCTGTTGTTGTGCGTCAGTAAAACTCTTAGGCAGCGGCATGGCAACCAGAATTTCTCCACGGTTGCCCACAGCAGCGCTGCCGAGCACATAGTCAATTCCGTTCCAGGAAATGCGTTGCGGGCGATCAGGACTAACGGGCCCAGCGGGAATACTCGGCTTCAGCAGCGGCCACGCGACGGGCGCGCCGAAACTGGCCTCGGCATTACCGGACTCGATCGCAATAGCAAAGCCGCCTTGCAAGGTCGCCTCGTGCCGTCGAAATTCGTTCAAAACCGGCGAGAATCCATGCCCTTCAAACGCGCGCTGGGTTTCCTGAGAAGATGCGATGGCCTCGGCCTCGGCGTGCGCATTCGCGGCGGCGTACTTCGAGAGCAGCGTTGCCATAATTCTCGTGTCTTGCCGCACTTCCTCCACCGGAGTCGAAAACCATTTATCGATGGACCGGTTCATCAGGCCGTAGGCGAACCAGAACATAACGATGACGGGAAGGAATGAGAGCAGCAAGCTTCCCACCACGAGTCGAGTCCGGAATTTTGATCCTAAAACTCCCAGACGTCGCTCGGCGAAGAGCTTGATCAGATTGCGCGCCAGAACGAAGGTCAAAGCAACGAAAAGCAGAAAAACGATGGCCGAGAGCGCCACCAGGAACACGATCTGTTGATTGTTGGTGGGATTAATGAAGGGCAGATCAAACGACGATTGCGCTAACGTCACACCGAACAAGACCACGCTGAGAATAGTGAGGACAATGATCAGTTTTTTACGGCTCTTGGTGGACGGTTGTGAGCTGTTCGCAGCCATGGCAGAAGCCAACTCCGTCGCTTTCTGAAGCGAGCGGGAGCGCTCTGCACATTATATTCTCGCGAGAAAAAGTCCTTTACAAGGCAGAAGCCACGCTGGTCTGCCGTGGTGGCAACAGGTGCTTCAGGGGGCACTCGTCGCAGCGCGGTTTCGATTTCGCGCAGTATTTCTTCCCCACTCCAACAACCAATCCGTGCATATCGTTGAACACCTGTGCTAAAGGAACCCGCGATGCAAGGCTCATCCGCGAAGGTTTGTGGGATGCGCCACCTGGGTGCACCGGGGATGGGTCGGGAAGTTCTGCGGCAGCGAGACTTCGCTCGAACAGTGTACGCAACTCGTCATAGGCCGCGGTTGCTGGTGCGATTTGGTGACGTTCCGTAATTCTTCGCGTATATGCATCCACGACAAAGATCGGGTGTTGGCCCGCGTAGAGCAGAATCGAGTCGGCAGTCTCCCGGCCGACTCCGTTCAGCGAAAGCAATTGTTCTCTCAACGCGGCTGTGGGCTGGGCGAACATCCTATTCAAAGATCCGCCATAATTCTTATCGAGGAACTTCACGAACGTTTTCAGTGAGGCTGCCTTCTGGCGGAAAAAGCCTGACGAGCGGATCCATTGTTCCAGGTCGCGGATCGGAACACTTCGTATTCCTTCAACGCTCAACAACTTCGCCGAGCGCAAATTCTTCAACGCAATCTCCACGTTCGCCCAAGCGGTGTTTTGCGTCAGATATGCTCCGACTATGACTTCGAAGCGGCTCTGTGCGGGCCACCAGTGCTGGCGTCCCCAGGCTCGGTACAGAGTGGCGTAAACGGCGGATATTTGTTGTTCGCGCGGGAGGCTGGGCATGTCTTTTGTTCCAAAGCTGTTGCCGGTGTACCCAAAGTAACACGGCTGCCTGTTCGAAAATCTTGCGGAGAACCCATACATCGTGCCAATTCGAGCTCGTTCCGAAAGCGTTCGCGTGCAGGTACAGGTACTTAGGTTACTTTTGCAGTTACTCAATCGGGGTGACAATTTGTGTCACCGGAGATTGTGGCCGTATCTCCCCCCAAAGAGCCACACTTCCGCGCCGGGCAGAACTGCCCGGACCATGTTTTCCGCAGACTGGAGCTCTGAAAATGTCCCAGAGGCTGGGAGACCTTCTCGTCAAAGAGAAGATCATCACCCCAGAGCAGTTGCAGCAGGCGACGAAGGTACAAAGAGAGACCAACTGTCGCCTGGGCAGTGCCTTGGTGAAGCTCAACTTCCTCAGCGATGAGGATGTCACCAATTTCTTATCGCGCCAGTATGGCGTTCCCGCAATCAATCTTTCCTACTTCGAAATCGATCCATCGGTCGTCAAGCTGATTCCGTACGAAACCGCAAAGCGATATCAGATTCTGCCGTTGAGCCGCGTGGGCGCGTCACTGACCATCGCCATGGTCGATCCCACCAACGTGTTCGCAATGGACGACATCAAGTTCATGACCGGCTTCAACATCGAGCCGGTGGTGGCTGCGGAAAGCTCGATTCTCGAAGGCATTGAAAAAGCTTACGGCACCAGCAAAGAAGAGGACCTGGAGCAGGTCATGCAATCGATGTCGGACTTGGAGGAAACCGACATCGAGCTGCAAGCTGAGCAGCAGGAGATGGATCTTGCCGACCTCGAAAAGGCGGCAGATGAAGCTCCGATCGTCAAGCTTGTAAACCTGGTGCTCACCGATGCGGTCAAGCGCGGCGCCAGCGACATTCACATGGAGCCGTACGAAAAAGAATTTCGCGTGCGCTTCCGTATTGATGGCGTCCTGCAGTCAATCATGTCGCCTCCGCTCAAGTTGAAAGATGCCATTACTTCGCGTCTGAAAATCATGGCCAAGCTGGACATCAGCGAGAAGCGGCTGCCGCAAGACGGCCGCATCATGCTGAAGATGAATATCAGCGGCAAGAAAAAGCAGCTTGATTTCCGCGTGAGCACGTTGCCGACCCTATGGGGCGAAAAAATCGTGCTCCGGTTGCTGGACAAGGAAAACCTGCGGCTGGACATGACCAAGCTTGGCTTCGAACCGGAATCTCTGGTCAAGTTCGAAAAGGCGATTCTGAAGCCGTACGGAATGGTGCTGGTCACAGGTCCAACCGGTTCAGGGAAGACCAACACTCTGTACTCGTCGATTGCGCGCTTGAACACTCCCGATACCAACATTATGACCGCGGAAGATCCGGTCGAGTTTCAGCTCGGCGGCGTCAATCAGGTGCAGATGAAAGAGCAGATCGGCTTAAACTTCGCGGCCGCGCTACGCGCGTTCTTGCGGCAGGACCCCAACATCATTCTGGTGGGCGAAATCCGCGACTTCGAAACTGCCGAAATTGCAATCAAGGCCGCTCTGACGGGACACCTGGTGCTTTCCACTCTGCACACCAACGGCGCGCCCGAAACCATTACCCGGCTTATGAACATGGGCATTGAGCCGTTTCTGGTTGCCACCTCGGTGCACCTGATTTGCGCACAGCGATTGATCCGCAGAATTTGCAAGGAGTGCAGCGAGCAGGTGGATGTTCCAGTGCAAACACTGATCGAAGAGGGTTATTCACCGGAAGAAGCCAAAACGGTAAAGATCCACAAGGGCAAAGGCTGCACCGTCTGCAACAACACCGGATACAAGGGCCGCTGCGGACTGTATGAAGTCATGGAAGTAGACGATGAGATTAGGGAACTGGTGCTGGTGGGCGCCTCTGCGGTCGAACTGAAGAAGAAGGCGATCGAGCACGGAATGATCACGCTGCGGCGTAGCGGGTTGATCAAGGTCGCCGCCGGGGTTACGACTTTGGAAGAAGTGGCGCGCGAGACGATCCACTAGCGCCGCCGGAGATTTGGACAAGTAGTTCGCAAAACCAAGTTCTACGAAGGGAAAAACAATGTCGCTTTCGTTAAGTGATCTGCTGAAACGGATGTTGGAAATGAGTGGCAGCGATTTGCACATCACCACTAATTCGCCGCCTCAAATTCGCGTGCACGGGCACCTGGTCCCGCTGGATCTGCCGCAAATGACGCCTGCCGAAACCAAGCAGCTGGCCTACAGCGTTATGACCGACTCGCAGAAGCACCGCTTTGAAGAGAATCTGGAACTCGACTTTTCGTTCGGTTTAAAAGGCCTGGCCCGCTTCCGCGCCAACGTCTTCAACCAGCGGGGCGCGACCTCGGCTGTGTTCCGCGTCATTCCCTTCGAGATCAAGAACTTCAACCAGCTCGGGCTTCCACCGGTAGTTGCGAAACTCTGCGAGAAGCCGCGCGGCCTGGTGCTGGTGACCGGTCCGACCGGCTCCGGCAAATCCACGACCCTGGCTTCCATGATTGACAAGATCAACTCCGAGCGCCACGACCACATTCTGACCATCGAAGACCCCATCGAGTTCGTGCACATGAACAAGAATTGCGTGGTCAACCAGCGCGAGCTGCACGCCGATACCAAGAGCTTCACCGACGCTTTGCGCGCTGCGCTCCGCGAAGACCCAGATGTGGTGCTGATCGGCGAAATGCGTGACCTGGAAACTATTGAATCGGCGCTGCGAATTGCGGAAACCGGACACCTCACGTTCGGCACCTTGCACACCAATTCGGCATCTTCCACCATCAACCGTGTGATTGACGTGTTTCCCGCGCACCAGCAGTCTCAGATTCGTGCCCAACTTTCGCTGGTGCTTGAGGGCATCATGTGCCAGAGCCTGCTGCCCACGGCGAGCGGCAAGGGGCGGGCAATGGCGATGGAGATTCTTATCCCTAATGCGGCCGTGCGGAACCTGATCCGTGAGGACAAGATTCACCAGATCTACTCCGCCATGCAGTCAGGACAGGACAAATTCGGAATGCAGACGTTCAACCAGGCGCTGGCAACGCTGTATTTCCAGAAGCAGATCACGTTGGAGGTGGCGATGTCGCGCTCCAGCAATCAGGACGAATTGCAGGAAATGATCAACCGTGGCGCCAGCCTGGCTGGCCGTCACACCAGTGCAGGAGCAGTCGCGCGCAGCACTGCGACCGGAAAACATTGATCGAGTACGAGACCAGAATCGAAGGGTAAAGGAATAAAGCGAGGGAACCATGCCAGTTTATACATTTTCAGGTAAGAACGCGGCGGGAGAGAAGGTCAGCGGGGAACGTACGGCGGCCAACAAGCAGGTGCTGGCCATGCAACTTCGCCGCGAGCAGATTGCGACGCCCACGATCCGAGAAAAGGGAAAGGAATTTGCCCTTCCGCTGTTCGGGTCGGGCAAGGTCAAGACCAAGGACATCGCGATCTTTTTCCGGCAGTTCTCGGTCATGATCGACGCCGGTCTTCCGCTGGTGCAGTGTCTCGAGATTCTGGCCGCTAACCAGGAAAACGCGACCTTCCAGAAGACTCTGACCGGGGTCCGCACCACCGTCGAAGGTGGCTCGACCCTGGCCAACGCCATGCGCCAGTACCCCAAGGTCTTCGATGATCTCACCACGAACATGATTGAGGCTGGCGAAACCGGCGGTATTCTCGACATCATTCTGCAGCGCCTGGCGCAATACGTCGAAAAAGCGGTGAAGTTGCGCTCTGCAGTCAAGTCGGCGTTGATCTATCCCGTGGCCGTGGTTTCGATGGCGTTCCTGATTGTGGGCGCGTTGCTCAAGTGGGTGGTGCCGATCTTCGCAAACTTGTTTGCCGGACTTGGAGTGACATTGCCGCTTGCTACCCGAATCGTCATGGGCCTGAGCGCGTTTGTGGGCCAATTCTGGTGGTTCTTCATTGTGGGCATGGTCGGCTTGGTATTCGGCATCAAGCAAATCCGCAAGGACCCTCGGGGAAAATATTGGATGGATTACGGCATGCTCAAAATGCCGATCATCGGCATTCTGCTGCGCAAAATTGCGGTCGCGCGCTTTACCAGAACATTGGGAACCCTCATCACGTCGGGCGTTCCGATTCTCGAAGGTTTGAGCATCACCGCGCGGACTTCCGGGAATGCCGTGCTGGAAGAGGCGCTGATGAAGGTCCGCAAAGCGATCGAGGAAGGGCGTACCATCGTCGATCCGCTGCGTGAATCGGGCGTCTTCCCCAACATGGTTACGCAGATGATCGGCGTAGGCGAAGCCACTGGCGCTATGGATTCGATGTTGCAGAAAATCGCGGATTTCTACGAGGACGAAGTGGACACCGCGACGAAAGATATGCTGGCAATGCTGGAGCCGGTGATCATCGGCCTGTTGGGCGTCATGATCGGAGGCATTGTCATTTCGCTGTACATGCCGCTGTTCTCGATGATCGCAAAGCTGGCAGGCTAGCGGCCATCCACGCGGGCGCATACCGCGCAATCCGCGAGGGGGCAAGGGCACGAAGGCGGAAAATGAGATCAGCGATGCAATCGGCGCGGGAGACGCAGCCTTGGCTGGCCTGGCTGGCCAAGGTACGCATCCTGATCATCACTGTCCTGCTGGGGATCGAGCTGGTGATTGCGCAGTTCACCCCCATAGCATTTCCTCTCCGTTTGTTCGTGGTTGCGATTCTGCTCGCGTACACGATCTCGGTCTTTCATCTGGCCCTGCTCCACTTCTGGCAGGAGCTTCGCGTGCAAACCGTGCTGCAGGTGGCAACCGACCTGCTGCTGGTAAGTTTGTTGATCTATGTCACCGGCGGCGTTGATAGCTCGCTTAATTTCCTTTACCCGCTGGTAATCATTGTTGCCAGTATCCTGCTTTCGCGGCGCTGGGCATACTTGATCGCCGGCATAGCTTTCATTCTTTACGGCACAGTGCTTGAACTGTGCTACTTCCAGATCGTGCCGTCATACTCGACCACCCACCCGGGAATGCGCACTTTGCAGGCGATCATCGCGGTCAACCTGTTTGGCTATGGCGCAATTGCATACCTGGCCGGGCTGCTGGCTTCGAAACTGCGGCAGGCGGACACCCGCCTCCAGCGAACCCGGGGTGCCCTGGAAAACCTGCAAGCGTTGTACGAGAACATTATTCGCTCGACCAGCAACGGCTTGATCACGACCACCCTGGATGGCCGCATCACGCTTGTGAATCCGTCGGCCGAGAAGCTACTGGAGCGTGCCGAAGCCGAACTGCTGGGCCAGCCGGTGGCTTCGCTGTTTCAGGACGCGCTGCCGCAGCCTGGATCGGAGCGCATGCATGGTGAGATCCGGTTTGCGGCCCCTAACAACTTCCGCAAAACCTTCCGGGTTCTCGTATCTGAACTCACGGTACCGGAACGCGGCGTGGTTGGTCGCGTATATACGCTCGATGATCTGACCCAGATTCGGCGCCTGGAGCGTGAAGTGCGGGTGCAGGACCGGCTCGCTGCTGTGGGCAGATTGTCGGCGGCCATCGCCCATGAGATCCGCAACCCGCTGACATCGATTGCCGGCTCGGCCAGCTTGCTTTCTGAAATGCTCGACCTGAAAGATGAGCATCGCCGTTTGTTGCAAATCGTGACCCGCGAGTCAGAACGGCTGAACGGCATTATCACGGACTTTCTGGCGTACTCGCGAAATAAAAAATACGAATTCGCCAACGTCGACATGGTTCCGCTGCTCGAAGATACACTGACGCTCCTGGGACATAGGCTGGAAGCGCAGAACACAGGCATCAAAATCGAGCGCCACTATTCTGTGCGCCAAGCATTTGTGCTGGCGGATGGAGACCGCATGAAGCAGGTCTTCTGGAACTTTTGCGAGAACGCCGTGCGCGCCATGAAAAAGGGCGGAACGCTGACGGTAGGAATTGAGGAGTTTGAGACCGACTGGCAGGTCACTTTTGCGGATACCGGACCAGGCATGAGCCAGCAGATGGTCGAGAAAGTTTTCGAACCGTTCCAATCGCAATTCGAGGGCGGCACGGGCCTCGGGTTGGCGATTGTGTACCAAATCGTCCAAGCCCATGAGGGCAAAGTATGGGTGCGGTCGAAGCAGAACCAGGGCTGCACATTCGTTTTACGACTGCGCCGCGCAGCCGAGCAGGCCGTCGCTGTGGCTACTCACGATCTTGATGCCCGCAAGCCGCCACGCTCGGAACCCGCACCCGAGCGGCTGATCGGAGAGGGCGCACATGCCTAACATCCTGATCTGCGACGACGAGCGCTCGATTTGCGAAATGCTCGACATCACTTTGCGCCGCGAAGGCTATAAAGTCGAGACCGTGAATTCCGGCGAGGCTGGGAAAAAGAAGCTGGATTCTGCGCTCTTCGACGTTGTCATCACCGACATCAAAATGCCGAACATTGACGGCATCGAAGTGCTTCGCCATGCGCACAAAGTTTCGCCTGATTCCGCTGTCATCCTGATCACGGCGGTGGACGATTTCGAAGCGGCGGTTGAAGCCGTCAAGGCAGGTGGTGCCTCCGATTACATTCGCAAGTCGCCCGGCATGGTGGACGAAGTCAAGCTGGCAATCCGCCGCGCCCTGGAAAAAGTTTCGCTGAGCCGGCAGAATTTTGCTTTCAAACGCGAC
>Ga0209580_10000681_pt1 | contig 17104 bp, 9 predicted proteins | sample Coa_R1_5_FD_187153 | JGI IMG/M metagenome (GOLD analysis project Ga0209580, IMG submission 187153) | Surface soil microbial communities from Centralia Pennsylvania, which are recovering from an underground coalmine fire - Coalmine... | ecosystem: Environmental > Terrestrial > Soil > Unclassified... | reverse complement strand
AACGACTCGCACCGGACCGTCGCCCACTTTTACCGCAGGAAAGTTTGGTCCGGGTCGATCGTCTGAATAGTATTCGTTTTCGGGCGAGAAGCCGGCTGTACCCCCGGTTACGATTGCCTCGAGGCGATTGACAGAGTCCTCGCGTGGAGAGCCGCCGATATCGCCGGTGCCGTAGTAGTGGTAGTCGGTGAAAACGCCACTGACCTTACCGTTCTGCTCGACCCGAGCCGCCCAATCGTCCTGATACCGTTCGAGCGTACGATCTTGATCGCCGTGGCCACGGTCTTGTGCTTGCTTGTGCAGCCGGATGTACTCGCGAACTTCGCTCTGATCAATCGGCTTTCTTGCCTCGTCATCCTGTCTTAGCTTGGCGCGTAATTCGTGAGCTTTTTTCTGGAGGTCGGCCAGCTCGGCATCGGGCTTCTCTGGAGGCAAAGGCTTGGTAAGGTCGGTATCGATCCCGCCGCCATAGCTTCCCGGATTCAGGCCAGCCAGAACGCTTTCGCCATCCGGGCCAACCCAGACACCAACGTTGAACGGCGTGCCCTCGGGAGTTTTTTCCCGAGACTCCGGGCCGCCTCCGGGAGCCGAGGAGCCCCAGACGAGTTTCTGTGTCGAGAACCCCTTCACCCCGGAATGGGCAAGGATGGTGGGAAGGGAAGAAGGGAATCCGAAGCAATCCGGCAGCATATATTCGACGCTTGCCCTGCCAAATTCTTTTCGGAACCAATCGTTCCCATAGAGGATCTGGCGAATGATCGTTTCAGCGCTCGGAGTATTGACATCGCCTTCTTCCATCGAGGATCCTGCGGGGAACCATCGCCCCTCTTTGACTAACTGCCTGAGCTTTTCAAAGTCGGCGGGGTAATACTCCTTCATCAGACGATATCGGTTGGCCCCGCTGAAGTTGAAGATATAGTGCGGGTATTTGTCGATCAGCTTGAAATTGTCCCGGAGGGTATTGCGCAGGTACTCATTGATGACCTTGGGATACTCCCAGCGCCACTCCGTGTCGAGATGGGCGTAACCAACCACGAAGAGCGTGGGCTGCTTGCTGAGGTCTGGCTTCGAACTGGATTGCGCTGGTGCGATTGCAGGTAATGTTAGAAATACGATAAATATAGCGAGGACGGAGAGAGCTGTGAAGATAGATGGCGTTGGGAATAGCAAGAAACCTTCTCGGAGACTAAATTCGATTACAGTGTGTTTCATTGATGCCTTCCTTAGCGCCGGCGCTTCCGCGGGATGTCAGGTTCGAAAAAATCCTATTATTCGAATTGCGCGTAGCAGGGTAGTGATCACCAAAGCCTTGGTGTCTGTGTGGCGATCTTGATCTCGAGCCCGCCCATGTGAGTTTCCTCCAACTTCCGGACGCCCCCTGAGTGGGACGCCCGGGCCTACTCCATCCCTCCTCGTCGGTTATGGAGCCAAACCTATTAAGACGTCTCTAGCCCAGAATCGTTCAGCGCCGATTGCTCGATAATGAACTGGGTCGACCCTAGAGACGCACCTCCTCCTTATCCTTAATGATGCCTTCCCACGGGACTCTTCCCTGAATGACCAAGAGTTGTCAATGCACTTGCATGTCATCAGAACCTTCCCGGCTAAGCTATTCACAGCCGGAAGCATACCTCCTTCCATTCCCTCCGCACCGGCGATTGTGAAAGCTGTGTGGTCTGAACGCCGCGCTCAGTTGCTGTACTATCAAGCCCGCATGCGCGCTCTCGCGTTTTCTAGCCTTCTAGGCTTGCCATTGGCCGGATCAGCTGTTCCCGAGCATTCGAATCCTGCGTTCGAAGTAGTTCGAGTACGTTGGTCCGACTTTTCTCCCCCGCCGCGGTCGCACAAGCACATGCACTTCGGCCTCGGCTCTGAATCCCTTGCCAAGTCCATCGAAATCCACCGGCCGAGCGGCACGTTTCAAACTCCGGAAAACATCTCCTGTTATCCAGTCCTCCAGTTCGACGAACCCGCTCGGGGAGTTGCGCCAAGATGAGGCTTCTTGTTGTGTCTCGTTTGTTCTCGCGGCTTCTCACCCTATCGTTACTGCTGTTGTCGGGTCTGGCATTATCGTGGCTCGGTTTAGGTCAGCAACCTTCAACCTCGGTTTCCGGCAAATCCAAAGATATTCCACAGTCGCGTCCGTCGGGCATGTCTACAGGCGGAATTCACGCACCCGTTAAGGATTCCCACCTCCGGCCGATCACCGCAGGAGGTTTTGTCGATGGCGCGCCAGTCGTTTATGTGGACATCACCCATAAAGCGGGGCTCGGCGGGTTTCACCACCGCTCCGGTTCTCCCGAGACGTCTACCATTATCGACGCTCCTGGCTCCGGCGTCGCGCTCCTCGATTACGACAACGACGGGTGGCTCGATATTTACCTTGTCAACGGCTCTACCGTCGCCGCCAGTAAAGGTTCCGAACCTCCTCCTCGCGCCGCCCTCTTTCACAACAATCACGATGGCACCTTCACGGACGTTACAGACAAGGCCGGCGTCGCTAATGAGCGCTGGGGTTTTGGCGCGGCGGTCGCTGATTACGACAATGACGGCTGGCCCGACATTTACATCTCCAATTACGGCAAGAACCGCCTCTATCACAACAATCATGATGGCACCTTCACCGATGTTGCCGAAAAAGCCGGTGTAGCGGTCGGAGGATGGTCCACAGGTTCGACGTGGGGTGACTACGACCACGACGGTCTGCTTGATTTGTTCGTTCCCGGATACGTGCGCTTTGATCTCGATCGCCCGATCTTCGCGGGCAAGAACGGTGTTCCCGAAGGCGCCTGCCAGTACCGTGGCGCCAACGTTTTCTGCGGACCCGTGGGACTGCTGGGCGAAACTGACCATCTCTTCCACAATAATGGCGACGGCACGTTTACCGATGTTAGTCTGAAAGCCGGCGTCGCCGATCGCGAAGCCCGCTATGGCTTTGCATCCGTTTTCGCAGACATGGACGACGACGGTTGGATCGACCTGGTGGTTGCCAACGACTCCACTCCCAACTATCTTTACCGCAATCGGCATGACGGCACGTTCGAGGACGCCGGTTACCAGAGCGGCTTCGCCCTTAACGAAGAAGGCCGCGCGCAAGCCTCCATGGGAATCGCCCTAGGAGACTTCAATCACAGCGGCCGCCTCGGACTTTTCGTCACCACCTTTTCCGACGACTACAAAACTCTCTATCGCAACGACGGAGATACCGCCTTTACCGACATTTCTTTTAAAGCAGGCCTTGGCACTCCCACCATTCCGTTTCTTGGCTGGGGTACGGGCTTTCTCGATTTTGACAATGACGATTTGCTCGATTTATTCATCGCCAATGGTCACGTCTATCCGATTGCCGACCAACGCGACTGGGGCATGACCTGGGCCGAGCGCCCGCAGCTCTTTCACAACCTGGATGGCGCCAAATTTCAGGAAGTGGCACCCTCCACCGGCAGTGGGCTCGCTGCAGTCTACAGCGCGCGCGGCGCGGCCTTCGGCGATCTGTTCAACGACGGTCACATTGACATCGTTTTGAACAACCTGAATTCTCCTCCCACACTTCTTCGCAACGTCGTCAACAACGGCAACCATTGGATTACCCTGAAGTTAGTGGGTGGCTCGAAGAGCCCGCGTGATGCCATCGGCGCGAAAGCTTTCCTCACGGTTGGCAGCGTCCGCCAGCGCGCCGACGTTTTCAGCGGCGGCAGCTACGCCTCCACATCTGACCCTCGTCTCCACTTCGGCCTTGGCTCTGCCGCGAGGGTCGACAAACTCGAAATCTTCTGGCCCAGCGGCCGCCGCGAAGAAGTCACGCTCCCCTGCATTGACTGCATCGTCCTGTTGACCGAAGGCAAACCTCCAACGTCTAATTAACGAGGCGCTCTTTCGAGAATCACCGACCCGTCAGAATACGCCTTCCAACGTAACCTCCGCGCGAAAGGCTAGCGCACCCGAGGTTTCTCACGGTTCGCCCCGGTAGCGGGCAGCGAACCCAGGGAATGATATTAGCTATCCCACATTCTCTCAATCGACTACGCGGGAATGGGAAGATCACACGCGGGTGCATTGACTTCTTTGGCCTTGTTGGCAAAAACTCCCGGACACCTTGATGGGGACTAGCGCAAAGCGTGTCTGTCCAGACCACTTGCAACTAAATAAGCCCGGGGGATCACGAATGAACAATTTGAGAGGTCTTGTCCACACTATTGCCCGCAAGGCGCTGAAGGGGTGGGTGTCAGGCTTTATGGCGGCAGCTTTTTTGTTGCTATTAATGCCGCTCAATTTGTATGGCCAGGCGGTCAGCAGAATTAACGGCGAGGTGACAGACCAAGGGGGGGCGGTTGTTGCGGACGCGAAAGTGACCGTCACGAACGTTGACACCAACGTGTCTCAGACGACTACTACCACCTCCGCAGGGACCTACCTGATTATTGATCTTGTACCCGGCACGTATGTCGTCAAAGTGGAGAAAATGGGCTTTAGGAGCTCCGTTACCAACAACGTCCTCGTGGTGGGAGGTGCCACATCGACTGCCAACGCCATCTTGCAGCCGGGCACCGTATCGGAAACAATTGAGGTCAGCGCTCCTTCTGTTGAATTGCAGACGGAGCAGCCGGAGATTGGCACAACGCTGCCCGAGCAGCTCGCGCAAGACCTGCCGCAGTTGGTTAACGGGAGTAATCGCCAGATCGACAATTTCATCTTTCTAGTACCTGGTGTTACTGGCAACGGATTTAGCCATCGGATTAACGGTGGTGTAGACCAGCAGACGGAGGTGATGTTCAACGGCGTTCCGGAAGCCTTTTCGGAAACCGCAGGCTACACATTTTGGAATCAGCCGCCGTACGACTCGATCAAGGACGTGGACATATTGACGGGCACGTTTTCCGCGCAGTACGGTCTAGGGCAAGGCGTAGAGCAGTACCACTCAAGATCCGGAACCAACGTAATTCACGGGAATGCCTTTTTCCTTTATAGGGATGACAACTATTTTGGCGCGCCCGGCGCTTTTTTTGACACAAATGCAAACAACGCCGGAAAGATTGACAAGCCGAACCAGGACATCGAAAACAACTGGGGCTTTTCTCTCGGCGGGCCGGTATACATACCGAAGGTGTACAACGGGCGAAACAAGACGTTCTGGTACTTCAGCTATGACAGGTACAGAAAGTCTATTGCGCAAAGTCCGATCACGCTCGCAACGCCAGCGGAACTTTCCGGTGATTTCAGCGGCATGGTCAACCCGCAGAGTGGCGCTCTTATACCTATTTACGTCCCCATCGCTTGGAAGTCGAATCCATCGCTCATACCTGCGGGTTGCTCCTTACCAGCCTCCCCTGGAAGCCAGTGGCCCGGGAACAAAATTCCGACGAGCTGTTTCAGTCAGGTGTCGGCAGGGATACTGAAACAGTTCCCGATTCCCGCACCGGACAACTCTAACGTAGTGAATAACTTCATCCCCAAGAGCGTCCCGCTAGACCTGCAGACAGATTTCAGCATCAATATTGACCATAACTTGACCACCAAACAAGCGATCCATGGCACTTATTGGCGGCAGAAATACCCGCAACCGTCAAACCCCGACTGGGTCTCGAACGCTTTAAGCAACCAATTCATTAACACCATACTGGGGCGAGGGGCTAATTTCACCTACTCGAACGCCATCAATTCCAAATTGGTGATAACCGGCGGGTTTATGTACGTTTACCAGAGCAATGATTTCCTTCCCACGCATCTGCTCTCGGGACAGTTCCCTGGGGCTTTGCCGTCGGGTCTTTCGGGGCAGCCCAATGTTTTTCCAAACATTGTTTTTGCCGGCGGACCTTGGGAGCCTTGGGCGTCGCCAGCGACTGGCTGGGGAAACGGGAACGGCCTGTCGTCTACCATCAATCACAAAAAAGGATACTCGTACCTGGCTAACCTGCTCTATATAAGGGGACGGCACACAGTGAATGCCGGTCTGGACATTCGGAAGACGCACCAGGATGATTTCGAATGTGGCGGGTCGGGGGGCCAGCCGGGCTGCGGGGGAATCATCACCTTCACGTCCGACGTAACGGCAAACCCCACCGAAACTACGCCCGGCGCCGCTACCGGAAATGGCTTTGCGAGCTTCCTGCTCGGCGATGCCACGGTGGGCGCAAGAGGCGGCGCAGGCAACACCAACCTGAGCAACACCTACGTTGCTCCATATTTCCAGGATGACATTCAACTAAGACCGAATCTTAAGGTGAACTGGGGCATTCGCTGGGACTTGGCCTTTCCTTTCAAGAACGATTTTCACACCAACCAGCTCACGTTCTTCGATCCCAATGCTGTTAACCCTACTGAGATCAACCCAAAAACCAACCAGCCGCTCCTCGGTGCCATGGCGCAGCTGGGGACGTGCACAGGGTGTTCCGGCTGGAGTCAGCAAACCATGAACTGGCACCATTTCAGCCCCCGCGCAGGGTTTACCTATCAGTTAAACCGCAAGACTGTGGTGCTCGGTGGCGCCTCATGGTACTGGCTGGACACTGGTTCCTTTGAATACGGCGTTAATAAGGTCGCGGTAAACTACGGGAACAACCTGAATGGCGTGGTCTCGATTGGCCAGCCGGCACCCCAAATTCCAGGCTTGGGTCAATGGGACGTGAACCCCCTGCCAGGGTTGCCATCGGTTGGGTTTAGTCCGACATTTTTCAATGGCACGTCGATTCTCGGCTTTGCCCAGGTTCACGAGCTGCCGAGGACGGTCAACCAAGCTTACGATGAGCAATTTGTTATTGGTGTTCAGCGCGAACTGCCTTGGAACACGTTCCTTTCGGTTCACTACGTACACACGCATGACCTCCACTTGCCGGCTACACTCCAGTCTGCGAAGCAATCGCTTCCCTACAGCTTCGTAAAATCCGTTTGCCCGCAAGGCCCCAGCGTGACCAACACGCTCGACTGCGTCCTGGCCCATGCGTGGACCTCACCGGAAGCCCAGGCATTTATGCAACAGCAGGGTATATTCGGTCAGGTTCCGGCGGGCACCTGCGGGACCGGGCTCCTCTATGCCCCTTATACTAACTTCTGCCATGAACAGGGCGCCTCGTCTCCGCTTTTCACGGCAGAACTCCCTTATCCGCACATGCCTTTTGTCACGAACAACTTTGACACTTCAGGCGCGGATAAATATAACGCGCTCCAGGTCAGCCTGCAGAAGCGCACGGGAGCCGGTTTAACCTACCTGGTGTCTTACACTCTTTCGAAGTATTTAACAAATACAGACAGCGGTTTCTCGACCTTCAATTTTAGAGGCATCGATCCGAACAACCCTAACCACGAATGGTCCGTTGGTAATAATGATCAGACCCATGTGCTCACCATGGCCGGTGTCTACGAACTGCCGATCGGTCCCGGAAAGAGGTTTTTGAACCGTCCTGGCTTAGTGGGCAGGAACTTGCTCGGGGGCTGGAAGATTACAATGACCAACTATTACGAGAGTGGAACGCCATTGGGTTTCGCCGCCTGCGGCGGCAACCAGTTCAACTGCGATCCCTTAATTGGCAACATCTTTGTGGGCAACCGGCCGAACATTGTGTCAAGCAACTTCCACGTCAACTGGAACAACTACTACAAAGGGCTGCCCGTGATCGATACCTCGGCATTCGCCCCGCCGGGGGACTGGACGATTGGAACCATGAGTCCCCGCGTCTCTGCCTTGCGTGCGCCAGCATACTTCGATGAGGATATCTCGTTCGGCAAGAAGTTCTTCTTTGGCGAGCGGTTCAGCGGCGACTTGACGATCCAATTCTTCAACGTGTTCAATCGCTTCTCGTTGAATAACACCCCGGCCAATGGAGCGGGAATTCAGTGTTTCGATGGAAATGTTTTGAACCAGACCCAGTACGGTGCGTCGTCCTCCACTTTTGGCTTAGCGGGTTTCAATGGACAAAATTGTCAGGGGAACACACCCAGGAGGGGGCAGGCTCAGTTTAGAATATACTTCTAGTTCCTTGTCCCAAGGGACTGGATTTCGGGTTTCTTATCTTGACCGCAGCGTTTATTCCAACACCGGGGCCTTCGGGTCCCGGCTCTGCTTTGGGAGGGCCCGCGATGAACGCGAAGACCGACTTTCTTTTCCATTCGAAGACTCTCTCAAAACTGCTTGGATTACTTCTAGGCATACTTCTGGGGGCCACTCTGCTTTGGGCTGGTGATAAACCGTGGAAGGCCAAGCCGTACCAGCAATGGAACGAGAAGGAACTGCAAGCTATTCTCACCGATTCACCGTGGGTGCGGGTAACCCCGATACAACGCTCGTGGCGCCCAGGTTCTCAACGGGACATTGGGTCTCAGGAGCGGAGTAGCGGCGGCCTCAAAGGACAAACGCCGGCTCCGAGCCCAGGGACTACTGCTCCGGTTGGTGCCGGCGAGGACACGCAAGAGATGAACGTCCAGATTTATTGGCAATCGTCTCGCGTGATGCGCGCTGCCACGGCTCGCCAGGCCATGCTGCACGGCGAAAAAGTGGATGTTGACAAATATGCGAGTGAGCCTCAGAGCGAGTATCAAATTGTTTTGCGAATGGAGGACATGACCCCCTTCCAACAGCATGACGAAAAGTTTTTCCAGGACAATGCGTTTCTTCAGATGAAAAAGAGCAAAGACAAGATTTCGCCCACTCATGTCGTGTACGAAAAAAACTCGAAGGGATTGGTCGCGGACGCCATCTTTTTCTTTGCGAAAACCAACTCTTCGGGCGCTCCCACAGTCTCCGCCGACGAGACCGATGTGCAATTTTCCTGCAAAATCGCGGACACGACGGTGCGCGTGGGATTTAAGCTTCGGGACATGGTGGATCAGTCTGGCCCTGCGCTGTGATCGTTTGCTCTCGGATTCGATCCTGCCGGCCACAAGGTGCTGGCTGTTTCCTTTTGAGGGCCGAGCAGCCTCGGCCCTATAATCCTCGACGAGGGAATTCTCGGTGCTCTCGGCGGTCTTTGCGGTGAAACCACGGACCCATGCCGCGCGCCCTGCTGCAGTCGCCCCCAGCGCCCGGCGGAGGACCGCCTCCTGGATTTTGGCGCATCTCTACCTCTTATGCTTCCTCTCGCTCCTCGAGAGTCTAGCTGCAAGAGCACAGAGCTCTCCGGGCCCAGCGCAGCAAAGCGCGCCTTCTATTAATCCTGCGGCGCCGAAGGGCGTGGATTCAAATTCATCAGTTATCAATAACGCTGTCAAGGCCGAGCCTCTGACGCCTGATCCCGCACTCACTCAAGCCAGGTTGTTCTTGAAACAAGGCAAACTGAGCGAAGCCGAAGGCGCCACAAGGGCGCATTTGCACGCACATCAAGACTCCGCTGACGCACACTTTTTGCTGGGTTTCATCTTGTTTCGGGAAGTCCAGGGGAAATGGCTCGAAGGAGCGAAAGAGGATGGCGAAGACCTTCGCTACAACAGCGGGAATCTGAGCGGCTCCCTGGTTGCGTATCGCGATCGGAAGGTTAAGGAATCACTCGCAGAATTCACCGCGGGAGCGAAGTATCACGCTCCGAGCGCCTTTGATCTGAAAATCGTGGCGCTTGATTACCTCCTGCTCAAGGATTACTTAGACGCAGATCGTTGGCTGAGGCGCTCGGTACAGTGGGATCCCCGCGACCCGCAGGCCTGGTACTACTTAGGGCGGACGAAATATAGCGAGAGCCAGTTTCCACAGGCGATTGAAGCGTTTGCCGAATGCTTAAAACTCGAGCCGCATAACCCCCAAGCGGAAAACAATGTGGGATTATCGTACGAGGCACTCGGCCAGCACGATCAAGCCGTCCAAGCCTTTGAGAATGCTATCGCCTGGGAAGCAGAAAACACGGCTAAGGACCCTGAGCCGTTCATTGAGCTCGCACATCTTTACCTTAACCAAAATCAGCCGGAAAAGGCCGTGCTCTATCTCACGCAGTCTATCGACATTTCCCCCAAGGTATCGAAAGCACACAAGGAACTAGGAAGGGCTTACTCCCTGCTACATCGCCTGCCCGAGGCGCAGGCGGAGCTCGAAAGGGCGGTTGCGCTCGAACCGGCAACGGCTTCCCTGCACTGCCTCCTGGGCAAAATCTATCGGCAAGAAAGCATGACGCCCGAGGCTAAGGCCGAATTTGAGCGCTGTGAGGCGCTCGAGCGTACGTCATCCCGGAACTCGTCAGCAGAGGAATAGACGGAGGGAGAGCTCATCGGGAATGAAACAAATGCGAACACTCCGACCTCCTCTTACCCGGTTTCTGGCGGTGCGCGCGCATTGCCCGGAACTTGTCCTGGGCCTGGCGCTACGTTTGATGGATCGGCGCTCGGAGCTCTTCCTTGTTTTCTCTCTGCTCGTTCCGCTCATACCTCTCTCGACGCAGACAAGCTCGCCCGCCGCGATCAGCGGAACCACCGGGGCAAAAACCGCGGGTGTGACAGAAGCAAAGTTTACGGATGTCACGGCGGCACTCGGCGTGAATTTTCGCAACCTTGCCTCTCACACTTCGAAAAAGTATTTGATTGAAACCATGGGTGGTGGTTCCGCGCTCTTCGACTACGATAATGACGGCCTGCTGGATCTTTTTCTCGTCAATGGCGCGCCGCTTACCGACCCCACTCCCAAAGGAACGATTCCGCAGAAAACCGGCCAGCAATACTGGAATCGCCTGTACCACCAGAAGCGTGACGGAACCTTCGAGGACGTCACGGAAAAAGCGGGGCTCGAAGGATCGGGCTACGGCATGGGTGTGGCCGTAGGCGATTACGACAACGACGGCAATGCCGATTTGTTTGTGACTGCATATGGCGGCAACCGGCTTTATCACAACAATGGCGACGGCACGTTCACGGATGTCACGGAGAGAGCTGGTGTCGCTGGTGGCGGATGGTCCACCAGCGCCGCGTGGGTGGACTTGGACAATGACGGACTGCTGGATTTGATTGTCTTGCGTTACATGGAATGGGATTTTGGCGATATCTGGTGCGGTCCGCACCAACCTGGCTTTCGGTCGTATTGCGATCCCAAGCTTTTCCCTCCAGCAACCCCGCTGGTGTATCACAACGACGGCGACGGACACTTTACTGAGATCTCGAAGAGAATTGGTCTCTCTAAACCAGGGAAAGGCTTGGGAATCGCCTTTGCGGACTACGACCGGGACGGACGCCTGGATATCTGTGTCGCAAATGACTCGATGTTCCAATTCTTGTACCACAACAAGGGGGATGGCACATTTGAAGAAGTGGGCCTGATGTCGGGCGTGTCTGTGGATGGCGAGGGCGGGACATACGCCGGCATGGGCGTGGACTTCGCTGACTACGACAATGACGGCCTGCCCGATTTACTCATCACTGACCTCGGCAACCAAGCCTATGCGCTATATAAGAATAACGGGGATGGAACCTTCACTTACACGACCTATGCGAGCGGGCTGGCGGACATCACGCGGCCCCACTCAGGGTGGGGATTTCGATTCATGGACGTCGACAACGATGGCTGGAAGGACTTGCTGATCGCCCAGGGACACGACATGGACAATGTTGAACTGACCGCTCCCAATTTGCGCTATCGTGAGCCACCCATTTTGATTCGCAATACAGAAGGAAAATTCGCGGATATTTCTCGATCCGGGGGTAGCGTTTTCAACGAGCCTTGGGTGGGGCGCGGCATGGCTCTCGGCGATATCGACAACGATGGTCGCCTGGACGCGGTGATTACCACCAATGACGGTGCGGTGCACATTCTGCGCAATGAGACGATTACCCGAAATCATTGGCTGATTTTGAAGCTGGTGGGCCACCGCAGCAACCGAGACGCGATCGGCGCGGAAGTGAAATTGACGACTTCAAAGGGAATTCAGTTCCAAACCGTGACGACCGCGGGCAGTTATCTTTCATCGAGCGATAAGCGCGTGCACTTCGGCCTGGGAGCGGAGGGAGTGGCTGAGAAAGTGGAGATCCGCTGGCCGAGTGGAATCGTGCAAACCCTAGAGGCCGTGCCCGCCGATCAGATTCTCCAAGTGGATGAACCGTTGCGCGGGGAGGTGTTGCACGGAGCGGCAAAGCGATAACTGGCGAATCTGATCCACTACCGCCATTGAGAGCTTCAGCTCCCATTCTGCTCAGTGCTAGAATCATTCGCCTTGAGTAAGGCAGCATAACGGATATTCGCGTGAGGATTCCTTGAATCGCCGAGATTTCCTCAAAGACATTTTGCTTGCCGCAGGAGCACTCCGGCAACCTCCGTTTTTCCTCGAGCGCGATCCGCTGCAAGTTCTCCTCAACATCCAACACGACTCCCCTCATCCTGCGCAGCCTCATTTCCCTGATCTGGCTCAGTATGAAGAAGCCAAGCACCCTCTTTTTGCCGGCCGTTTCGATGAAGCTCTAAGAACGCTGATTCCCGCCATTAAGGAGCGTCCCGGGGTCGTTCCCTATGTCATTGCCACGATCTATCTCCGCATGGAGCGACACGCCGAAGGCATTCCCTACGCGCTTCAGGCGTGCGTTGATACTCCTGACGACATTCGCTACCGATGGATGCTTCGCACCCTTACTCTTCAAAGCGGGCAGCCGGAGACCGCCATTCCTAAGGAGTTCCGGCTTAAAACCCTGCCGGCTTCTCCCGCCAAGTTTCAGTTTCGCGATGTCACGCATGCTTCAGGAGCGGGGAGGCTGGCCCTTGGACGCGGCGCTGCGTGGGGTGACTTCGACAACGATGGTCGCGAAGACATCCTCGTGGGCGCCGAGCGCGCTCCCTTTTGTCTGTTTCGTAACCTGGGCGGAGGAATTTTTGAAGACGTTTCAGACAAGATGGGCCTCATCGATCCCGTGGGCTTGGGCTGTTACGCTTCTCAGTTCGTCGACTATGACAACGACGGCTTTGAGGACATTTTTCTAAGTGGCAACGGGTGGGGTGGCGGCGGGAGGCTTTTCCTGTTCCACAATGAAGGTGGCAAACGTTTTGTGGACGTGACGGAAAGCTCCGGCTTGGCCGGCCCGGTCAACGCTTTCGGCTCTTCCTGGGCAGATTACAACAATGACGGCCGCGCGGATCTCGCGGTCGCCACCGGCATCCTTGACCCCGAAGGAGGCGACCGCATCCGCCTTTATCACAACGAGGGCAACGGGAGATTTCGCGAAGTCGGCGAACACGCGGGTCTTACCCGCAAAGCCCGCTGGATCTCCCTGACCTGGGGAGATTATGACGGAGATGGCCGTCAGGATTTGCTTGCCACGAGTTATGATGCCGGACCTTTTCTGTTTAGGAATCTCGGCAATGGCAAGTTTTCAGATGTCACCGTCGAAGCAGGTATTCGCACGCAAACGACTGCGTATACCCCGACTTTCTTCGATTTCGACAATGATGGCAACCTGGATCTCTTCGTCTGCACTTACCCAGGAGGAGATTTGACGGTTAAAACCATGATCGAGGCCAAACTCAAAAGCACTGCTGCCTCTCCGGCGGATCGGCAATTACTGTTCCGCAATAACGGCGACGGTACCTTCCGCAATGTCACCGAGGAGGTGGGAATCACTGGCTGGTACGGCGGCATGTCTACGCAAGTTGGCGACTTCGATAACGACGGATTCGACGAAATTACTATCGGTACCGGTAACCCTGAGCTCGACTGGGCCGAGCCGAAACCGCTGTTCCACAACGACGGCGAAGGCCATTTCACAGACGTCGCTCAATCGGCAGGGCTGGTGCATTTTGGCATGCTGCATGGCACGACTCTTGCCGATTACGATGACAGCGGAAACTTGAGCCTGTTCGGCTCCTTTGGCGGATTTTATTGGGGCTCCCGCGAAACCAGCCGCCTTTACTGCAATTTAGGTTCTGGATACAACTCTCTCGAGATTCGGATGATTGGCACGCGCTCCAACCGCGACGCGATCGGCGCAAGAGTTTCAGCCTTGACTGGCAAGCGCAGAATTTTCAAGTGGGTGAATGGAGGCAACGGTTTCGGCTGCAACAATTCGCGCGTTGTTCACCTGGGTCTGGCTCACGAGAAGCAGGTGAAAGAGTTACAGATTGAATGGCCCAGCGGCCTTCGCCAATCATTTCAGAATATCCCTGCAGGGCACCGGATCGAGATCATCGAAGGGAAAGACAGTTTGCGTTCGCTGGCCAAATTTCGGGGAGGCCTTGCTCAGCACTAAAGAACCCATCTGATAAATGGCCTTAGCACAGTGAAGGAGAATTGATCATGGGTCGGTTGCTTTTGACAGTTAGCGAACTCGCGCTGCTCATACTGCTTATACTCCTGTCGTCTCCGCTTTCTGGCGAAGGCTTGGATTTCGCGGAGCAGACCGACATCAAAACGGCGGCCAAAACGAAGGATGATGCGGTCAAGAGATCCGAGTTGATGAAGCCACATTTCGCGAACGGCAATCAGGCGATGCAGGACGCCAAGGCGATCCGGCAGCTGCTTCAGGCGGCACCGAGCGATCAAAAGCCCGCGCTGCTTGCCAGGATGAAGAAAGAGTATCAGACGGCGATTACGGAATATGAGCAGGCGATCGAAGAGGCGGAAGTGAGAGATGAAAATGGCCTCCAGGTGATCGGACTAATTGGAGTGATACGCAATGGTTTGGTGAGCCGGCAGCAAGCAGTGGATATGCTAGTCGAAGACAAGGACCTCCCGGTGATTTTGAGCAATCTCGGGCTGGCCTATAGCGGCGTAGGGCAATATCAGGTAGCTATAAACACGCTGGAGGAAGCAGCAATGCTGAAGCCGGCGGTGGGGACGTACATGGAACTCGGAACAGACTTGGCGCAGGTGAGCAAGACCCCAGAAGCGACTGCGGCCTGCGACAAGATTCTAACCGTGGATCCCACAGCGAAAAATATGCAGGCCGTCTGCTACAAAAATGTCGCCATTGTGCTCACGAACAAAGGAAAGTTGCTTGACGCCATTGCGCCGCTTCAGAAGGTCACGCTGCTCAATCCGCAAGATGCATTGTCCTGGAAACTTTTGGGCGATTCCCTGAGCAACTCCATCACTTCCAAGTCGCAGGATGGAAAGATCGTTTACGTCATCCCTCCGGGAACCCTCGAGGCTTACCAGAGATACTTGCAATTGGACCCGAATGGACCATACGCGGGACAGGTAAAGTCGGCGCTGGAGGGGTTTGCGCAGTTCACGAAGCCGCCGACGGAAACGAAAGAGAAGAACTGATCGGAGGGATCGCTCCATTTGGCCTCGAAATCGGAATCCATCGCGGGATGATTGAAATTGAAAACGTGAGCGCCCGCCACCTACAATGTCCTCCTATCTTTATTCTGTGTTTGCCCACGTCCAACTCGGCTTGCCGGCAGTTGGCTACGATAGAAAATCCATTCTTTGTATTGCCCTATTGCTCTCGATTTCAATCTCCCCGACCTGTTCGTGCGCAGAGACCCCCGCTCAGTCTGACGGTCAAACCGAAAATCTTCTGGCTGACGCCAAATCGTTTTTCTTGAAGGGCAACCTGGCTGATGCCGACCGCGCTGTTCGCCGCTACCTGGAGAGTCACCCGGATTCCTCAGACGCCCATTTTCTGCTGGGTCATATTCTGTTCCGCGAGATTCAGGCACGAGGGGTTATCGAGACACAGTCCCAGGCTCCTAACCCAATGGGAGCCAAGAGAGCCATGGGTCCAGGTCCTTCAGATGCGACCGGCTCAAAAGGCACCCAAGAGATGGCGAAGGCCTCGCTTGCGGAATTCACTGCCGGCGCAAAATTCCGCACTCCCTCCGCCGACGACTTGAAGACCGTGGCTTTCAACTACATTTTGCTTGCCGACCTCGCCGACGCCGACAAATGGTTGACGAAAATGCTGGAATGGGCCCCCAACGATTGGGAAGGCTGGTACCACCTCGGCCGCACCAAGTACAACGAGAATCGCTTCGCCGAAGCGATCAGCGCCTTCCAGCAATGTCTCAAGCTCAATCCTCAAAATGTGCAGGCGGAGGACAACCTGGGCTTATCTCTTGCTGGTCTAGGCCGCAACGATGACGCCGCCGCAGCGTACCATCAGGCCATCGCCTGGCAAGCGCGATCGCTCACCAAAAACCCTGGTCCCTATATTGACCTCGGTAGCCTTCTGATTGATCAAAACCGGGCAAATGACTCGGTTCCTTTCCTGCTTCAAGCCGTCGAGATCGCACCATCCGAATGGCGCGCGCACGAACTCCTCGCCACGGCTTTCGCCCGCGCCCAAGAATTTCCCAGAGCGCAGGCGGAATTAGAAAAGGCGATCGAACTTTCTCCACGAACGGCCAATCTTCATTGCATGTTGGCTCCGATTTATCGCAAGCAGGGACTTGCGGAAAAGGCCCAAGCCGAATACGACCACTGCGCGGCGCTCAGAAACAGCGATTTCCCGCCTGAGCCTCCGCGCCAATGAAGCCTGACGCGCATCGCGAAGTCCGCTGGCGCAATCCCAGTTTCTCGGATCTGCTTTTCAATTTTGGGAGCTTACTCGCGCGAAATCGCCAGGAATGTTCTTGAACTCGGAGGACAACGGCTGTCCGAGAGAATGTTTACGGCTCTTTGCTTTTCTCCTGCAGCAACTCCGTTGCTCTCTCCGCCGTTTTTGCCCGCGAACTCTCTTCCAGTTTGCTGAAGACTTTCATCTCCGCTTGCGCTTCCTGCGTACGCCCCAGCGCGCGGTACGCTTGCGCCAGCAGAAAGTGCGTCAAAGATTCCGCCGGATCGGCTTTTACTGCATCCTCCAAGTCGTTGACGGCTTCCGCGTGCCGCTCCAGTTTGATCAACGCGCGAGCACGGTCAACGCGGGCTGACATCAGATCTGGACACGCATCCAGCGCTTTCTGGACTTCCGCCAAGGCTCCCGCTGAGTCTCCGTGCTCCTCCAGAATGATGTTTCCAATTTTCCATTGCGCCATGCAGTTGGAAGGGTCGTTTGCCAGTTCCGCGCGAAACTGCTCCGTCGCCGCGTCCCACATATTTAGCGACCAATATGCGTTGCCCAGATGGTAGTGGGTCCCCGCCTGCTGTGACGCCACCTCCACGGCCTTCTTGTATTCCAGGAGGGCACCGTCATAATTCTTCATACTCTCCATTACTTCGCCTGAAATTTCGTGGACCCAGACGGAATTCGGATCCAGGTTGGTGAGTTTCGAAAG
>Ga0209580_10000680_pt1 | contig 17176 bp, 17 predicted proteins | sample Coa_R1_5_FD_187153 | JGI IMG/M metagenome (GOLD analysis project Ga0209580, IMG submission 187153) | Surface soil microbial communities from Centralia Pennsylvania, which are recovering from an underground coalmine fire - Coalmine... | ecosystem: Environmental > Terrestrial > Soil >... | reverse complement strand
TGAGATCCATCCCGGTGGCGTGCGCGCCTAGCTTTGCGGCCGTGATTGCGACCACGCCTGTGCCGCAGCCCACGTCCAGAAGTCTGTCTCCGCTTCGCACTTTGGCATGACGCACTAGCCGGGGCGCTTGTGGGATGGTAAGCGCTTCAAGCGGCGAGAAATATGCCCAGCCTTGTTTCTGCGATTGCTTAAATTGGTGGAATGGATCTTGTGGAGTGGGTTGTGCGTTCATGATCGAGAAACTCCTGGAAGAGTCGACGGCGATATGCGTCGGCTCAGACAAGAATATCCGAGCCACACCGACATTTATACCAGCCGGAAAGGCGCGCTCAACAGGCGGAACGGCAACAGAATCACGGCCCGCACCAGGTCCAACACACCGTGCACCGCGATCCCCACAATCCTGAATGGCAGCAGAAACAGCCAAACAAGCGGATAAAGAACCAGCGCGACCAGTGCTACCGGCCAGCAGAGCACGAACAAAATGCACCAGAGAAGAAAACCGATCATGAAACTCCCTCGTCCATAAGTACGCGATCACAAGGGCTAAAGTTCCCAGGCTGATCAGGAAAGTAGTTCCAGTCCTAGTGCCCTGCCCCCTCGCTCTGCATTCTTGCCTTCTCAAACTCGTCGCCTTTTTGCCAACCGGCAAGTTTGGGCTGTGAGGCCGCCTCCCAACCGAGGGCGAAACCAAACCGCGCGATGGCGGAGTCTCCTCTGAAATCCATGCTGGGGCTGTATTCATCGCTCGGCTGGTGATAATGCTTGTTTGTGAACTCCTCCGCCTGTTGCATGCCCCATTCGCTTGTGTGGCCTTTGTACTTCATCCCTTCATTAATCGAGAAGGAAGGCACGCCCACGCGCGCCAGCGAAAAGTGATCGGAGCGGTAGTAATGTCCGGCTTCCGGATGCGAATCCGGCCGAATCGCCAGCCGGAATTCTTGCGCTGTAGCTTCGACCGTCGGATAGAAATTCGTGCGCTCCGCGCCTGAGACTTCCACTTCCTGGGGCTCGCCCAGCGGCGGTACGTCGTCAAAATTCAAATCAAGCGAAATTTTCCCGGCTGGAACTGGCAGATGCTTTCCAAGATATTCCGATCCAAGTAGTCCTTGCTCCTCCGCGGTCACGGACGCAAACAGAATTGAACGGCGTGGCCGCGTAGGCGATTGCGCAAACACCCGTGCTAGTTCGAGTAAAATGCCGCAGCCGGTGGCGTTGTCGCGTGCTCCGTTATAAATGTTGTCGCCGGGCATGTCTGGCCGAATCCCAAGATGGTCGTAGTGTGCCGTGTAGATGACGGCTTCGTTTTTCAGCTTTGGATCGGACCCCGGCAACATCGCGACCACGTTATTCGAGGTAATCTGGCGAATCTTGCTGACCATGTGCGCCTTGAGTTTTGCCGGCAAGGTCACGGGATGGAAGTTGCGCGATTGCGCATCTGACATCATCTTGTCGATGTCCATTCCCGCATCCCGCGCCAGTTTGCGCGCAACCTCCAACTGAATCCACGAGGCTGCCTTCAGACTGGGCTCATCACTTTTCAGATACTCTTTCTCGCCCGAATTCGAATTGCGCACCACCTCCCATGGATAGCTGGCCATATCCGTTTTGTGGATCAGAATCGCGCCCACGGCGCCTTTGCGCGCTGCCTCTTCATACTTGTAAGTCCAGCGGCCGTAGTAGGTGAGGGCCGGGCCTTTGAAAAAATTCGGGTCGTTCGAAGGAGGCTCATTCACCAGCATCAGCAGGACTTTGCCGCGCACGTCCACGCCCTTGTAGTCGTCCCATTGGTATTCGGGCGCTTCAATGCCGTATCCGACGTACACGATGTCCGCGTCAATGTCGCTCGAGGAATTCTGAGTTTCGTCATAGGCAACGTATTCGTCGAGCGGCTTGAGCCGAAGCGCTTCACCTTTGTTGGGGACGAGTTCAAATTCGGTCTCGGGCGCAGGCGTGTTTCCGACCAAAGGCACTTTCTGAAAAAACGTGCCGTTGTCGCCAGCGGCTTTCAATCCATACAGCCAAAACTGCGTCGCAATGTATTCCGCAGCGATGTCCCCTCCGCGCTGCCCGGTGCCGCGGCCTTCCAGAAGATCGTGCGAGAGAAAGCGCACGTGCGCGCGAATGTGCTCGGGCTCAATCTTCTCCAACGCCGAAATGGCTGGGCTGGGAAGATGCGCAGAGACACTCGCCGCACGCGCAGGTTTGCGAACCGTTTGCGCGGTGAAGAAGGTGACAATGAAAGCAAGCGGAAGGACGACGAGGGTCTTTCGCATTCAACCGGGCTCCTGTCAATGAAAGTGAACGGATATTGTAAGGGAAAAAGAGAAGGCAGAAATCAGAAATGCGGAAGTCTGAATGCAGAAGTCAGAAGTTAGAACGCAGAATTCAAATGCCAAAGCAAACAACGCCGTTCACTTCTGCATTATGATTTCCTACTTCCGCATTCGTGCTTTACTTCTGCATTCTTCGTTCTGGACTTCTGTATTCTCACTTCTTACTTCTGCATTTGTTTTCGTCCGCGACCGCGGACTAGTTTCTCGAGCTTCAACCAGCGCGGAAATCCGCAATTTGCTCGGTAGGTTGGAAAACTGCCTTAGGCGCGTTTCCTGTTGCAGAAGCAGCTTTGCGGACCATCTCTTCGAATTCCTGCCGTGCCCAGCCAACGCTGGAGATTTCGATTGTGCCGTCTTCGGAAATCCAAAACGCAGTCGGAACATTGGTCAGCCCGTAAGCATTCGACACCGGGAAGCTCTTCGTGTCGTCTAGCAGAACAGGGAATGTCACTCCATACCGCTTCATGAACTCGGCCGTATCACGCTTCTCGTTTTGCGAAATCCCTACAATGCTGAAACTCTTCCCGCCATAGGTCTTGAGAATGCGCTGGAAATAGGGCAAAGCATACTGGCAAACCGGGCAGGAAATTTTGAAGAAAATAGCCAGCACCGGGCCCCGCGAAAGTGCGTCCTGCAGAGAGAACCTCGATCCATCCATGGTCGGCAATTCGATTTGCGGAGCTTGGGTCCCAGCCGTCAGCGCTGCCATCGTTCTTCTGCCTCCAAATAAATTGCTCAGCCACGTCATGGCCGGCCTCATTTCTTCAGATTTATTGGATGATCTCCGCGCGGCGGAGGATTTTTCTGGTCAGCCCAGTCAAGGGCAGCTTGCCCAAGCGAGAGATTCTAACCCAAGTCCCAGGTTCGGACTTCCCGCCATTCACAACATGCACTGTGAAATCGGTGATTGTGATTGAGTGTTTGACGGAGAACAAGCGGTTCTCCACCGATGGATGCCGCTTCACTTCCGGCAGTTCCCACATACCTGGCATCAGGCCATCTTCTTTAGCGCGCTGCACCAGCAGTACCCAGTCCGCGCGTCGCGCCAGCGAATAAGTGACCTCACGTTTCTGCTGATGAGGCTTTCCTTTCGAAAACTCGCCACGCCCACGTGTGCGACAAAATGCGCTGATCGGACAACCCGGGCACCGTGGCTGCGATGGCAGACATACCATCGCGCCCAATTCCATCATGGCTTGGTTGAAGTCGCCGGGGCGCGCGCGATCTAACAGTGCTTCAGCCGCCTTCCACGATTCAGCGTTTCCGCCTGCGCCGCCGAGTAAACGGTGCAAAACGCGCTCGACATTTCCGTCGAGCACGGCTACTGGCTCATCGAATGAAATGCTGGCGATCGCCGCCGCCGTGTATCGGCCAATTCCTGGCAATGTGCGCCATTCTTCCGCGGTTTTAGGAAACGTGCCGCTTCGCTCTCCGACGATCACCTTCGCCGCGGCATGCAGATTTCGTGCACGCCGGTAATATCCCAGACCGCTCCACTCGGCCAATACAGAAGCCTGCCGCGCGGCTGCCAACTTGCACACCGTCGGAAATCGCCGCAAGAAGCTTTTATAACGAAGGAGCACTGCCGCAACTCGGGTTTGCTGCAGCATTATTTCCGACACCCAAATGCGATAAGGATCGCGCGCATTGCGCCACGGCAGGTCCCGGCGGTTGTGGTCATACCACGCAAGCAGCGCGCGGCGCAGCCCGGGAAGTTGGCGGGCTGTCACTTTGGCCTGAGTAGTCATCTAAGTTGGTAGTGTCAAGCAAACGCTGGCGGTCAACCGCCGAGTCAATGATTAAGGTTCACTGTACCTCGGTTTCCATTGACCCCCCGCATGCATCGCGGAATAATGGCATGATCTGACCTGTTTGTGAGATTGTTTTGTAAGGATTTTGATTGTCATGAACGATTCCACCCGCAAAGCCGAAGATGCCTCCGCGCGTTTCAACCGCACCGTGAGCGAGACCACGGAACGGCTGGAGCGAGAAGCCAAAGAGTTCATCAATTATTTGAACAACGACGTGGTGCCGACGGTGCGCCAGCAATCCACAAAAGCCTTGCGCATTGCGGCCACAAAGCTGCAAGAATTGGCCAATTACATGGAGCAGCATTCGACGCCCACGAAATGAAACTGCCGGCGCAAAATTACTCGCCTAAGCGAACATCGAGCGGAGCCCTACTCGTTTTAGCAAGCGTCCTCGCCTTGGCCGGATGCGGGCACAAGCCGGTCACGGTTGCCGTTCCCTCTGCTCCGCCTCCGCAACAGAAACCTGAGGGCACGCCGCCGGTCCAATCCGGACAGACGCAGTCGCCTCCAGAAATCCAAATTCCGGCTGATGCTAAGCCCCTTTTGGTCGAGACCGGCATCGCCAGCTGGTATGGCGCGCCTTATCACAACCGCCGCGGCTCGAATGGCGAGATCTACGACATGCACGCTATGACCGCCGCGCACCGCACACTGCCGCTCGGCTCTATCGTGAGGGTTACAAATCCGGCGAATGGAAATTCTGTGATCGTTCGCATCACCGACCGTGGTCCGTTCATAGCTGGGAGAATCATTGATTTGTCGAAGGCGGCAGCAGAGCAGATCGGCCTGGTGCGGAAAGGCACCGCCGAAGTCCGCGTCGAGGTGTTGAAGACGCCCGCACCCATCGAAGCCGGCGGCCGATGGGCGGTACAGATCGGCGGATTTGAAAAAGAAGAAGTTGCGCGCGATTTGGCCGGACATTTGTCACACCGCTATCGCACGGCTAAGGTAAGGACCTTCGACAGCCCCGCCGGTGACTGGTGGGTGCGAGTGCGGGTCAAAAATGATCTTCGCGCGCGCGCCGAGGAGGTCCTGCGCGACACAAAAACTCGCGAAGGCGGAATTTTTCTCGTGAGGTTGGACTGAAGTCTGTTTGTATTTGCAAACCTAGAACTGGATTCGCCGTAGAAATGGCAGGTCTCGAGCGCCATGAAATACCGGATTGTTCACGCTCTGCAGAAGTACGTATTCAATCCGCAGATCAAGTTTTTGTTTGCGATCGGACTTGTGCCACCCGGATACGCGCTGCTTGAGACGATCGGGCGCAAGACGGGAAAGCCGCGTCGTACGCCTGTCGGCGACGGGCATCTTGGCGGGCAGTTCTGGCTAGTGGCAGAACACGGCAAAAGATCGGGATATGTTCGCAATATAGAGAGCAACCCTCGCGTACGGGTGAAAGTGCGCCAGGGATTTGGCGCCCGCTGGCATAACGGCAACGCGCATTTACTTGTGGACGATGATCCTCGGGAGCGCCAGCGCTGGCTCCGCCAGCAGGCGCCGGGCACCTCGGCAAACGCGGCCGCTGTGCGCTTGTTTGGCACGCAACTGATGACGATTCGTATTGATCTGGATGCTTGAGGCCTCTGATTGAACCAGGCTAGCGACATGAAAGATTGTTTATTTTGCAAGATCATTCGCGGCGAAATCCCTTCCAAAAAAGTCCGCGAGGACGAGCACACCTACGCCTTCGAAGACATCGACCCCAAAGCGCCCACGCACGTCCTGATTGTGCCGAAGAAACACGTTGCCGGCTTAAAGGAGGCGACGGCCAGCCACGCTGAACTAATTGGACGATGCCATCTAGCAGCGGCTGAGATTGCGCGCGAACGAAAAATTGAGCATAGTTACAGGACCGTGCTGAACGTGGGGCCAGGCTCAGGACAATCCGTGTTCCATCTGCACGTGCATTTGCTGGGCGGACGCGACTTGCGCTGGCCTCCGGGATAAGAACATGTTCAGAATTCCCCAACCTAAAAATCGAAACCGCAACGTGGCGCTGGCGTCGTCATTTGTGCTCCACTGCCTTGTCATCTACATTCTTGCGAACCGTGCTCCCCTCTTTTTAAAGCCGTCTTCAGTAGCCTGGGGCATGCATGGGAAGTCTGAGACGATTGTCTATTTCGCGCAAAACACCACACCGGAATCAGATTCAAAGAAGCTGGTCCTTCAACGCAAACCAAAGCACAAAGCTCCCAAGGAACCGCAGCCAAATCCCGATTCACTGCGAGCAGGTGCCCCCAACGGGTCGCTTTTTCACGGGCCCGCATTCGGCAGTGAAGCCATGCCGGCCCTGCCATTGGTCTTCCCTGATCCCGTGATCTACCCCTGGCAACTTGCAAACGTCAAAGGCGACGTCATAGTAGAAGTCACGATCGACACACAAGGCAACGTGACGGACACGCGCGTGCTGCAATCCCTGCAGAACGACATTGACGAGAAGGTTGTCGCCACGCTAAAGGGATGGCGCTTCAAACCAGCCACGGTGGATGGCGTCGCCATCAGCTCGCGCCAGGACGTGCACTTTCACTTCCCCAGCTGAGTCGAATCTGCAATCGTATTTCTTCTTTTATCCGCAACACTAGCGGGCTTTGCGTAATAGCCGCGCCGGCAGTTTGTGTGAAGACCTTTCTTGAGAGTGTTGAGTTGCACCGCCCGATAGCTGCCGTCGGGCTGGAAATCTGCTGGACTGTACGCCAATACATACTGGTTGCGAAGGGCTTTCTGAACGCTTCGTAGCGCTGAATCCAGCCGGGTTTGGTCGTGGGCCGCCAGTAATGTACCGCCGGTCGAGGCGGCCAGCTCTTTTAGAACCTTGTCGCCGTCGGCATTCGCGTCTATTTCGGAAAGATTTGTGCTCAACGAAAAAATCATCACTTCAGCGCGTGAGGCTTCCTGCTCCGCCTGTTGCAATGTCGAGCGGTGCACGGTGTCAACTCCATCGCTGATCAAGACAATCGCCCGACGCGTGATCTGGCGCTCCGGAAGGTGGCGAAGCTTGTCGGAGGCATAAATCACTGCGTCATGCAGGGCGGTGTTCCCTTTTGGCTTGAGACTTCTTAAAGCAGCGTTCAGCCGGGAAGGATTGTCGGTCGGTTCACTGACGGTCTTAACTGTGTCATTGAACGCGACCACGAAAGCCTGGTCTATCCCTGAGCGCAAAACCTTCTTAAGAAAGGTCGCGGCCGCATCGGTTTCAAATTTAAACCGGTATTCCACCGAGGCGCTGGCATCGATCAACACCGCCACATGGAGGGGCAGGTCGCTACGCTGCTGAAAAAACGTGAGCCGCTGCGGCGCCTGATTGTTGTCGAGCAAATGGAAATCATTGGGACCAAGATTGCTGATGAAATGGCCTTTTTTGTCTGTCACCGTAAACGCAAGATTCACTTCATCGACTGCTTTAGAGATTGTCGCCGCGGGCGCGACAAACTCAGAAATATTCATGTCAGGTGAAGGTATTTGGGCGGCGGCGGTAAAGGTTGAGACCGCAAGAGCGAGAAAGCAAAGAATTCGACGACGCACGTTCTACCTCGAGACCGGGACTTGCAGTCAGCCGCAGACCGGGCTCTAAGATGCGGGCCGCAAAATCGCCGCTGCCCTGAGAAATCCATATAAAACCCGGCACTTATCGGCTCCGTCGCTCGAGATTTTAGCGAGACATTTGTAAACAAATTTTTACTTGTAGGCCCTTGGGAATACATCCTTTGCTGGAGTACCCTGAATCTATCCCTGCAACCAGCCCGGGTTCGGCGGGAGCAACCAAGAATAACTCTGGAAAAGAGTTCTATGTTGACTAAGGCGTATGCTCGTTTTGCAGGTGCGGCAGTTCTGATTCTAGCCATCGGCAGCCCTGGAACCAGTCAGATGGCGGCCAAAGACCGCATCCTACGGCCCGTCGATTCATCCCAGCTTTCGACTTTGAGAGGAACGGCCCATCCCTTTGCCCGCCCGGAGTTTGATCAGGGCCGAATCATCACCGACCAGTCGATCACTGGAGCATTGGTGTTTCGGCTCTCGCCTGCTCAACAATCCGATTTGGACCGGTTATTAAGCGATCAACAGAATCTTTCGTCTGCCCATTACCACCAATGGCTGACTCCAGAACGGTACGCGGCGCGCTTTGGCATGAGCCAGAACGATCTGGCCAAGGTCAGCACCTGGTTGCGGTCCCGAGGACTCACAGTGACCGGAATTTCCAGAGGAGGCACGGAAATCTACTTCTCAGGCTCCGCCGCCCAGGTGGAAAATGCGTTTGCAACTGAAATCCACAAGTACGTAGTGAAAGGCGAAGAGCACTTCGCCAATTCGACCGCGCTTTCCGTGCCGCAAGCTTTTGCCGATGTAGTTCTCGGCGTACGTGGCTTGGACAATTTCCGGCCGAGGCCAATGCTGCGGCAGCACTCCACAAGAGCCACAGGCGCATCGCCGAATTTCACCTCAAGCATTTCCGGAAATCATTTTCTCAATCCCAATGATTTCGCCGTGATTTACAACGTGAACCCGCTCTACAGCACCGGCCTCGATGGTACTGGAGTGAAAATCGCGGTGATCGGCCAGACGGAACTCACGTCAACCGGCAATGCCACGACTGACCTCGATGCGTTTCGATCCGCTTCGGGACTGGCGGCGAAGGATCCAACTTTCGTACTGGCGCCATCCACCGGTACGGCCACTTTCATCAGCGGCGATGCGGTTGAGGCCGATTTGGATTTGGAATGGTCGAATGCCGTTGCTAAGAACGCGGATGTGACTTACGTGTTCTCGGGAACCACCGGCAACGCGTTCGACGCAATTACCTATGCAGTGAATCAGAATTTGGCCCCGATCATCAGCAACAGCTTCGGGCTCTGTGAAGCTAACATCGGTCAGTCGAGCGCAGTGGCGCTGTGGCAGACAATTCGCCAGGCGAATTCGCAAGGTCAGACCATGACTTCGGCTACGGGGGACGCTGGAGCGGCCGATTGTGACGGGGACCTGGCCACAGTTCCGGCCTCCGCCAGTAAGGGGCTTTCCGTGGACATTCCGGCCGCGATTCCTGAGGTCACCGGCGTGGGTGGAACTGAGTTCACCGGAGACTCCAGTCAATGTGCCAACGGAACGTGTCCAACGACCGCCTCATGCCCAAACGGAAGCGCGCCTGCCGATCCGCCGTTTTGGCTCGGCACTTGTACCTTAACGAGCCCGGCGGCGACTGCCGAGCAATACATTCCGGAAATGGCCTGGAACGATACTGCGGTAAAGAAAGAGCTTTCTGCCAGCGGCGGCGGGGCAAGCACGTTCTTCGCAAAGCCGAGCTGGCAGAGCGGCACTGGTGTTCCGGCAGACGGTGCTCGAGACGTACCGGACGTCGCCCTTAATGCGTCTCCTGATCACGATCCTTATCTAATCTGTTCAGCAGGAAGATGTGTTAATGGTTTTCGTAACCCGAACGACACGAAGGTTCCGAACAGCCTGGATACGGTCGGCGGCACCTCTGCTGGCGCGCCCACCTTCGCCGGAATTCTGGCGCTGATTCTCCAGGCGACAAAAGCGACAGGACTGGGAAACGTGAATCCCATGCTGTACAGCCTGGCCGCGAGTTCGCCGGGGGCTTTTCACGATGTGACCTCCGGAAACAACAAAGTTCCGTGTACCTCTGGAACCACGAATTGCCCCTCAGGGACGACCATGATCGGCTTCAGCGCGGGGCAAGGTTATGATCAGGCTACAGGGCTGGGTTCCGTGGATGCCGGTGCATTGGAGACAGCATGGCTTGCCGCACTTGTTTCTCCTCCGCCGGACTTCCTGATGGACGGCCAGGCGAGCACAGTCGCGCCCGGGCAAACGGGGACAGCCACTGTCAACGTAACTGCAACCAATGGTTTTGCGGACACGGTCAATTTGACTTGTACTGCGAATGCTCCCAGCAACGCGCAAATTACCTGCTCGGTGAATCCGACCAGCGTTGTCCTGAGCAGCTCAAATAAAAGCGGATCCGCCACGCTCAGCATCGTCACCATGGCGGAGCTGGAGCGCCGGCAGGTTCCACACACGCGCGGATTGTGGTTCGCGGTCAGCGGAGGACTGTTCGCTGCGGTTCTGCTGGGCGGTATTCCGTCGCAGCGCCGTCGCTGGACGAGTTTGTTTGCACTGGTGCTTGTTGCAACGGCGGCCGGCGCAGCCGGCTGCGGTGGTGGCGGCGGAGGTGGGACGCCGCCCGTGCAAAAACAGCAAGGAACGCCCGCCGGGGCCTACAACATCACGGTAACCGGTACAGGCATGACGAGTACGACGACGCACACGGCCGTTGTCAGTTTGACCGTGCGGTGAGATTCGTCGAGTGCTTACCTGCAAAGTCCGCCGAACCGTTAAGGGATCCATTTCCACGGGACAGCGGGCATTCGCGCAAGCTAAAGCGCCTGAGTGATTTGCCGATAGAGAGCTAGTGACCGCCTCGAAGGCCTCGCTCTCACCTCCTCCATCGGATACTGGCCGCAAGTGCTACAGCTATGTGGCCCGCCAGCCCATTTTTACTGTTCACGAAAAGGTGTTCGGCTATGAGCTCCTGTTTCGTGATGGTATCGAGGACTACTTCCGCGAGCAGGATGCGGATGCGGCCTCGCGCAAGACCCTCGAGACTTCGCAACAGATGGGCCTGGAGGTCTTATGCGACGGCCGGCGCGCATTCGTGAACTGCACCCGTGAAGTGCTTTTGAAGGATTACATCACGCTCCTGCCCTCGCCGCATACCGTCGTCGAGGTGCTCGAATCGGTCCCCCCCGACGATCTAGTGAAGGCCGCTTTGCAGCGTCTCAAGCAAGCGGGTTACATGATCGCTCTGGATGACTTTACCCTGGACGACGCCCGCACCCCGCTGGTCGAATTTGCCGACATACTGAAAATCGACGTGCAGTGCACCACCGCCGAACATCGCGCCACTATGGTGAGCCGCTTCGGCCCCTGGCGCTGTCGCATGCTGGCTGAGAAGGTTGAGACGCGGGAAGAATTCACTGCGGGGAAAACCGCTGGTTTCATTTACTTCCAGGGATACTTTTTCCAAAAACCGGAATTACTGCAAACCAAAGAAATCCCTGCGAACCGTCTTAACTACATGCGGCTGTTGCAAGCCGTCTCCAAACCTGATCTCGAAGTGCGAGAAATGGAAGACTTGATCAAACATGAAGCCTCGATCTGCTACCGCCTTTTGCGCTACTTAAACTCAGCGGCGTTCGACATACGTAACGAGGTGTATTCGGTCCGGCACGCGCTTACTCTCCTCGGCGAACGGGAAGTTCGGCGATGGATCCGGCTGGTAGTCACGCTCACTGCTGCTGAGAACCGGTCGAGTGAACTGGTGAACACCGCCATGACGCGCGCCCGCTTCTGCGAGCTCATATCCGCCAGAGTGCCGCACGGAAAGTCGGATCTTTTCCTGATGGGCCTGCTGTCCATGATTGACGCAATTCTCGAAATACCCATGACCACCGTACTCGAGAGTATCCCTTTGGATCACGAAACCAAGGCGATTCTGCTCGGCGGCGACAGCAAGCTTCGCCCGGTCTATCAGCTGATGCTGGCCCGCGAATCCGGCGACTGGAAGAGCACCGCCGATTGTGCCCGCCGGCTTGGGTTAAACGAGAGTGAAGTCGCAGAAGCCTATTGGCAGGCCATGCAGTGGGTGCGGCAAATCAACGCGGCGTAAGAATCAACTATTCAAATCCCTCCAACTCCGTTACACTTCTCCCACTTAACTTCGTCTGCAATCTGGAGCCACCACAATGAAGAAGCAGCTACACCTGATTCTGGCCTTCGTGTGCCTCACGTGCACGATTTTCACCTTTTCCTCGTTTGCAAACGCCGAGAGTAAAACTCGCACCTACTACATCGCCGTCGATGAAGTCGACTGGGATTACACCCCTATGGGTGTCGATCAGATGATGGGTATGCCTTTCGACAAGATGGCAAAGATGTATGTCGAATCGAACAAGCACCAGATCGGCAGGGTGTACCGCAAGGCCGTCTATCGCGAATATAGCGACTCCACCTTCGCTACCCTGAAGAAACGAGCGCCCGAGTGGGAGCATCTGGGACTGCTGGGTCCTGCCTTGCACGCCGAGGTCGGAGACACCATCCAAATCTATTTCAAGAACAATGGGACGAAAAGCTACAGCATGCATCCCCACGGCGTTTTCTACGAAAAGGCGTCAGAGGGCTCTTACTACAACGACGGCGCCAACGATCCCAGTCACAACGGAATCGTGCCTCCCGGCATGACCCACACCTACACCTGGCAAGTGCCCGAGCGCTCTGGACCGGGGCCGAATGACCCCAGTTCGGTTGTGTGGCTCTATCACTCTCACAACTTCGAAGGTCACGATACCAACGCTGGGCTGATCGGCACGATTATTGTCACGCGGAAGGGTATGGCTCGCCCAGACGGCACTCCCAAGGACGTTGACCACGAGTTTGTGACTGCATTCTTCATCATCGACGAGAACAACAGTTGGTATCTGGACCAAAACATCCAGACCCACGCCACCGAGCCGAAGACGGTGAACAAGCTCGAAAACAGTCCGACGGATGCTGACGGGAACTTTTCTATCGTCGGCAGTGGCTTCGTATCTGCGAATATTCGCGCGACCATCAACGGCTATCTTTTCGGCAACATGCCGGTAATGACCATGCACAAGGGCGATCACGTGCGCTGGTATGTGGTGAGTCTAGGAAACGGCTTTAACTTCCACACGCCGCATTGGCACGGGAATGTGGTCACCGTAAACGGATCGCGCACCGACGTGCTATTTATTTCTCCCGCACAGATGATCACGGCCGACATGGTGCCTGATGATGTCGGCACCTGGATGTATCACTGCCATGTGAGCGACCACATGGAAGCGGGAATGATGGCCATGTACCAGGTGCTGCCGTAACTTGAGGATCATTCGCCATTACGTCCGATTCATACAGTTACGTCTGTGCAAAATTGAGGCCGGTTTGCCCTTGCGCAGTTCCGGCGGGAGCGGTACCATGGGGTTGTTCCCAGCGGCCACGCCCCCTGGCTGGCCTCCCGCGCCCAACGGCTCCAGGCGCATAACGGACATAGATCAACACAGAGTTCCTGCCGCAAATGGGTTTTTCTGCACACTGTGTGCATCGTCGCGAAGCTAGCCACCCAATCGCGGTGAGGATGGGGCACGAAACGGTCCGCTACAAGCGGACTCAATAAGGACAAAGAAAACAACATGAATGCAGGACCAGGACGCCCCTCCGGTGGTGGAGGAGGGAGAAACAGGCGGCGGCGTGGCCGTCGTCCAAGAGGCGGATCTCCGTCGAACCGGCGTGATCAGCATAGTGGAATCTACACCGCACCCATGGACCACAGTTATCGCGCAGCGTTGGGCGGCAACAATGGCGCGCGGCCAGGACGCTCCCGACCCGGATTTGCCCCAGGCTATTCCCAGCCTGAACCTGATCCCCTGCCGCTCCGTGAAGACGCAGCTTCCCGTATTTTTGGTTTTGTTGATGATCTTTTCTTCCAAGCCAAAATTCAGGAGACCGCGCGCAAGCTGAACGTCAAAGTCGAATTCGTGAAGTCTGAACAGGACTTCCTCGACCGCATCAAGCTGAACGGGGAAGAGAAGCCGTCTCTAGTGATCTTCGACTTGAACACCTCAAGCGTAAAACCACTGAGCCTGATCCCAAAATTAAAGAGCAAGTTGAAGAAGACTTCGGTGATTGGCTTCCTGTCCCATGTGCAGGGTGACCTGAAGCAGAAGGCCCACGAAGTCGGTTGTGATATGGTGCTGCCGCGCTCGGCATTTTCGCAGAACCTGCCCCAACTGCTGCGTCGGCATGGTGCCGCTGATGAGTCCCAGGAAACCGTGAATTAGGCGCTGATCGCGCCCTGTCTGTCCCGCAGAACGTAAGAGTTTGTAAAAACCTCTCCGGGCGCAGCTGTATGTTCTACAATTCGGGGGGAAGGTGCTCCATGAAAAAGACCGTAGTGTTACTAGCATTCTTCGCCCTGCTGCTCGCGGCCAGTCCGGCGTTCAGCGACGACCAGCAAAAGGCACAAAAAGAGATAAACAAGATCACCGCAATGGCCACGGACTTTGACGGCCGGCGTGTCGTTAATTTAAGCATGTCCGAGATGTTCAAGGTGTCTCGCCCATCTCTGGTCGCACAGCGAGCGCAAACTGGTCTGAACTACGGCAACTTGTTTTTAGCGCAAGAGTTGGAACAGAGCGGTGTTACCCCAGCCGACATAGCGACTAAGCTGAGCAACGGCAGCAAAATCAGTGATATTGCCAATCAACAGCACTTCGATTGGAAACGCGTTTCTGAAGACGGTAAGAAACTAAATGCTGCTATCGACCAGAATCTCTACAATTTTTTCCTGGGTAAGAAGGTCACCGCTGCCCAGGATGTCGCCGATAAGTATGATGTCCATTACGATGGAGTGAAGGCGGACTCAGATATCGGCAAGGAAGAGATCGCTAGTGCCCAGGACCGCTATCTGCTGTGGAAAGGCCGGGCGTCAAAGGCTCATCCTGGAGATAAGAAGATGTCCTACGGCGATGAACGGATCGCGGATATGGATCATGTTGCCGGCGGCGGTCCCCAGGGCGGTGGGAGAGGATCTTCAGGGACGGCGGGAACGCAAACGCCGGGCGCAATGGGTGGCCCGCGATGATCTTGAAATACCTTCGTTAACGGTGGCCCGGGGAGCCGAGAGGCTTTTCCCGACATCTGATAACTCCAAGGTCTGCGAAATTAGTTTGGCTGATTACGTTCGATGAAGCTCTCGGTTGTGATGCCGGTTTATAACGAGCTCGCCACCCTGCGTACGGTGGTAGAGCGGGTCTTGGCGGCGCCGGGTGATATTGAACTGCTCTGCGTAGATGACGGCTCTCGCGACGGATCCCGGGAGCTGCTGGCAGACCTGCAAGCCGCGTATCCGCAGATTCGCGTTTTTTTCCAGCCGCAAAATATGGGCAAGGGCGCAGCCTTGCGTCGTGGCATCCAGGAAGCCACAGGCGATTTTGTGGTGATTCAGGACGCAGACCTCGAATATGATCCCGGCGAATATCCTGTCCTGCTCGGCCCCCTGCTCGAAGGGAAAGCGGATGTCGTTTACGGCTCACGATTTCTCGGCGGCGGACCGCACCGGGTCTTATATTTCTGGCACTCGGTAGGAAACTCAGTTCTGACCCTGCTGTCGAATTGCCTTACCAATATCAATCTCAGCGACATGGAAACGTGCTACAAGGCCTTCCGCCGCGAAGTATTGCAAGCAATCCCTCTGGAGGAGGATCGTTTCGGCTTTGAGCCGGAGATCACGGTAAAAATCGCCAAACGGCGGCTGCGCGTTTACGAGGTCGGAATCAGTTATTGGGGACGCACTTACGAAGAAGGCAAGAAAATTGGCTGGAAGGACGGATTCCGCGCCTTGTGGTGCCTGCTGAAATATTCGCTCAAAGAGCCTGTTCAGCATGCAGCCAGCGTGCAACAGCCCGCCTCCACCGCAACCAAGCAAGAGAAAATCGCGAGATAGCAAAAGCGTCAGAATTCTCTGACGGTGCTCCGGCGCGCTCGTCAAGCCCCAAGACACTGGCTTTGGTGTGCAAGCAAAACATCTGCGATTCGTTCGCTGGCTTGACCGTCCCAGAGCGGAGGCACCGCGCTCTGCTTTGCGTCACCGCGCAGAATCCTTTGCATTTCCGCTCTGAGCTTGTGAGTATCCTGGCCCACCAGTACATTGCTACCGACGGATACCGTAATTGGCCGCTCGGTATTCTCTCTGAGTGTGAGGCAAGGCACACCCAGGAAAGTGGTCTCTTCCTGGATTCCGCCAGAGTCCGTGATCACCAATGCCGCGCGCTTCTGTAGAGCAAGAAAATCAATGTAAGGCAGAGGATCGAGAATTCGCAGCTGACTGGCATTCAAACCGAATTCCTGAAGGCGCTGACGCGTTCTGGGATGCGCCGGAAAGACGATTGCCAGTTCGCGATTCACTTCCACCAAACAATTAAGAATCGCTTTTAGCTTCGCGCTGGAATCCACATTCGATGGCCGGTGCAAGGTGACCAAAGCATATCGCCCCGGTATGCCGCTTACGTTGCACTTCTCGGCTGACGGCAGCAGCCGCAGCAGCGAGTCAATCATGACATTGCCAACCAGGTGAATCCTCTCCACGGGGATGCCTTCGTGACCAAGGTTCACATCCGCATCCTGCGAGGGGGTAAACAGAAGGTCAGCCAGCTGATCAGTCACCAGCCGATTCACTTCCTCGGGCATGGTGCGATCAAAGGAGCGTAGCCCGGCTTCGACATGGCCGACCTTTATGAGAAGTTTGGCGCATACCAGAGTCGCTGCCACAGTCGAATTCACGTCTCCATAGACCAAGACCCAGTCGGGTTTGCTGTCCTGCACGACGGGTTCAAAACGGCCCATGATTTCTGCCGTCTGCCGCGCATGGCTTCCTGCGCCTACTCCAAGGTTTACGTCTGGCGCAGGAATGCTTAGTTGATCGAAGAAGACGTCGGACATGTTGACGTCGTAGTGCTGGCCGGTATGCACCAGGGTCTGCGCGACTCCTGCGCGCTTGCTCAGCGCGCGCAGCACCGGCGCCACTTTCATGAAGTTGGGCCGGGCCCCCACAACGTGAAGAATACGCATGGTCGAATGACGAGTTTGCCACGGAAATCGGCTGAGTGTGAAAGCTTACATCAAAGGAGAGACAAGGTGTGACGACTTGCGGTCGACTTGCGGTTGGGTCTGACGCGATGGTCACCGCCGGCTTTAGTCGAAGACCGTGCAGTTTTGAGCCGCTGAGGTCCCTCCTCGAGAAAATTGACCTCAGCGGCGCTTGCGTTTAAGGGATGAAGTCGGCCTTGAAAGCGCAACGCATACATAACCCCAGATTTCGTGCCGCATACTGCGGGAACTGGCTGCTGTTTGATAAGATTCTGAGTACAGGATTTGCGTCTCAACCAGCTGTAACCGGCGGAAATTCCTTTCTCCCATTCTTTAGTTTAGCTGTGCCTGGTT
>Ga0209580_10000678_pt1 | contig 17216 bp, 16 predicted proteins | sample Coa_R1_5_FD_187153 | JGI IMG/M metagenome (GOLD analysis project Ga0209580, IMG submission 187153) | Surface soil microbial communities from Centralia Pennsylvania, which are recovering from an underground coalmine fire - Coalmine... | ecosystem: Environmental > Terrestrial > Soil >... | reverse complement strand
GCACGGAGACGAGGCGCTCCGGCTGGCCCGGCAGCACGTCCCGACGGCGATCTCGCTCGACGTGTTTCTCCCGGACATGCTCGGCTGGACGGTCCTCAGCCAGCTCAAGCGAGATCCGCTCACTCGACACATCCCCGTGCAGATCGTGACGCTCGATGAGGACCGGCAGCACGGCCTCGCCCGGGGCGCGTTCGCCTTCCTGACCAAGCCCACGAGCGCTGAAGGACTGCGGACCGCGCTCGAGCGGATCAAGAGCTATGCGATGTCGAGGCGCCGACGCCTGCTGGTCGTCGAGGACAACCGCGCCGAGCAGTTGAGCATCCATGAGCTGCTCGGACACGATGACATCGAGATCGTCGTCGTCGAGACCGGTGCGGCCGCGCTCGAGTCGCTCGAGCAGGGCACCTTCGACTGCGTCGTCCTCGACCTTCGGTTGCCGGACATCTCGGGCTTCGAAGTGCTCGAGCGTATTGCGCGCCAAGACGCGTTGCGCGATTTGCCCGTCGTCGTCTTCACGGGCCGGGAGCTGTCGTCAGAGGACGAGCGGCGGCTCCACGAATTCGCCCGCAGCGTCGTGGTCAAGGGCGTGGAATCGCCTGAGCGCCTCCTGGACGAAACCGCGCTCTTCCTCCATCGTGTCGTCGCCGATCTGCCGGCGCCGCGGCAGCGGATGCTCGAGCGGCTGCACGAGTCCGACGAAGATCTGGTGGACAAAGCCGTGCTCGTCGTCGACGATGACGTTCGGAATATCTTTGCGTTGAGCAGCGTGCTCGAGCGCCGTCACATGAAGGTGCTGACCGCGACGAACGGCACGGAGGCGATCAGGATCGTCGAGGCGACGCCGAACCTCTCGATCGCCCTCATGGACATCATGATGCCGGAAATGGACGGGTACGAGACGATTCGAGCGATCCGTCAGAAGCCGTCCTGCCGGCGCCTCCCGATCCTCGCGCTGACCGCCAAAGCCATGAAGGGCGACCGTGAGAAGTGTCTGGACGCCGGCGCATCCGACTACCTCGCCAAGCCCGTCAACACCGAACAGCTCATGTCCGCCATGCGGCTATGGCTCCACCGATGACGAGTCACGTCATGGGCGCGGAAACGGAGATCGGATCGGCGTCACTCGCGAATGTCCTGGTCGTGGACGATCAGCCGGGCAAGCTACTGACCTATCGGACGATTCTCGAGGGGGTACCGGCGAACCTCCTCACGGCCGGATCCGGCCGCGAGGCGCTCGACCTGCTCCTCAAGACGGAGGTCGCGGTCGTCATCATGGACGTCTGCATGCCCGAGCTCGACGGCTTCGAGCTGGCGAGCCTGATTCGCGACCATCCGCGTTTCCGTCAAACGGCCATCATCTTCGTCTCGGGCGTGCACTTGACCGAACTCGATCGGCTCAAAGGCTACGAATGCGGCGCGGTGGACTATTTGCCGGTCCCGATCGTCCCGGAGATTCTACGGGCCAAAGTCAACGTCTTCGTCGATTTGCATCGCAAGACCCGGGCGCTCGAGCGCTTGAACCTCGAGCTGGAACAGCGGGTCGCCCAGCGGACCGCGGCCCTTGAAGAGGCGGGTCGGTCCAAGGATGAGTTTCTCGCCGTCCTTGCACACGAACTGCGCAACCCCCTCGCGGCGATTCGCGCGGCGGCGCACGTCATCAGCTTCCCCACCGTGACCCCGGCGGCCAGCGCGCAGTCGACGAAAGTCATCGAGCGGCAAGTCGAACACCTGGTACGGCTCGTCGATGACCTCGTCGACGTGTCCCGGATCACGCGAGGCCTCGTGGAGCTGCGGCGTGCGCCGGTCGAGATCGCCGATGTCGTCGCACGAGCCGTCGAGACCAGCCGGCCCCTGATGGAGATGCGCGGCCTGGTCCTGTCGCTCGAGATCGCACGCGGTCCGCTCCAGGTCGATGGCGACGTCACGCGCCTCACGCAAGCGCTCGCGAACGTGATGTGCAACGCCGCGAAGTTCACCGAGCCGGGCGGCCACGTGACACTCTCCGCCAAGCCGGTCGGGTCTGACGTCGTCATCGAGGTGGTCGACACGGGCGTCGGGATTGCTCCGGACATCCTGCCGACCGTGTTCGATCTGTTCGCGCAGGGCGAACGGAAGTTCGATCGCACGTCGACCGGCCTGGGCATCGGCCTTGCGGTCGTGCGTCGGCTCGTGGAACTCCATGGTGGCACGGCGACCGTACACAGCGGCGGAACCGGACTCGGCACCGCTGTGACCATCCGACTCCCTCTGCTCGCGGACCCGGCCGTGGCGGCGCCAGGGGCAGCAGCGGCGCGGCCATCCGAGACGGTCGAGGCCGGCGCGATCTCGGTCGATCCCTGTCGGGTGCTCGTCGTCGACGACAACGCGGACGCGGCGGAAGGCCTGGCTGTCATGCTCCGGATGTGCGGACACGAGGTGGTGACCGCCGAGGACGGCGTCGCTGCGTTGCAACTTGCCGAGAGCTTCGCGCCGGATGTGGCGCTCCTCGACTTAGGGATGCCCAGGCTCAACGGCTACGAAACCGCACGACGGATTCGAGAACAGCCTTCGGGGCGTCATATGGCCCTGGTCGCGCTCACCGGCTGGGGGCAGCCGAAAGATCGTGACAGCACGCGTCAGGCGGGCTTCGACGCCCATCTGATCAAGCCCATCGCCAGCCAAGAACTGCTCGAGACGCTGAGCCGGTTCGGGCGCGGGCGAGCACGAGGAGAACCCAAACGCCGCGATGCGTAAACGGCCGCGCGCTCGCCGTTCAGGTGCTCACCGGCGGCGTCCGACGCCCGTCACGATTGGGCAGGGCGCGCGGGGCGGCCTGAGCCCTCACCGGCCGGCTTGAGCCGACGATGAGCTTTCCGCGGGCGGCTCCTGCTGTGTCGGCGACGCCGCGAGGCTCGCCACCGTCGTCAGGAGGTCGGTCAAATCGACCGGCTTGATCAAGTGCGCCTGGAAGCCGGACGCGAGCGAGCGGTTGCGGTCCTCTGGCGCGGCGTAGGCGGTCAGCGCGATCGCCGGAATGAATCGGCCGGCCAGAGCGGGCTGCGACCTGATCGTCCGCATCATCTCGAGGCCGTCCTGCCCCGGCATGGCGATGTCGCTGATGATGACATCCGGCCGGTGCTCCCTCAGCCAGCGAACCGCGGCCCATGCGCTTGGCACAGCGGTCACGACGGCGCCGCGCCGTGTCAGCACATCGCTCAGGAGTTCTCTGGCATCGTCGGCGTCCTCGACCAGGAGGAGGCGTACGCCGTTCACCGACGCCGCGGACGCGTCGGGCGGCATGGCGGAGACGACGGCCGGTGGACGCTCAGCCGCAACACCCGGGCTCGGTGGAGTCCCGGCCGACATCGGCAGTTCAATCCGAAAGGTCGCGCCCTGGCCAATGCCGCCGCTTTCGGCCGACACCGAGCCCTGATGAAGCTCGACGACCTGACGCACGATCGCCAGACCCAGCCCAAGACCCGCTGCCCGGCGCGCGGCGCCGCTCTCGCCCTGGTGGAGGCGGTCAAAGACTCGGGGGAGCGCTGTCTCGCTAATCCCCTCCCCCGTGTCGCGAACGGTTATCTCGACGGACGACCCGACGTGCCTGACGGACACGAGAACGTCGCCGCCGCGCGGCGTGAACTTGATCGCGTTCGACAGCAGGTTCCACACGGCCTGTTGCAAGCGGCCCGGATCGCCCTGCAGGACTCCCCCGTCGGCTCCGGCTTCTCGTCCGACGTCGAGTGACAATCCCACGCCCTTGGCTGCTGCCACGGGCTGAATCGACTCGAGGGCCGCCTGGACGACGGCGACGGGATCGGCCGTCTGCATGTCCAGGACGAACTTGCCGGTGACGATGCGCGACACGTCGAGCAAGTCTTCGACCAGGCGCAGTTGGGCGAGCGCATTGCGTTCGATCACGCGGAGCGCGTGCGCTGTGCGATCGGCCGGCACGGTGCCTTCGCGCAACATCTGACACCAGCCAAGCATCGCGCTGAGCGGCGTGCGTAGTTCGTGCGACAGCATCGCGAGGAATCCGTCCTTCGCCAGGTTGGCCTCGCGTGCGACCTCGCGCGAGGCCGAGAGGTCCGCGGCGCGTGCCTCGAGCGCCGCTCGTCCCCGTTCGACTTGCTCGGCCATGGCGTTGAACGCCGAACCCAACGCCCGACTTCGTCTCGTCGACTGGCCACGACGCGACGGGAGTAATCGCCGCGCGCGAGGGCCTGCGCGGCGAGGTTCAGCTCGTCGAGCGGCTTCGTCACGCGGCCGCTGAGAACGCCGGCGGCGAGGGTCACCACCAGCATGAAGGCCACGCCGGTCATGACGAGCCGCTTCAGCAACTGCCACGCCGGGGTCACGATCATGCTTCGCGGAAACGCGATCAGAAGGACCCACGGCGTGGCGGGGATGATGGCGGCGGCGCCAACCTGCGGCTGGCCGTTCGCCGCGCGAAACTCACGGCCGCCGGTCGCGGTCAAGTCAATGTCCGGCGCCGGCACGATGCGGGCGAGATCGGTCCACACCGACCCGGATTGGTTGCCGATGAACACCGTCGCGCCGTTGCCGACGATCTGGCTCAAGAGTGTGGAGGACGAGGCGCCCCCAACGACACGCGAGTTGACGAGAAAGCCGAGGCGAGCTGGCTGGCCCTGGGCCGGATCGCCTGGAACCTCCACGACGGTGCGGGTAAAGAGGACGTCACCATTCGTTTGGAGGGGCGCCAGACCTGCGGCCGTCGGCGCAGGCTCGAGCGGAATCAGTGTGGCCGCGCGGGCAGGAATCGCGGCCTCGAGCACGCGGTGGCCGCGCGAGTCCCAGAGGACAGTCGTCTGCTCCTGCGTCGTTCCGACCGCATGATGCAGGCTGGCGGTTGCCATACTCTTCGTCCGGTCCCCAGGCGACAGGAGGTAGGCGCGGATGGCGGGTTCGCGCGCCACGTCTTTGAGGCGCGTCAGGGCCAGTTGCGTGGCCTGGGCGGTCTGGTCCGCGAGGACCGTCGCGGCAGCTTCCGCGCGGTCGCCGCCGGTCTGAATCAGGTCGGCCTCGACGCGCGCGACCGTATACCAGATGAAGGCCGTCAGGACGACCGCGACAAGCGCCGATGTGAGGACGGCGGCGCGCCACCGAATGGAGTCCCAGAAGAAGCGAGTGGCTGGCATCGCCGCGCCCCCCCCGGCGCCGGACGCTGGCCGGAGTGGCGGAATATATTCTCAGGCCGCGCCGGGCGTCTGTCGGCAACCCGACAGACGAGGCCGTTCGGAGCGGCCGGCAAAGTGGATCCTACGCCGGTTCCTCGAGGTGGCGCGCGTCCAGATACGACGCAAGGGTAGCGGCGCTGCCTCGGGGATCAACAAGGGCGACGTAGCCGTCCGGTCGCACGAGATACAGGGCATTCGGCCGTAGCCCGGTCCGATGCATCTCCGCGCGCCAACGGAAGACGTGCAGCGGTAATCGTCGCGTCTGACAGATCGCTTGGACATCCGGTCCCGGGTCGCCGTACACGTGGACCTGCCAGTCGAGCGACGTCAACGGTGCGAAGTTATCGACGTGGCGCCCGTCTTCTCTGACCCACGGCAGACGGTCGCCGCCGTGTACGGGTCCCGCACGGCCTTCGCTCAAGGCGCTGGCCCGGTAGTGCACCGCGGTCTGTGAGACCGTCCGAAACATGAAGCGCCGGATGGGCGCGAACGCCAAGAGCCTCGGCAGCACCAGGGGGAGGAGGTGCAGGCGTACGACCCGAGCGATCGCCCCATTGCTCGTCACGCCCGTGAAGGCCTCATCGGTCGTCAGGACGAGGCGTCGCGCGAAGGCGATGCGTTCAGTCTCATAGGTGTCCAGGATCGAAGCCGGCGCCCGCCCCCGCAGAACGGCGGCGAGCTTCCAGGCAAGATTCACCGCATCACCGATGCCGGTGTTCATCCCCTGTCCACCCACGGGGCTGTGAATGTGCGCCGCGTCCCCGAGCAGAAACGCGCGACCTTTCCGGAACTGATCGGCCACCCGATGGTGCACGTGGTAAGTGGAGAACCAGTGCACGCGCGTCACGTCGATGCGCATCCACTCGATCACGCGTGTACTCACGTCGTTCCACGACAAGCCGTCGTCTTGATGCCCGGCGTCCGGGCGCACGGTGCCGATGAGGCGCGCCCGCCCGTCTTCTTTCAAGGGAAAGACGGCGAGAAAGTCCGTTCGGTCGAAGGCGGCGTGCAATTCGCCGTTCATCGCCGCGCCGCGCGCGGCGACGTCGGCGACGTAAAAGACATGGTGATACGTCCCGCCGGGAAACCCGATTGCGAGCCCCTCGCGCACGGCGGAACGCGCGCCGTCGCACCCCGCCAAGTAGGCCGCCTCGCACTCGTCCGTTGATCCATCCGCGCGGGTGAAACGAGCGCGCACGCGGTCTACCGTCTGCTCGAAACCCGCGAGCTCCGTCTGACGTTCGACCGCGATGCCCTCTGCCGCGAGGCGTTCGATCAACAGCCGTTCGTGCTCGTCCTGGGAAAAGATCAGGGCATACGGGAAGGGACTGAGGCCTGTGCCCATCTCGCCGAAGACGGCGTGCGCGACCTTCTTGCCGGCCACCCACAGATTGACGGCCTCCATCTGCCGTCCGCCCGCGATGACTGCATTGGCGAGGCCGACCTGGCGGTACAGCTCGAGGGTGCGGGCCTGCACCGCCAGCGCGCGCGACGTCGTCCCCGGCTCGGCTGTCTTGTCGACGACGCGCACGCGAACGCCGAGTCGCGTCAGCCACAACGCCAACACCAAGCCCGTCGGTCCAGCGCCGATGATGACGACGTCGGTGCCCGACACGGCTCAGCGTGAATGTGGGGTCACGCGCCAGGCGGCGTCCTGAGGCGTGCTTTTCATCGCGCGGTCTCAGGTTTGCGTGCGCGGACTCTACGATTCTTGGCGGGCCTGGCGGGTTTTGCGAGCCTGGCGGGCTGGCCGGGTTGGGGTCTCGGCGCGTTCGTCGCGCCGCGCGCCGCCGGCACCAGCGGAGATCGACCCGGTCCGCTTGGAATCTCGGGGCCACGCACCTGCTCCTCCGGGAGGTTGTCTTTGCGGAACGGCGCGTCCTTTTTCAAGCCGATTTCGAGCTTGTCCTTCCATGTCATGACGACCTCCTGCTCTTGATCGGCGGGGGCTCCTCGCCTTCGCGCGAAGCGCTTCGGCGAGCCGCCGCAGCCTGGGCGAAGGCGGCTGCACCCCGCCTAGCGCCTCGCTCGTGGCGGCCCACGCCGCTCGCGCACACGGCGTCACGAAATACACGCCTCCTCGATTGTCCAGATTAGTTCAAGAATCATTCCAGCGCCCTGAGCGCGCTCTGACCAGGAACTGGCGGGACTTCCGTACGGCGCGCAACTTGCTGGAGCCGGAGGGGGACGGCCTGTGACGTCAGGAGAGGCGGAGGGACACATGAAGAGAACGTTTCACAGTAAGAGCAAAGTGGGCAATCCGGCGGAGGCGCACCGAACCGCTCGTCCGTTGTCAGGTGACCGCCGGCTAGGTCCGCAACCTTCGGCCAGTGCTGTCACCGAACCGGAGCCTGTGCGTGATGCCGCGGGAACGGGCGGCGCGAGTGGAGGATTCAACAGCTCGGTCGGGGGCGTCGCGGGATCGTCGCTCGACAAGACACCGAAGGCGGCGTCCAAGCGCGGGGCACCGCACCCTCGGGGTGTGCGGCACGATGAAGGGTCGGGGGATGGAGACGATCTTGGATGAGCACGTCGAAGGCTATCGACTGATTGCTCGCCGTTCGACCCCCACGCACGCTGACGGACCCGATGCGGCTGGCACCAAGCCCCGCGCAGAGTTCGCGCGCCGCGTGTGGACGACAGTCGGCATCGTCGGCGCTTCCGCGCTCATCGTGCTCGGCGTGTGGGCCGGCCGATCCGCGTTGCTGCTGATCTATGTGAGCCTCCTGGCGGCCACGGGCCTCATGCCGCTGGTGGGCCGGCTGGAGCGGTTGACCGCACGACGGAACAACAGCGTCCGCGTGCCGAGGTGGATCGTCATCGCCGTCGTCTACGCCAGCTTCGTGGCGGTCGTCATCGCGATCTGCCGCGCGATCGTCCCCCCGCTCTTCAACCAGATCGTGGACCTCCGCACCACACTGCCGTCGCTCTTCGACAGCTTGCAAGTCTGGCTCCTCCGGCATGGATGGCTCAGCCGCCGGATGACCTTCGCCGATGCGATGCGCCAATCAGCACCCGCCGTGGACGTCACTCAGCCAGTCGCGCTCGCCGCCTCTGCCGCCCGTCAGCTCGCCGGCGGCATCACGGGCCTCGTGACGGTCGTGATTCTGACGTTCTACATGCTCCTCGACGGCCCGCACCTCACAACGGAGCTGGCACGGGCCGTGCCGCTGACGCACCGGGCCCGCTTTACGTCTGTCGTCCGGGACGTCATGGGTCGAATGAGCGCGTGGCTGCAGGGCAATCTGATTCTCGCGTCCATCATGGGCGGCGTGACCGGGATCACCATGGGACTACTCGGTGAGCCCTTCTATTACGTGGTCGCCCTCCTCGCGGCGATTGGAGAGTTCGTGCCCATCGCCGGGCCGCTGCTCGCGGGGGCCTTCGCCGTACTGCTGGCTTTCAGCGTCTCCGCGAAACTCGCCCTCTGGGTAGGTCTCGTGTTCCTTCTGCTGCACGAACTCGATACGAACGTGCTGATCCCGCGCATCATGGGACACCAAGTCGGCCTCAGCTCCCTCGCGGTGCTTGTCGCTGTCCTCCTGGGTGCGGAGTGGTTCGGGCTGACGGGCGCCATCCTCGCGATTCCGACGACCGCCATTGTCTCGGCCATCGTCGAGGAATTGCGCAGCGCGCCCGTGGACCGCCTACCTGCCGCCTGAGCCGGGGGGATCGAAGCCGGCAACGCGCCACGTCCTCCGTGTCGGAGCGGGGTTCGGTCGGTTGGGGTCGGCCAGTCGTGTTGCTGTCGAGCGTGGCGTGGTGTCTTCGTCAGCGTGAATGTCGGATCAACCGCCACCCGGTGTCTCGGCGAGCGGACGCCGTCGTGGCATGCCGAATGAAGGCTCCGCCGGAGACGTCAAAGCGCTCGACGGCGCGGCGGTGCGCGGTTGAGTGCTCGAACACGGCTGCGTCAAAGGCTCGTGGCGCGTCGGTCGCGACTCCGCAGGTCAAGGCACCTTGACCTTTCTCGACGCGCGGCTCGACCAAGGGTCGCGCAGGAGGGCGGGGAACAAGGGGTCGCGCGTGAGCCAGCGGCGCAGGAATTGGCGTCATGGCCTGCCCACAACCAAGTTCCGTGCCACGGCGGTCGGTTATCGCGGCGCAACGTAGAGAGCCCCGCGGGCCATCCGTTGCTCATGTTGGTCAGATCGCTGCACATGCCGCACGCCTCGCTCCTGCCCACCGTACGACCCACTGCGGTCGGGTCTGCCGCGCGTGGCGCTCGGTAATGGTCGACGCCTGGCCCGCGACGACAAGCGTCGTTGAACGGCCGGGCAGTGAGGTGTTGGCTCGAATGAGTCACTCGAGCCTCAACCTAGGGAACGCCTAACGCACAAGCGGCAGCGGCCCTGACGTGCGCGCGGCACCGCTGCGGTCTTTGGGACAACTTCTCTGGCATCGCTCTTGCGGGTGAGCGGGCGACGTTTCACGGCACGAGTACAGACGACCGGAGTCCCTATGCCTCGACGCTCAAACCCAAGATGGGCCGTCATTCTGGCCGGCGGTGACGGGAGCCGCCTGCAACCGCTGACGCAGCTCCTGTTCGGGAACCAACGGCCCAAACAGTTCTGCCGCATCCTGGGTCAGTCCACGTTGCTCGCCGAGACCGCAGAGCGGCTCTCCCAGACCGTCGAACGCGAGTCGACGATCTATGTCGTGACCCGGCACCATGAGGCGTACTATCGAGACGACCTTCAGCAGGTTCCCCCGTCACACGTCGTCGAACAGCCATTGAACCGCGGCACGACCGTGGCGGTCGCTTCGGCGCTGATGCGTATCCGGCAGCTGACGTCGGCCGACCCCGTCGTGGGGTTCTTTCCGGCGGACCATTCGTTCACCGATGGCTCGGCGCTCGACGGCCTGCTCGGGGACGCGTTCGCCGCAGCGAGCGGGCTCTCGGACCGCGTGGTGCTCGTCGGAGCGAGGGCGACTGCGCCTGAAGCCGACTTCGGGTGGATTGAAGCCGGCGACCAGATGCGGGGCCTCGCGTCCCGATCGGCCTCGCCCGGACGCGTGCACGCCGTGCGCCGGTTCCTCGAGAAGCCCTCGCCTGAGGTTGCGGGGCGGCTGTTTCAGGAGGCCTGGTGGTGGAACACATTCATCTCGGTCGGCCGGGCCAGCGCGTTCGCTGATCTGCTTGCGACGGCGGCGCCCGCCGTCTGGCGTCCGTTTAGCGTCGTCGCAGACGCGCCGCTCGTGAGGCATGCGGAGCTCATGCGCATCCTCTATGCGACGTTCCCGCCGCTCGATTTCTCTCGAGACGTGCTCGCCCCGCATCCTGAGCGACTCGCTGTGATTGGTCCCCTCGATGCGGGGTGGACCGACCTCGGTCAGCCGTATCGCGTGCTCGAGACCATGGCGCTGCGGCGGGTGCCTCGGCCGAAGCTCCTCCGGCGATTGGCCGGATAGGGACATTCCAGGATCACAGGCAAGGCCGCCAGCAGGCCGGCGGCGACAACGGCCACCGCCGGCGCCGCCAGCTGACGCGCGTCGCTCGCGCGAACCTCGTCCAAGAGCGTTGTCACCTACCGAACGACGACCATGGCCGTCCCTCGCGGATCGCTACGCGCCCTCGCCGCGGTCCTGCGGCGGGCTCGAGGACCTGAGACTTTGCCTTGATGGTGAATCCGCGTCGGCCCGCAAGCGATCGATTCTAAAGGCCAGAATTGTGTGGCTGGGTGTGCGGGACGATCCCGGGTTCGCCCAGGCTCACGTGCAGCCCGTTCTTACTTCGTGCGTGAGGGCCTGCTGAAAAGTTCACGCGCGGCGAGGATGACGGTGAGAGCGCCTATCGTGCCGACAGCGTACAACGTCCAAATAAAACGAAAGGCGCCGTCGGCCCGCGCGAAATCGGCCGGAAAGCGTCCGTTCAGGTGCATGATCGGCATCGCCACGGCGAAGAGACCCCCAAGCAGAAGGATCACTTGCCCGATCACTCGTTCACGGAAGAGGAAGATCCCGCATGCCAACAGCACGAAGACGAGAATCCCGTAGGGATTGTCGACGACATGTCTGTCGAAGCCCTGGACATAATCGTCGGCCACGTGCACCGAGAGCAGGACGAGCGATATCAGCGACATCAGCGCTAGCAGGTCGTTCTTTCTCATCGCGCCCTCGCTTCCTAGGATCCCCGCGCGGAATCAGCCGTGAACTTGGGTGTACCCACCGGGACGTCGGGGCGTCATGCGCCCCAGCACGCTTCCAATCCCACCGCCAACGATCGCCATGCCTAACATCGACGCAGCCACAACGATCTGGGCGGCCACATTCTCCCGGAATGCCCATCGCAGGAAGCTCTCGCTTGGGCTCTTGGGGTTGAACCCGAACAACGACGGCGCGTGCGCCCCATGAATGCTCCCTTGCCACGCTTGGATCCAGTACGGATTGGACTGCTGAATCAACGCGAATGGATACAGCGTCGTGTTCCACCACGCCGTTATCAATAACCAGACGGCGATGAACGTAGCCAACGTCGCCAGAATCCCTCCTGCCCAGCGTCGCGTCCGCCAGCTTCCGTAGGCACCAGTCAACAGGAACACAAACGGCGACATCGTAACTAGGCCGAATAAGAACTCGACGTTGAAATAAGGGTGGCCCGACGGACTGCGAAAGACACTCAACACATCGCGGAGGGCGAAGAGACCGAAGACGGGGAGCACGAAACCCCAGTAGTCACGCAGCCAAAATCCGAAGACCTGTTGCCAATACCAGAGGTTCGCGCGAAACCGGCCCATCGACAGAACTCGGGTGTCGCGGTACTCCTCAAGCAAGTCGCCGACCACGGACTCGCGCCTTTCGACAGGTAATAGCACGTGCAGAAGGGCCTGTGGCAGCACGGGCGGGTTGGGCATGGTCATGTTCGTGCCTTTAGCGGCCAGGTCAGACCGCTCCAGATGGCGTCGTGCATTGCGCTGGCTTCATTAAGAGCTTTTCGTCCCTCGGGTAGAACGGTGTAGAACCGTCTCGCTCTGCCGTTTCGCACTGGGGTGCCGGCCCCTAGCCTGGAGCGTACGAGGCCCTTCCGTTCGAGGCGCTCGAGGGTGGCTTGAACCGCCCCGGCGGCGACGTCGCGCTCAAGCCGGGCCGATACCTCGCGGACCACCGCTCGACCATAGGCCTCAGCGTCGAGCCGTACTATCGACAGGAGAACCGCCTGCTCGAACGCGCCAAGGACGTCCGCCACTGTGACTACATTGTAGCCATACGTTCGTCGCCGTCAACTACCCGGAACCCCAGCCGCGGAACCTTGGCTGCCGGCGGGCCGGCCGGCCCCGCCTGGCCACTAAAGTCACCGTCGTGCCTCCTCCCATCCTCCAGCGGACGGTCCCCTCACCCTCGCCGTCCGGACGACGAGGGTCGGTAACCGCGGCCTACTGCTTCAGGAAGGCCACCAGTTTGTCCATCTGCTGATTGAACCCGTACTCCATGCCCTGGATGGCCGCGCGCGCCCCCGGACCGATCTTGTGGACGGTCGCCTTGATCGCCACCTTCGTCTTGCCGTGGTCCTCGGACAAGCGAACCTCGGTCACCTGATCAATGGTCGTTTCCTCCTTTTTCCCGTCGGTCCACGCCTGGGCCGTGTAGGTGAGCGTGGCGCGCGGCTCCACGACCGTAAAGGTGCCCTCCATCGGCCAGCGGGTGCCTTTGTAGGGGCCCAAGGCTTCGCCGGCTTCCATCACGATGTAGAGGCGGCCCCCAACACGCAGATCCACCTCACACTCGGGGATGCTGACGCCGCCCGGCCCCCACCACTGCTTGAGCATCTCGGGGTCGGTCCACGCCTGCCAGACCTGCGCGACCGGTGCGGCGTAGGTGCGTTCAATCACGAGTTCTTTAATCGGCGCCATGACTTAGGGTCCTTTCCGGTTTAGGGTTCGGAGGAACTGATCCAACGACTCGAGGCGGCCTTGCCAGAGCTCACGGTAGTACTCGAGATGCGTGTTGGCGGCGGCCAGCGCCAGCGGGGCGATCGTCACGATCTGTTCCTTGCCCTGCCGCGTCTTGGTCACCAGGGCCGCCCGCTCCAGCACGACCAAGTGCTTGGCGACGGCCGCAAACGTGAGCTCGTAGTGGCGCGCAATCTCGCCAATGCTCATGCTCTTCTTGCTCACGCGCTTGAGAATGTCCCGGCGCGTCGGGTCGCTCAGGGCCCCGAAGACGGCGTCAAGCGCATCAGTTCGTTCAACCATATGGTTGAATGATTGATCAGCCCGAGGGCCCTGTCAAGGAGGGCGACCGAGCCAGCCCGCGGGTGCGGCTACTTCGAGGCCGAAATAGACGGCGATCGTCCAGGGACCGATCGGCGACCGCACGCGCCATGAGGTCCGGCCCCTGGCCAAGGAAATCAAAGCGGCGTTCGTCTATGGTTCGGTCGCGAAGGGGACGGACCGCAGCCAGAGTGACATCGATCTACTGGTGCTGAGCGAGACGCTCACGTATGGCGATGTGTTCGGTGCGTTGGAGAAAACCAGTGCCGCCCTCGGTCGCCAGATCAATCCCACGGTGTACGCGGCCGCCGAAGTGGCGAAACGTCAGAGGGGCAAGAATGCCTTTATGACGCGGATCCTCGAACCACCGAAGGTGTGGGTGATCGGGTCCGACCGTGACCTCGCGGCTTGAGCGTCTCGCTGGCGCTGGAGGCACATTAGCGGCGGAGCCGCTAGACGCCAAGGAGTTCGCCGGCCTCGTGCGCTCGGGCTTGGCCAGACTGGCGGACGCGGAGAAGGACAGCAACTCTCTCGACAGCCGATTCGATCTCGCGTACAGCGGGGCCCGCGGTCATCTTTCAGCACCGGGAGGGCCGACCCGCTTTCGCTCAACGCGACCGCCCGGACTCCGTGACACAACCGTGACCCTCGGTCCGCGATAATGCCCGTGATCTGGGCTGGTGGTGGACGTGAAGGGACCGGGAGGCAACGGTACGACGAGCCCTGTGAGCGATCTCAATCTTAGGAACTTGGCTGGGAGACAGGGATTCGAACCCCGATAACCTGCTCCAGAGCCGGCCCAAGAGAAAACGGTGATGCCGGATCTTATTGATTCTATTTGGGTTCTATCGAATCACCATCCGGCGGTTTAGGTTGAAAGCGGCTGCTTTTCGGGACAAAGTTTCATAATTCTTTCCACATATGCTCGCGCTCAGCCTACGATCGCCATCTGCCGCACGGAAAGGATTTCGTCTACACGGAGAGGCTCGACCGCGTCCTCAGGGACCGTGACGACCGCGATCGACTCACCAAGCGCGTTGAAGAGTTCCAGCACGCATCCCCTAGGCCCTGACGAAGGGTGCTGAACGAAATCCACGAGCGTAGCCACGTCGCCCGCGCGAAGGGAGTACTGGGGAAAGGACGCTCGCAGCGCCACACGATCATACAGTCGAAGCGACATCACCACTCCTCTCACGCGACGGCTTCAGCGTCACGAAATGAAATCTCCCGTCAATCGCGCGCTTCATCCAGATACACACAACCGCCACGGTTCCCAGTGGGCCAGCCAGGCTGCCTTCGACCCGGTAGAACGTGCCGTACTCGTGCGACCCGTCCTCAACGCCATCGACCGCATCCGCGAGCCGTCGGATGGCGAGACGAAGTTCAGTCCAATTCTTCCGCGACGAACCCGGCGCGCCGTAGATAGGCACTCTTATCGTCCCACGGCCGCGGCATAAGGAGGTAGCCCGTCAACTTGCGGTCATCGATTGTGGCGTCGGACGGCATGCGCATCGTGTTTCAGCCGGACCCCTCACCGGCAGCTTACCGCGGCTGCCGGCGAATTATGGGCTGATCCGCAGCCAGCCGACCATACGACTGAACGCGCTCACGGGAGTTCGCAGGCCTTCGCGTCCAGGCGGCCTTTCACGGCGTAGGTGCTCGACACGGTGTCCAACGACTTCACTCCCCCGTGGTCGAGGACCTCACCGAACTCTCACTGCGCCCGGGACTGCATCGATCGTTCAGGCGTCAGCCACGCCCAATCCCGTCAGGTAGTCGTACGTGTCGTTGTAGAACGCCGGCGCGCGTGTCGGGTCCGATTTTTCACCCGGTGGGATGAAAATCACCATTCCCTGCCGCGCGCGCGTCAGTAGAACACGATAGGCGTTCAGAAGGTACCGCTTCCGGTCCTCGTGATGAATGGTCGTCCACGCATCGCCGCGAAACGCGTGATAGCGCCACGAGTCTGAATGGCGCCGAAGGTCGGCATCCCAAGTCACGCAGACCCAGTCGAGCTCGAGACCCTGCACCTGGAATTCGGTTGCGGCGTCCTCCAGATAGTAACTTGATCGCGTATCGTGCCTGTCATTCAGGAACCACTGAACTGGATCCACGTTCACGCGGACGTCGATCGCGTGCGGCTTGAGGCGCTGAGCCTGGGATGAAGCGACCAGGCCGTAGCGCTCTGAACCGCGAGCGTGGGTCCGGATCCATGTCTTTGCGCGCGCCAGATCGCGAGTGACCGCGACCGGGTACCGTCGCGTGACTTCATGTAGTAGTGCTTGAGCCGAGGCGGTGTCGGAGTCGAGAACGGCTTTGACAAAGGCCGATACCTTCTCCGAGCGAAAGGATCGCATCGATGTGGCGAGGTGGAGGCGTTCGTCCCACACGACTGAGGCTTCAGCCTCCAGACGTTCGAGACCCGCCTGCGCCTCGTATTCGGAATCCGTGAGGTTTGGCGAGATGTAGACGTGCCAGTGTTTGAACTGCAGGCGCACGGCTTCGAGCCATTCTGCGATGCCAGCCTCCCCTGTATGAATCTCCTGCCCGCCGCCGACCAGACAGATGACCACTGCCCACGCGTCGTGCCGATCGAGATAGGAGATCAGGAATTCAGGCTCCGACCGGTTGAAGTTTGGAACCTTCTTCCGCCGACTCATGAAGTCAGTGGTCTTGGCGCGCGTCCACGCGCGCTGCGCTTCGTCGAAGATCACGACGTGATCGTAAGGCGCGCTAGGCGTACGGAGGCCCTCATCTCTGAAGTGGTGGACGTTTTGAATGAACGGCTTCACGCGTTGACGGATGGCACCTTTGCGTTCGGTGGTGCCGACGCGCGCCTGCTCGTCGCGAGTGAGTGCCTCTTGAAGGACGGCTACAAGCGGACCGTTTCCAGAGAGGTATACGGCGCGGGCCTCGCCGAGCTCGCGCCGGCGTGTCGCAACATTCAAACCGACCAGGGTCTTTCCGGCGCCCGGCACACCGGTGATAAACACAATCGCTTTTTCGCGATTCGCTCGCGCCCGCTCGATGATCTGTTCGACACCGAGCGACGTCACACGTAGGTTCGTCGCACCGGCGTCGTGGCGCGAAATTGCCTCGACTGAGTGCCTTGCATAGAGCGCCCGGGCCGCTTCAATGATGGTCGGCGTCGGCTGATACGGCGCGGCGCCCCACGCGTCTCCGTCGATCGCCGGTCCGTCGGTCAGTTCAAGACCAGCTTCGAGGGCCGCCCGGAGGTAGCGGGCGCCGCAGCGATAGGGCGGCCACACACCATCTGGATGAGCCGCTTGCCACGCGTCATCCGCGGTCTCGGCCTTTGTGGCGACCAGGATCGGAAGAATCGTGGCGTTGTGACTCGCTGCGTGGAAGTTCTTGAGATCTAATGCGTAATCCCAGGCTTGGTGGTAATCGGCCATGCGGAACTGACGTTCGCCGCATTTGAATTCAATCGGGAAGACGGCCGGCCCAGAGACCAGCACGGCGTCGATTCGGCTGCCGAGCCGCGGGACTTCAAACTCGAGATAGAGGGTGCCCGCAAATCCGATCAGGGCAGTACCGAGGATGTCTAGCTCCTCTTCCCAGGCCTGGCGCTGATCGATTTCGAGGGCATGGGTATGCGCCGCTGTCAGAACGCCGAGGACCTGGTGCGGATCGCTGGCGAGAAACCGCTCGACCGATGCCCCGTAGTACGCGGATGCGTGGTGCGGTGATCCGGTCACCGGCGCCAAGGATACCGCAGGGTTCGACGGCACTCGAACTTGTGTCTAGGGATCCTACGCGGGTTGGCCGAAGTGCGAGGATTGAGGCCCGGCGGGGACAAATCGGGGGG
>Ga0209580_10000677_pt1 | contig 17225 bp, 19 predicted proteins | sample Coa_R1_5_FD_187153 | JGI IMG/M metagenome (GOLD analysis project Ga0209580, IMG submission 187153) | Surface soil microbial communities from Centralia Pennsylvania, which are recovering from an underground coalmine fire - Coalmine... | ecosystem: Environmental > Terrestrial > Soil >... | reverse complement strand
GAAACGCGATCGCGCTGTTGGGCGGCGAGCTCGACGGCGTGTTGGACGCGCCGTCGCGGATGCGGCACGAAGGCAGCGTGGTGGTCATCGCCAAGACCGCGCCGACGCCCGGCTCCTACCCGCGCCGGTCCGGGGTGCCGGCCAGGAGGCCGCTCTAGAAACGAAGCGGCGCGGGCCCAACCCCGCGCCGCCCTTTCGCGGTGAACGCTCGTGTTCGGCTAGGACAGAACCGTCGACCCTCCGGCCTTGATCGTCTTCAGGTCGGTGAGGGCCAGCTGCTGCACGGCCGAGGGGAGGGGCGCGTACTGCCGGTCTTTGCCGTCGCCCTGGCCGTCGGTGACCAGCCACTTGAAGAGGTTGACCACGGCCTTGCCCTTGCTGGCGTCGCTGTAGTTGGTGCGCAGGATCGCCCAGCTGAACCCGGCGATGGGGTAGCACTGGCCGCAGCCGGCGTTGGTGATCGAGAAGTTGGTCGGGCTGATGCTGTTGTTCGTGCCCGCGGCGGCGGTCGCGCCGGCGACGCTCGCCTGCAGGAAGCTGCCGGCCGCGTTCTTCAGGTATGCCTGGTGCATGCCGGTCTGGACGACGTAGGCCAGCTCGACGTAGCCGATCGCACCCTCGGTCGAGGTGACAGCCTGGGCGACACCCTGGTTCTGCGCGCCGCCCACGCCCACCAGCCACTTGATCGACTTGGCCGGGCTGCCGGTCGCAGTCTTCCACTCATCGGAGATCTTGCTCAGGTAATCGGTGAAGATGTAGGTCGTTCCACTGCCGTCCGATCGATGGACGACCGTTATGTTGGTGCTCGGCAGCGTCACGCCCGAGTTGAGGGCGGCGATGGCCGGGTCGTTCCATTTCGTGATGTGGCCGAGGTAGATGTTGGCGAGCGTCGGACCGTCGAGCTGGAGCTTGTCGACGCCCGACAGGTTGTAGGCGATCGAGACCACGCCCAGCGTTACAGGGATCTGCGTGACCGCGTCAGGGCCACCCGCGGCGCTGATGTCGGCCGATCCCATCGGGACGTCGCTGGCACCGAAATCGACGGTGTTGGCCTGGAACTGCTTGATGCCGGCCCCGGAACCGACCGCCTGGTAGTTGACAGTGACCTGCGGGTACCTGGCCGAGTAGTCGAAAAAGGCCCTCTGGAACAAGGGCGCGTCGAACGTCGATCCGGCTCCCGTGAGCGAACCGCTGCCCACGTCGGCGCCAGGCGACGAGGCCCCTGTGCCGGGGGAGCCGCCGCACGCGGTCCCGACGATGGCGGCGGCCGCGAACAGCATCAGCATCCGCCGCGGCGATGCGAGTCGAAACATCGAACCCCTCCTGCTTGACTTCGGACTTGGCCGCCATCCACGTTATGGATAGGCGTTTAAGCAGGGGTTAATCGGACCTTAAGCCTCGGCGCTCCGGAGCCGCGGCTCCGATGCGCTCATATACTCGCCACACCTTGATGTGGGATCGAAGGCGCGGCTATGATCCGGCGCCTCGCGATCACGGCTCGCGCGACCTTTTCGACGAGCTGCTCGAGCACGCGCCCGTGATGGCACTCCTGCTCGACGACGACGTCCGGGTCGTGGGCGCGAACAAGGCCGCGCGCGAATTCTTCGAGATCGACCCGGCGCGACTGCCGGCGAGCCTGGTCGAGGTGACGCTCGAGTCGCGCCTGTTCGAGGTCGTGACGAAAGGCAGCTCGGCGGACGAGGCCCAGCTCGTGCATCACCGCCGCACCGTCCAGACCAAGCTCGTGCCCGGGCGCCGCCAGGGCGAGACCCTCCTCTTCCTGAGCGACATCACCGAGCTGAGGCGGCTCTCCACGGTGCGCCAGGAGTTCGTCGCCAACCTGGTCCACGAGCTCAAGACCCCGATCACCTCGCTGCGCCTCGGAGCGGAGAGCCTGCTCGGCGACCCGCCGCCGAAAGACCGGCGGCGCTTCGCGGAGCGCCTGATCAAGGAAGCCGACCTGATCAGCAAGATCATCGACAACCTGCGGCAGCTCGGCGACATCGAGGCCGGCGCGATGGCCGTCGACGTGACCCGCTTCGACCTGGGGGAGGTGATCGAGGACAGCATCGCCCGCCTGGGCGTCGACCGGCCGGTCAACGCGTCGGTGGAACAGGGCCTCACGCTGGCGACCGACCGCGCCAAGCTGGTGCAGGCGCTGGGCAACCTGCTCGACAACGCGGCCAAGTTCTCGCCCCCCGGCACGGCCGTCGACGTCGGGGCGGCGCGGGTGGGCGACGAGGTAGTGCTGAGCGTCCGCGACCGGGGCCCGGGCATCTCGCCGGAGCACTGGAGCCGCGTTTTCGAGCGCTTCTACAAGGTGGACCGGGCTCGGCCGCGTGAGGCCGGCGGCTTCGGGCTTGGCCTCGCCATCACGAAGCACCTCGTCCAGGTCCTCGGCGGGCGGATCTGGACCGAGGCGGCGCGCGACGGCGGCCAGGTCTTCTCGATCGCCCTACCCAGTCAAGTCTTAACGGACGCATAAAGCTGCCTTAACCCGGCCTCGCCTATCCTGAATCCGGGGGATGGCAGACGCTCGCCCGTTCAGCCAACCGTCGGTGCAGCTAGGGAGGCCTGGGCTGCGCGCCCTGCACGGAGCCGGGGCCACGAAGGTGAACGTGGACCGGCTGTCCTTCTTCTACGCCAAGAAGCAGGCGCTGAGGGACATCACGTTCGAGATCCCCGAGAAGAGGATCACGGCCATCATCGGGCCGTCCGGCTGCGGCAAGAGCACGCTCCTGCGCGTCTTCAACCGCATGTACGACCTGGTGCCCGCCGCCTACGCCACCGGTGCGGTGCTGCTCGACAGCGAGGACATCGTGACCACGCGAAAGCTGCTCGAGCTCCGGCAGAAGGTGGGCATGGTGTTCCAGCGGCCGAGCCCGTTTCCGATGTCGATCCGGGACAACATCGCCTTCGCGCCGAAGCTGCTCGGGTGGAAGCAGCCACGGATCAGGCAGGCTGTGGAGGAGAGCCTGGAGCGGGCTGCTTTGCTCGATGAGGTCAAGGACCGGCTGAACGAGCCGGCGACCTCGCTGTCCGGCGGCCAGCAGCAGCGGCTCGCCATCGCGCGGTGCATCGCGGTCAGCCCCGAGGTGATCCTCATGGACGAGCCTTGCTCGGCCCTCGACCCGGTCGCGACGCTGAAGATCGAGGACCTGATGGCCACACTGACCCGCGATTTCACGATCGTGATCGTCACGCACAACATGCAGCAGGCGGCCCGCGTCTCGGACTTCACGGCCTTCATGCTCATGAACACGGACGGCCGCTACGGCGAGCTGATCGAGTTCGCGCCGACCGCCGACCTCTTCAACCAGCCTCAGGACGAGCGGACAGAGGCCTACATCACCGGACGCTTCGGCTAGCATGCCGCGACTCACATTCGAGAGGGAGCTCGCGAGCCTCCGCGAGTCGCTGGTCAGGATGGGGACGCTTGTCGAGTCGCAGATCGAGGCGGCCCTCGACGCGCTGCGCAAGCGGGACGGCGGCGCGGCCGAGAAGGTGCGCACGCAGGACCAGTACCTCAACGAGCTGTTCCGGCAGATCCGCGAGCAGGTGTTCATGGTGATCTCGACCCAGCAGCCGGTGGCGCGCGACCTGCGCTACCTGATGGGGCTCCAGTACATCGCGACCGAGCTGGAGCGGATGGGCGACTACGCGGTGCGGATCGCGCGCATGACCAGCACGCTGGTCGCGCTTCCGGACAGGCCGCTGCGCGCCGAGTTCGGCCTGATGGGAGAGCTGGCGATCGGCCAGGTGCACGACATCCTGGAGGCGCTGATCGACCAGAACGAGCCGCATGCGCGCGAGGTCGCGAGCCGCGACAACGAGGTCGACCGCCTGTGGCACCGCGTGTTCGAGGACATGGTCAAGGAGATGGGCAACGGCAAGGGCGACGCGGACGACGCTCTGCGCGCGGTGACGCTGCTTCTCGTCGCGCACAACCTGGAGCGCATCTCCGACCGCGTGACCAACGTGGCCGAGGACATCGTCTTCCTCGAGTCCGGCCAGGTGGTCGAGCTGGGATGACCCGGCCGGCCAATGGCAGCGCCGGCCGCGTGCTCGTCGTCGAGGACGACGAGGGGATCCGCGAGATGCTCAAGTACAACCTCGTCACGGCAGGCTTCGCGGTGCACGAGGCGAGCGACGGCGCGGCCGGCCTGCGCACCGCGCGCACCGCGCGGCCCGACCTGATCCTCCTCGACCTGATGCTGCCCGGGATGAGCGGCTTCGACTTCTGCCGCGCCCTGCGCAAGAGCAGCCGGGTGCCGATCATCATGATCACGGCCAAGGACGCGGAGGTCGACAAGATCGTCGGCCTCGAGCTCGGCGCCGACGACTACATCACCAAGCCGTTCTCGGTACGCGAGGTGCTGGCGCGTGTGAACGCGGTGATGCGCCGGACGTCACCCGACGCGCACGAGCCAAGGTCTGTACCGGAGCGCGACGTGATCGGTGAGTTCTCGATCGACCGAGCGGCGCGACGGGTCGTGCTCAACGGACACGACGTCAGACTGACCGCGCGCGAGTTCGACCTTCTCTCGTACCTGCTCGCCTTTCCCGGCCGCGTGCACACGCGCGACGTGCTGCTCGAGAACGTGTGGGGTCACGAGTTCTCCGGGGACCGCAAGACCGTCGACGTGCACGTGCGCTGGCTGCGCGAGAAGTTCGCTGGCGTCGCCCCGTTCGAGATCGTGACGGTGCGGGGCATCGGATACCGGCTCGACCGCCAGGCCGCGCCGGTCGAAACACCAGTGGGTTAGATGGCCGTCGCAGTGGAGACGAGGCCCGCGGGCGCACCCGCGCGGCGTCCGCCGGACCGGTTCCGGGCCGTGGCCTCCACGGTGGCCGCCGCGGCCCCAGCGGCCCTGATCCTGATCGTGGTCGTGCTGTGGCTGCAGGCTGCGCCCGCCATCCGGCACTTCGGCCTGGGCTTCCTTGTGGCCACGGACTGGAACCCGGTCAGCGAGGACTTCGGCGCGCTCCCCGGCATCCTCGGCACGGTCGCCTCGTCGCTCCTCGCGCTGGCCCTCGCCCTGCCGGTCGGCGTCGCCGTGGCGGTGGTGCTCGCCGAGCAGGGACAGGCCGCCGTCAGGGGCGTGATCGGGACCGGGATCGAGCTGCTGGCCGCCATCCCGAGCGTCGTCTACGGGATCTGGGCGCTGTACGTCCTCGCGCCGTGGTCCTACCTGCACATCGAGGTGCCCGTCTCCGAGCGCCTGGGCTTCATAGGCTGGCTTTCGGACCCCGCCGTGCGCAGCCTCTTCAACGCCGCGCTGGTCCTTGCCGTGATGATCCTGCCGACGCTGACGGCGATCTCGCGCGACGTGATCCGCGCCGTGCCGCGCGGGCTGAAGGAGAACGCGGTGGCACTCGGTGCGACGTGGTGGGAGACGACGTGGCGGGTCATCCTGCCCTCGGCGCGCGCGGGGATCTTCGGCGCCACGATCCTCGCGCTCGGCCGCGCGCTCGGCGAGACGATCGCGGTCACGATGGTCATCGGCAACAACCACGAGATACCGCACTCCGTGTTCCAGCCGGCATACACGCTGGCCAGCATCATCGCCAACGAGTTCACCGAGGCGACCGGGACGCTCTATCCGGCGGCCCTGGTCGAGCTGGGCCTGGTCCTGATCCTGGTCACGCTGGTGGTCAACATCGTCGCGCTGCTGCTGGTGCGCTCGACGTCGCGGGACGCGAGGCTGACCGCATGAACCGAAACCTGAGGCGGCGCTACACGAGCCGGTTCTCGCTCGGCGTGATGTACCTCCTCACGCTGATCGCCCTCGTGCCGCTGGGCCTCGTGCTCGCCCTGACGGTCGCGAAGGGCTTTCCCTCGGTGACGCATCCCGAGTTCTTCATCGACAGCTTCCGGCCCGTCGGGATACCGGGCGCCGGCGTCGGCCACGCGATAGTAGGTACCGGCATCCTGGTCGGGCTTGCGTCCCTGATGGCGATCCCGCTCGGCATCCTGGGCGGTGTCTACCTCGCGGAGTACGGCGTGGCGCGCTGGGGGTCCGTGGTGCGGCTGGCGAGCGACGTGCTCGTGGGGACGCCTTCGATCGCGATCGGCCTTTTCGCCTACACGTTCTTCGTCGTCCCTTTCCATCACTTCTCCGGCATCGCCGGCTCGGTCGCCCTGGCCGTGCTCATGCTCCCGATCGTCGTGCGCACCACCGAGGGCGCGGTGTCGCTGATCCCCAACGGCCTGCGCGAGTCGGGTCTCGCGCTCGGCCTGCAGCGGTGGCGCGTCTCGCTGCAGCTGATCCTCCCGGCCGCAGCGCCGGGCGTGATCACCGGTGCCCTGCTCGCGGTGGCCCGCGCGTCTGGAGAGACCGCGCCGCTGCTCTTCACCGCGTTCGGCAACCAGATCTTCAGCGTCGATCCCTCGCACGCCATCCAGGCGCTGCCGCTGACGGTCTATCAGTACGCGCTGACGCCGTACAAGTCGCTGCAGGACCAGGCTTGGGGCGCCGCGCTCGTGCTGGTGATGCTGGTGCTCGCGATCAACCTCGTCAGCCGCTGGGTGCTCCGCCGGCAGATCGCCCTCGCGAGCCAGCTCTAGACAAATGCTCGCCGTCCGGTGGTTTGGCTAGCTCTATTTGGTGTCCCGAGTCCTCTTCGTATGCCTCCACAACGCGGGACGCTCGCAGATGAGCGAGGCCCTGTTCACCCGGGCCGCGGACGGGCGGCATGAGGCGCGGTCCGCGGGCACGACGCCGGCCGAGCGCGTGCATCCCAACGTCGCCGCGGTGATGCGGGAGGTCGGCCTCGAGCTGGACGGTCGGGTCCCGAAGCTCTTGACGACGGAGCTCGCGCGGTGGGCCGACGTCGTGATCACTATGGGATGCGGCGACGCGTGCCCCGTGATTCCTGGCAAGCGATACGTCGACTGGGACCTGCGCGACCCGGCGGACCTTCCGCTCGACGATGTGCGAGCGATCCGCGACGAAATTCTCCGGCGAGTCGAGGGCCTGGTGGAATCACTCGACCGCGGTTAAGTTTGAAATCAGGTGTTGTGCCCACGCGCCGCGCAGGTAAACTCATCGCCGACAACCCGTCACAACGGCCAGACGTAGGGGACCCCCGCCGCCCAAACGTTTCAGCTGACGAAGGAGCAATGGTGGCAACAAAGATCCTGGACGTGACCGATGTGAACGTGATCCGCGCCGCGGGAGGTGTCGTCTGCCGGACCTCGCGTGACGGCGAGACGGAGATCGCGATCATCCACCGCCCCGCCTACGACGACTGGACCTTGCCCAAGGGCAAGATCGAACCCGACGAGAGCCCCGAGGACTGCGCGCTGCGCGAGGTGCGCGAAGAGACCGGCCTGCGCTGCGAACTGGTGCGCACGCTCGGCTGCACGGCCTACGTCGACCGCCGCGGCCGCGACAAGGTCGCGTGCTACTGGGTGATGGAGGTGCGAGGCGGCCGCTTCCGGCCCGGCATCGAGGTCGACAAGCTGCTGTGGCTCTCGGTCGAGGACGCGATCAAGCGACTCACCTACGGGCGGGACAAGACGCTCCTCTTGCAGCAGGACCTGCCCTGACCGGCACTCGGTAAGCTGGACGCGTGCAGACGCTGACGCACGCGGACCCGCTTACCATCGCCGGCGTCCAGTTGCGCTCGCGCCTGTTCCTCGGCACCGGCAAGTACCGCAGCAACGACGAGATGCTCGGCGCCCTGAAGGCGTCCGGCTGCGAGCTCGTCACTGTCGCGCTGCGCCGGCTCGACCTCGACGATCCCAAGCAGAAGACCATCCTCGACGTCATCGACTGGAAGGAGTACCGCATCCTGCCGAACACGGCAGGCTGCCGGACGGCCGAAGAGGCGATCCGGATCGCCCGACTGGCGCGCTCGATGGGCCTGTCGGACTGGGTGAAGCTCGAGGTGATCCCAGACCCGCGCTACCTGTTCCCCGACCCCGAGGAGACGCTGAAGGCGGCTCGCGTGCTGGTCCGCGAGGACTTCAAGGTGCTGCCGTACATCAACGCTGACCCGGTGCTCGCCAAGAAGCTCGAGGAGCTTGGCACGGTGACCGTCATGCCGCTTGGTTCGCCGATCGGCTCCGGCCGGGGGCTGCAGACGCTGGAGCAGGTGCGCATCATCATCGAAGAGGCGCGCGTGCCGGTCGTGGTCGACGCCGGGATCGGGGTTCCGTCCGACGCAGCGCTGGCGATGGAGCTGGGCGCCGACGCGGTCCTGGTCAACACCGCAGTCGCGCTCGCGAAGGACCCTGCGCTGATGGCCGAGGCGATCAGGGGAGGCGTCGAGGCGGGTCGCAAGGCGTACCTCGCGGGCCGCATCCCCAAACGTCCGGAGGCGAGCCCAAGCTCCCCGGTCGAGGGGATCTCGCGACCGAGCTAGGGCTCCGCCTCCCGATCGCGATGGCGGTCGTCGCCGGCGCCGAAGCCGGCCTGCGCGCGGCGAGACGCGCCACCATCGTCCAGCTGCGAGCGCCGCTGCTGACCACGCGCGAGCTCGAGCAAGAGGCGCGATCCCTTGTCGCTGCCTCGCCCGTGCCGGTGCTCGTGAGCTCGCGATGCGACGTCGCGCTGGCCGCCGGCGCCGCCGGCGTCAACCTCCCGGAGCGCGACATCTCGGCGGCCGACGCCAGGCGCGTGCTCGGCCGATCCCTCGTCGGGAGGTCCGTGCATTCGATCGACGCCGCGAAGGCGGCCGAGCGTGACGGCGCGAGCTACGTCGTCTTCGGGCCTGTGTTCGCCAGCGCCAGCCATCCCCAAAGCTCGCCGGCGGGGCTCGACGCGCTGGGCGCGATCGCCCGGGCGGTGCGGATCCCGGTCCTGGCGATCGGCGGCGTGACCGAGGAGCGAATCCAGCAGTGCCTCGCCGCCGGCGCTGCGGGCTACGCCGCCATCGGCCTTTTCAGGTGAGCTCACCATCCATGCGCGGGGAAGCGGTAGAACGATGATCTCGGTGCGGGTCAACGGCAAGCCGGTCGAGCTCGAGGCGCCGACGCGGCTGCTCGATTACCTCGAGCGCCTCGGCGTCAGCCCGCGCGCGGTGGCGGTCGAGCACAACGGGGAGATCATCGAGCGCTCGGCCTACGCGGACGTGATGCTGAGCGAGGGCGACCAGGTCGAGATCGTGCGCATGGTGGGCGGGGGAATCAGCCGGCGCTGAGCCGCGAACGGATCGCGGCTTCGGCCTCGGCTCGCTCGTCCCACGGCTCGGAACCGCCGGCCAACCGCATCGATCGCTCGTGTCCCTTTCCCGCGAGCAGCACGCAATCGCCCGGCCGCGCCAGCTCGATCGCGCGTCTGATCGCCGCCCCGCGGTCGAGCACGATCTCGTAGTCGCGGCCCGGCGCCTTGCCGGCCGCGCCCGCCTGTACGTCGCGGGCGATCTCGGCCGGGTCCTCGCCCAACGGGTCGTCGGTCGTGATGATGAAGAAGTCGGCGAAATCCGCCGCGGCGCGGCCCATGCCCGGCCGGTCGTGGTCGGACCGGGCGGTGGAACCGAAGACCACGATCAGGCGGCCACGGGTGTAGGGCCGCAGCTCGGCCAGGGCGCCGGCGAGCGCGCCCGCCGAGTGGGCGAAATCGATGAACACGCGGAAGTCCTGGCCGAGGTCGACCGGCTCGAGCCGTCCACGGACCCCTTCGAAACCCGCCAGGCCGCGGCCCACGTCGTCCAGCGCGACGCCGAGCGCGAGACAGATCCCCGCCGCGCACAGCGCGTTGTAGATGTTGAAGCGGGCTGGGACATGCAGCGTGACTTCGGTCTCGCCGAGCGGCGTCTTCATCCGAAAGCGCGAGCCCGACTCGGTGGCGCTGAGGTCCAGCGGATGGAGGTCCGACGCGGTGGTCAATCCGTAGCTCCAGCGCCGTGAGATGCGCCTGCGGGAGAGCAGCTCGAAGCTCGCATCGTCGCGGTTCAGCACCGCGGTCTTCTCGATCCCCTTGTCAGCGGACCCGGCGGTGAGGTCGATCAGGCGAGCCTTGGCCTCGAGGTACTCCTCCCAGGTCGCGTGGTAATCGAGATGGTCGTGGCCGACGTTGGTGAAGGCCGCGACGTCGAAGTCGCAGGCCCGCACCCTCTCCTGGACCAGCGCGTGCGAGGTCGTCTCGATCACCGCACATTCCGCCGCGGCCTCGACCATGCGCGCGAGCCACGCCTGCACCTCGGGCGCCTCGGTCGTGGTCTGGCCGCTGAGGTTGTCCGTCTCGCGGCCGCTGATCTTGAACGCGACGGTGCTCAGCGCGCCGGCCACGACGCCGCTCGCCTGCAGGACGTGCTCGGCCATGTGCGTGGTCGTGGTCTTGCCGTCGGTCCCGGTGACGCCGGCGACCTTCAGCCGGCGCGACGGCCGGCCGTAGAACTCCGCCGCGAGGTCCGCCAGCCCGGTCCTGGTCGACCGCATGCGGAGCACGGGCGTGCCCGGAGGGATCTCGACGGCTCGCTCGACCGCCACCGCAGCCGCGCCCCTCGCCACCGCATCGGCCACGTAGACGTGCCCGTCGACGTGCATGCCCTCGACCGCGACGAAGAGGTCGCCTGCGCCCACACGCCGCGAGTCATAGGCAATGCCCGCGATCTCGACGTCTCCGTCGCCCTCGAGAACGGCGTCGGGCGCGGCGCGCGCCAGGTCTGAGAGCTTCATCAACCGCAGGATAATCGGCAGCGGTGATTGCGGAAATCGGGGGCCGGCGGTTTGAGTGGGGCGCGCGCACCTACGTGATGGGCATCGTCAACGTGACGCCCGACTCGTTCAGCGGCGACGGACTCGGCGCGGACCGTGTGGCGGCCGTCGAGCAGGGCCTGCGCATGGTGCGCGAGGGGGCCGACATGCTCGACGTGGGCGGGGAGTCGACACGACCCGGGCACGTTCCGATCACCGCGACCCAGGAGATCGCGCGCATCGAGGAGGTCGTCGGCCGCCTGGCGCGCGAGTCCGGTGTGCCAGTCTCGGTGGATACATACAAGCTGGAGGTCGCCGAGGCCGCCGTCGCGCAGGGGGCGACGATCCTGAACGACGTCTGGGGATTGACGCGGTCGCCGGATCTCGCGGCGCTGGCCGCGGCGACCGGCTGCGCGCTGGTCGTGATGCACAACCAGGACGGGACCGACTACTCCGGCGACCTGATGGAGGAGATCAAGCGATTTCTCGGAGAGGCGGTGGGGCGCGCCGTGGCGGCCGGCGTGGCCCGGGAGCGTGTGATCGTCGACCCCGGCATCGGCTTCGGCAAGAGCGCGGAGCAGAACTGGGAGGTGATGCGGCGGCTCGCCGAGCTCAAGACGCTGGGTCAGCCGATCCTGATGGGCACCTCGCGCAAGTCGTTCATCGGCAAGCTGCTCGACCTGCCGGTGGGCGAGCGCGTCGAGGGCACCGCCGCGACGGTGGCCGCCTCGGTGCTGCGCGGCGCCGACATCGTGCGCGTCCACGACGTGCTCGAGATGACGCGGGTCGCCCGCACCGCCGACCACATGCGTTGACGCGGGCGTATCTGGGCCTGGGCTCGAACCTCGGACGTCGCGCGCGCAACCTCTCCGCCGCGCGGCGGCGCCTGCGTCAAAAAGGAGCGCGCATCTTGCGTCAAAGCCGCGTCATCGAGACGGCGCCGTGGGGCGTGACCGACCAGCCGCGATTCCTCAACCAGGTGATCGAGGTCGAATGGCCGGGCACCGCGCTGCAGCTGCTGCGCGCGGCCAAGGAGGTCGAGCTGGAGGGAGGCCGCGCGCCCACGCGGAGGTGGGGGCCCCGGGTGATCGACGTGGACATCCTGCTCTTCGGCGACGAGCGCATCCGGAAGCGCGACCTCGTGGTGCCCCATCCGCGGATCGCGGAGCGCCCCTTCGTGCGCGAGTCCCTGAAGGAGCTTGGGGTTCAGCTGGGGCGGGCGTTCGTGAAGCGGTAGCCGATCCCAGGGACCGCGAGAATGTAGTAAGGACGCGAGGGCTGCGTCTCGATCTTCCGGCGCAGGTTGCGAATGTGGACGTCGATGACGCGCGTCTCGATCGGGTACTCGTAGCCCCAGATCGAGTTGAGGATCTTCTCCCTGCTCAGCACCTTGCCCGCGTTGCTGGCCAGGAAGGTGAGCAGGTCGAACTCGGTGTGCGTCAGCTCGACCTCCTTGCCCGACTTGTAGGTGCGGCGCTCGTTGACATCGATCACCAGGTCGCGAAACTCGAGCCGGCTGCGCATCGCCTCGGCGGACTCGAGCCGCGTCCGCCGGAGGTGGGCCGTCATCCGCGCCACCAGCTCGCGCAACCGCAGTGGCTTGCCGACGAAGTCGTCGGCGCCGATCTCCAACGCGACCACCACGTCGATCTCGTCGGAGCGCGGGCTCATCATGATCACCGGCACGCCCGGGTCCATCTTGCGCAGCTCGCGACACACGTCGAAGCCGGCCGCGTCAGGGAGCGTCACCTCCAGCAGGACGACGCTCGGCCGCGAGTGCTCGACCTGGCGCAGGGCCTCGGCGCCGCCATCGGCCTCGATGACCTGGTATCCGTCCTGCTCGCAGGCCGCCTTCACCTCGCGGCGGGTCGCCACGTCGGGGTCGACGACCAGCACCTTGCGTGACGAATCCGCCACCGCACCCACGCCCCCATCCTAACCGAATTGAAGGATTGTTAGGGAATGTTTCGTTTCAGCCCACGAACGTAGTCGCGCGCCCTGCGCTCCAGGCCGACCAGCTTCGCCCCGGTGCTGGACAGCACGAGCTCCCACGCGCCGGCGTAGGACACCTCCGCGCCCCCGAACTCGGCCTTGAACGACCCGAGCCCGTGCCAGGGGTGGTCGGGCCCCGCGTCTGGCGGAGCCACGCCCCAGAGGTCGAAATCGGTGCAGCCGGCCTCGGCCGCCGAGCTGATCGCCGCCCACCAGGCCAGGTCGTTGCCCATCAGCTCGCGGCGCGCGCCGCTGCGCCCCGCGAAGAGGCTGTAGGCGCGCCCCGCAAAGCGGACGACCAGGACCGTGGCGAGCGCTTCGCTCCGGTCCGGCGCGTAGGCGACGTACGTCCTGCACCACGGAAGCAGCTCGAGCAGCAGCTCGTAGTAGCGCCGGTCCGGAAGGTGGATCGACTCGCGGCGCTCGACCGCCGCCGATTGCCGCGCGAGCTCGGGCGCATCCTTGCCCTCCTCGACGATCACACCGCGCCGCTCGCCGGCCCGGATGTTGTAGCGGCGGCCGTGGCGGAACGTCGCGAGGAGCTCGGCCGGCGGGCGGAGCGCGAAGATGCGCGTGTGCTGAGGCTGGGTCGGTTTCGTGCTCGTGAAGCCGAGCGCGGCGAGCACCTCACCGAATGAGGGCGGCGCCTCGGGCTCGACGATGAGCCTTGCCACCTTCGCCTGCTTCGCCCAGTCGACCAGCGCCTCCAGCGCCGCGCGCGTCGCCGGCACCGGACCGCGCGGCACGTACGCCTCGGTGGCCGGCCCGACCTTGCGGACCTGCACGCTGGCCTGCGCGCCGCCCCTCAGCTCGACGCGCTCGATGCTCCAACCAGCGCGCGACTGCACCTCGCCCCAACCCCAACCCTGCAGCAGGGGAGGCGGTGTCGCCTGCTCGGCGAGCTGCGCGTCCCAACGCTCGGCGCCAGGGTTCATCCGGGACCTGGGTCGGTGACGAGCGCCGCCTCGAGGTGGCCGGTGTCGTTGACGCCGCCGATGACCATCCGGCCGTTGCGCTTTTCCAGCAGGCTGATCGAGGCGTTCTGGATCCTGAAAGGAAACAGGCCGTGCGACGGCCGGCCGACGATGCGGTGGAGGGCGACCTGGATCACGCCTCCATGCGTCACCACGAGCACGTCGCCGTGTGGATGGCGGTCGAGGATCGCGTCGATGGCCGCCGCGACCCGCGCCTCGAAGAACGCGGCACCCTCGCCGCCCGGGACCACGTCCCAGTCGGGCTCCTTCGTCCAGCGAGCCCACGCTTCAGGAAATCGCCGGGCGAGGTCCTCGGTGCGCAGGCCCTCCCATTCGCCGAGGTAGATCTCGCGCAAGGACTGCACCGGCTCCGGATGAAAGCCCACCGCGGCGCTGATCTCCTGGGCGGTCTCCATGGCGCGCTTCAGGTCGCTGGCGTAAAAGCCCGCGAGGCGGCGGCCGGCCAGCCGGCGACCGAGCAGCTGAGCCTGGGCGTGGCCTTCCGGCGACAGCGGCGGGTCGAGCTGGCCCTGGATGCGGTGCTCCTGGTTCCAGGTGGACTGCCCGTGGCGGATCAAGAGCAGGCGTGCAGGGGACGGCTTGAGCGGGAGCGGTAGTTCGGGAGGCTCCTGGCGCGCGGATCTGATCTCGATATCTATACTAACTTTCTCTTAAATCCCTTCGATCGGGCTGGGCCGATCCAGGAGAAGGCTCTTTGCAGGCAAACGGCTCATTGGCCGAAACCCCCCTTCGATCGCTTCTGGAGGCTGCTCAAGGTGAGCGGTCGACGGGTACCCTTACCATCCGCAATGGGAACGGCCAGTCCACCTCCCTTTACTTTGTGTTCGGCCATCTCTTCCACGCGCAGGGCGAGGGGAAGGCCGGGGACGACGCAGTCATCAACGCCTTGCAGTGGACCCGCGGCGACTTCGAGTTCGAGCCCGCCAAGGGCAAGATGCCCGAGGACGAGACCGTCAAAGCCGACATTCCCGAGCTCGTCCAGGCGGCCGAAACGCGGCCCCGGCAGGCTCCCGCCGCCGAATCGCACGATGAGAAGCCCGAAACAACAAACGAGCATAAAGATCATGCTGAACCGGAGAGAAAGGTGGAAGCACCCCAGCCCAGACGCGGCGTGAAGCACCGCCCGCAGCCGAAGCACGGCCGAGAACCGATCCCGGTGCCGGCGGGACAGATCATCTACGACTCGTTGAAGACCTCGTTCGTCGATTTCCCGCGCCTGATCACAACGCTGGAGAAAGAGGGCTACACCGGCTACGTGCGGCTGCTGACGGAGGACGCGTCAGGGCTCATCCTGTTCCGCGAGGGATCGGCGCTCGAGTGCCTCTACGACGGCGCGGCCGACGCCAGCAGCCTGGTCCTCGGCAAGCAGGCCCTGCAGCAGTTCAACGACGACGTGACCGGCGGGCACGGGGTGCTCGACGTGGTCGGGTTGTCGCCCGAGCTGATCGACGGGCTCTACGAGCTGACGGTCTCGCGGCCGATGTACACCGAGCTGTACGCCGCATGGGTGGACATGAAGGCGCTGCTCAAGTTCCTGAGCGACCGCAAGCTGAGCGGGAGCGTGATGATCCGCTCGAGTGCGGGGACGGGCGTGATCATCCTCGCCGAGGGCGAGCTCGCGGGCGCCTACACGAGCGAGTCGCGGGACATCTCGGACAAGCCGGACCGGGCGCTGGCGCTGTGCGATGACCCGAGCGCGATGATCGAGGTCAAGTCGGCGGACACGACCAAGCATCCGCCGCTCGACGTCGACGGGATCGTCCGCAACGCGGGCGGCGGCGCCCGCGCGCCTCAAGCGGCGCAGGCGCCCGTCATGCAGCCGCCTACGGCGCCAGAACCCGTCAACCCGACGCTCCCGGTCATGCCCGCGGAGCCGCCCACGGCGCAGATCCCGACCAGCTCTTTCTCCGCCTACTCGCCGCCGGCACCGCAATCGATGCCGGTCGCTCCGACCACGCCGCCGCGGCCTGCCGGGCCGCAGCTCGACTGGGGCGCGATCGTGACCGAGCTGCAGGCGATGGCCGAGGACGCGCTGGGCAACCGGGCGCGCAAGGTCAAGGACATCCTCGGCGCGGCGGACCCGTCGCTGGCGGGAATCGAGGCGGCGATCGACCAGATCCCGAGCATCTCACTGCTTTTCGTCGACTCCTCGCGGCTCGAGCAGCTGGCGCAGGAGATGAGGGCCCGGCTCAAGTCCCACCTCTGAGCTCCCCTTAACAGGGTGGGTTCCCCCTTCGATTTTTTGCGGCTAGCCTGCCCCCAGGTGCGCTTGGCAGGGGGAGGGGCCAGCGGGAGGAGGGAGGGCCCGGCCGAGCTGCGGTCTTTCGGCGTCGCGGCGCTCCTCTGCCTGGCCCTCGGGATGGTCGCCTGCGGCGGCAGCCCGCCGCAGATCGTCGACTATTTCCCGCAGCGCGGCGCGATCGAGGTCTCCACGGCCGTTCCGATCCGGATCACCTTCGACCACGATGTCGACAAAGCGTCTGTCGAAAGCCGGCTCCACCTCTCGCCCTCCACCCCAGGCACCGTCCACTGGGTCAGCGGCCGCCAGCTCTTGTACGAGCACACGACCCTCCAGCCGAGCACGACCTACGAGGTGATCCTCGAGGCCGGGTACCGCGACCTCGCCGGCAACGTCTACACGCTCCGCCACCACTGGGCCTTCGTGACCGAGGCGCCGCCAGGTCTCACCGGGTCGACGCCTGCGAACGGAGACAGGGGGGTCGACCCCGCCTCCTATCTCATGCTCGACTTCACGCGCGCGATGGACGGACCCAGCCTCGCGTCGGCGATCACGCTCTATCCCAACGTCCCGATCGACGTGAGGCTGGATCCCGCCGACGGCCGCCGCGCGATCATCGCGCCCTCCCAGCTGCTGGCGCCGAACACGTCGTACCAGATCGCGATCAGCACCGCCGCCCTGGACGCGGACGGCAACCAGCTCGACCGCGACCAGACCATCGACTTCTCGACCGGCACACTGCACCCGCTTCACGGATGGGTCACGTTCACCGTCGCCAACCCCGACGGGTCGGCGGGAGGCGCATGGATAGTCGACGCGCAGGGTTTCCCGCGCCGCGTCTACGACCTGGAGCCCGTGAGCTCGTTCAGCTGGTCGCCCGCCGGGGACCGCCTCCTCGTCGATGGGCCAAACGACAGCTGGTCCGAGTTCGTGCCCGGTGGCGACGCGACCACGCTCCCGTTCAGGGCGACGTGGGCCGCCGCCCTCGCCACCGGGATGGGCTACGCCTACATCGACGAGGCGCGCACGCTGCACCGCCTCGGGGCAGACGGCTCTGACACCGTCGTCGCAGGCGACGTGTCCGAGGCCTCCGTCGCTCCAGACGGCCTGCGGGTCGCCTTTGTCGAAAGCGGTGCGGCGGCCGACGCGGTCTGGGGCTATGACGTTGGCCTGCACGTACGCTACCAATTGGCCCTCGACACGGCGCCCGTGAGCGATGTCACATGGTCGCCTTCCGCCAATCGCATCGCCTACCTTCGGGCGGACCCGAACGCGACGAGCCTGCGGGTCCGGAATCTCACGGGACCGGCGGCCACCATCACCGTCGCCAGCGGCGACCTCGGCGCCCCAGCGT
>Ga0209580_10000675_pt1 | contig 17356 bp, 18 predicted proteins | sample Coa_R1_5_FD_187153 | JGI IMG/M metagenome (GOLD analysis project Ga0209580, IMG submission 187153) | Surface soil microbial communities from Centralia Pennsylvania, which are recovering from an underground coalmine fire - Coalmine... | ecosystem: Environmental > Terrestrial > Soil >... | reverse complement strand
GTGCGCCGCCCTTCTCTTTTGCGTGGGGGTGGAACAACTCGATCAGTAGCGGCCGTCAGATGCCCAGCTGACGACCTCATCCTCGACTGAAAACCTTTCTGGCAGGGGACGCAGGAATTTCGATGACAACGAAAACGCGTGCACTTCGAGCGGGACAGTAAAGTGCGTTCTGGTCTTGAGGAAGCCGTGCACCCAGAGTTCGGCGTAGCGCTGCAGCCCGAGAACATCAATCTGCACTGCGTGCACCAGGGCGTGAAACAGGGCACGCTCCGACAAGCTCTGATTGAAAGCGACGATGTCGAGGAAGGTGACTGAATCCATGTGCGTGATCTGTGGCGGTTCAAAGCCCAGGGCACGCACCCTGGCGAAAAACTCCGGCACGCGGACCCGCGCGCCACGAAGTTCGATGATGCGAATACGGTCGAGCAGATCGGCGGAGAAAAACGGCCACATCTGGGCCTTCACCTCGTTGGTGAGCGGAGCAGCCACGGGGAAATAATGCTCACGCTGTTCCCGCAGATAACCGGCGAGCCATCCGATGGCCTGAGCAATTTGTTCGGCGCTGGGCGGGGGATCGGGAAGAATCGGCGCGGCGTAGGGAACCTTGTCTTCAATGGCGGCGTAAAACTTGTGGAGAGAGGCAGCGGCCTCGGCCGACTTCTGCAGAACGTCGCGGCGGCCGAAGCGCGCGAGATCATCGGAAGAATAGCGAAGCCGAAGCTGATGAACGGCACAGTGGGCCCCGAGGAGCTCGAGCTGAGCATGCTCGAGATCGGAGTTCATCTGCAGGATAGGAATTCTGTTATCAGGATTTTGAAACGAGCACACAGCGAACTAACTCCTTCATTCCAGCTGGAAATTGCAGGGAGGGCCCACGGGACGTATTTTTTATACATTGTTTCGTTTACGTTGTCAACATTATTTTTTTCCTTGACTCACGGGTATTTCTTGGCTGAGCGACTAATTTTTCAATGGCCTTGAAAGTCAAAAAAAACACCCTGTCCCGCCAAAGAGCGGCGGGACAAGGATGCGGCACCGTGTTCTACGATCCAAAGCAAAAAGGCCGCCGGTTATGTTCGCGGCGGCCTTGCTTTCCTGACTGACCTGGCAATCGATGGGGGGAGGACTTGTATAGTTACCTATAACAGCGTTATATGTACGTTGTCAACATATTCTGCGGAGATAATGGGGGCAGGAGGGACGATGCCGCGGCACCCGGATCCGGATCTGGAAGAGCGCGTACTGAAGGCAGCCGATGGGCTGTGGAAACGAGGAGGAGAGCGGGCGCTGACGATGAGGGCGGTTGCCCGGGCGGCCGGAACCAACACTCCGGCGGTATACCGTCGTTTCAAAAACCGGGAGGATCTGATTCGAGGACTGCTGTTGCGAATTGTCGGCCGGCTACGGCAGCAATTCGAACAGGGGGAAACGCTTGAGGAGATGGCGGAGGCGTACGTCGAGTTCGCGCTCAAAATGCCGAATGAGTATGAACTATTCTATAGGCACTCTGGTTTAATGTCGCCGCGAAAGGGGCGTGGGGCTGCGCGTCCGATTCGGGAATCACGGCCGAACTTCGCTCTCACGGAACGACTGCTGGCGAAGAACTTTGGAGGATCGCCGGAGCACCACACGCAAACCGCGCTCGCGCTGTGGGCGGTGCTCCATGGCACGTGCATGCTGCTGCTGAGCAACTCGATACCGGAGGGCCATGAAGAGGCATTGCGAGAGGCCTGCCGGGCGGGAATCAGGGCGGTTTTGAAGACAGCAGGACGGCAAGATTCGTGACGGTGTGTCAGGAAGACACAGTCAGCAAACATCCGGGGAAATAGCGAACCCGCCGACTTGTGAGAAATCTCTCATGTCATTTTGTCGATCCTTCTGGCCTGCTGCTCAATTCTGCCGATAGAAGAAGCGTACGGACTCGCGTGAGAAACATGCAGGCGGCGGGATGCATGACGAAGATTCTTCTAGTCGACGACAGTAAGTTCTTGCGTATGGCAACCGAGCGGTCATTGGCAAGGGCAGGGTATGTCGTGATCACGGCGAGCGAAGGACCGAAGGCGATTGAACTGGCGAAGAGTGACAAGCCTGACGTGATTCTGCTGGACATGCTGCTGCCGGGAATGAGCGGACCCGATGTCGTGATGGCCCTGAAGAAAGATTCCGGGACGGCTGGGATTCCCGTGGTGGCCTTCACCGGGCTGTCGCAGAAGAACGCGATGCGGCTACAGAAAGATGGGGCGTGCGCATTCCTGGAGAAATCTGCGCTGGAACTGGATAAAGGGTGCGACACGTTGTTGAGCGCCCTGGCGGGGATTTTGCGGAAGTTGAAGTTGGAGGTACCGGCGGGAGTGGGCCCGCACGGAACCACCGGATCGCAGGATCCACTCTAACGTTTCAGACACGGATGCCGGGATTTGGTAATCGCACCACCTTGATTCGATCTTCGATCTTCGATGCGCCACCATCCGAAAGTTCTGGGCTGGGGAACACCGGCGGCACTACGGCAGGGGCCAATCGATGTCGCGGCAGGTTTGAGAATATTTTTCGCAGTCGGGAATCAGAGGATCCTGTGGCGTGGGTTGGCGTAGCTCGGAAGTCTGATGGATCTCGCCGTCCTGATCGACGAGGAAGCTGCGGATACACGCGTCCCCGTAGTTTTGGCAAACAGCGGACAGCATGTAGGCTTTCGGGGCGTCGGCTGTCGGAGGGAAATACTCGAGCCGATACCAACGGTCCGTCAGCGCTTCATTGTATTCCGACTTATCTGAATGCTCACTCATCTTCGACAGCATTGCAGGAGGAATTCCGCTGTTAGTTTTCATGAACAATCGAATCTCCTCCCGAAGACTGAGGACCCCCGATATCTGGAAATCATTGGGAATCTCGGTGAGAGCGGGGACAAATTCCGGCTGCTGATCGGTCACCGACCAACCTAGATAGCTGAAGATTCTTCCCCGGCTGCCAACGGCCATGGGATCAACACGCGGAGCCCCCTTCTTAAGAGGCATAGCGACCAGAAGAAAATCGTTAAAACCGGAACCGGAAGATTCTTGAACAGGGCTGTAAGTGAATGTGTAGCCGGGCACCGACCCGGCATCGGCGATTGAGGGGCTGCATACAGTTCCTTGGGGAAGTTGCAGATCGCGTGGCAGCGCATTGAGAGATGCCGGGAAGCCTGCGTCCGGATGGGTAGCGTGATATTGGATCAGGCAGCTGGCTAGCAAGGCGAGGACTCGGTGGGCGTCGTGGTTTGTTTGCGCTGAGCCCGTCAAAGTCTGAGCCTGTTGCTGGTCATATTGTTTGTCTAGCGTGTATTCGCTGTTCTCCAGAGAGTGGCCACCTACAATCATGCAAACCAGCGTGGCCGCACCGGCGAGAAAGAATACGCCCCAGCCGGCCTGCGCGGCAATCCGGAAAGCTGAGATAACGATCCAGACGGCACAAACAACAAATACCAGTATTGAGATGAGATTTTCTGACGGGTAAGGATCTGGAAAAAACGAAACAAACTGAGCCAGGAAAGTGAGAATAGCGGCCAGCGACCCGCAAGTGAATAGCCCGGCTGCTACGCCCGCACCAGCAGCTTTCGATTCCTCGCTGTGTCTCGACAGCAGTAACATCGAAAAGATCAAGGGGAAGAGGGAGCGCAATCCAGAGAGCTATGACCCCAATTGGGTCCGTGCGCGTCGAGAGCGCCCCCGGATGGTGTTGACGCCACTGTTTGTCCCCAAGAAATGTGAATAGGTAGAAAGAACCCGTAGCGATCAGCGCAAGAGTCATGGCGATACGGATTCCGTATCGCGGAACTATGAGGTTCCCTTCGCTATCCCATGACGGAGACGTATTTGTTGGCGTCATATCAAAGCTGCAGAATACGTGGATAAGACATGGGGTTCGTCGTGCCGCCCAGGACCCTGATAGGCCGGAAGCTACAGCCCAGGATAATGAAGGCCCAGGCGAGCGAAACCCACTTACGCGGCGCAGGCCCTGACCGAAGTAACCCAAGGTAACAGCTTGACTTGGCATTTCCACACCTAACAAGTGCCGTACTCCGTTGGTTTCAATGCCAAGATCCGATCTGAATGCAAATAAAAGACTTGCAAGTGGGAACTCCTGACACCCGGGCGGAGTCTATGTTAGGTGAAGGCATTGGCTCCGCGGGCCGTTGGGCTGGACTTGGCGAACCCTTAATTTTCAGGGCGCCAAGGGGTGGAAAATCCTATAATCAAGAGGACGCCACTATGGCGGGAGCAACCACCTTGGGTGATTTAGCGAGTGCAATAGGAGTCCGCTCACAAGAAGAGTCGGCGATTGTCGCTGAACTGAAAGCGGGCTCAGAAGCGGCGTACGCCTGGCTGATTGGGGAGTTCCAGCAACCCGTCTATGGGCTGGTGTACCGGATTGTGAACGATCCGGCGGATGCGGCGGACACAACGCAGGATGTGTTCCTGAAGGTGTTTCGCGGCATGAAGCACTTCCACGGTGAGTCGAGTTTGAAGACATGGATCTATCGAATCGCTTTGCACGAGGCGGCCAACCGGCGGCGCTGGTGGTTCCGGCACAAAGCGAAGGAAACTTCGATCGAGCTGGAGACCGAGGCGAACGGCGCGTCGGACAATGCGATCCAACTAGCTTTGACGGATCATGCGGATTCTCCGTTTGAGAATGTCGCGCATCACGAAGTGCAGCGACGCGTCGATGAAGAATTACGGAAGGTGCCGGAACCGTACCGGACGACGCTGATTTTGCGCGACCTGGAAGAGATGTCATACGAAGAAATTGCCGAGGTGCTCGAGGTTTCGCTCGGTACCGTGAAGTCGAGGCTGACGCGAGGCAGAGATGCCCTGCGGCAGAGACTGACGCAGTATGTACGCGAAGTAGGAAATGAGCTGGGGTTGACCGCTCCCAAAGCGGAGGGTTCGCGGTCACAGGTAGCTGGAGGGGGTAGAAGGGTTGAGGTGATGCCATGATTGGCATTGGAAAGACGGGCGCGAGAAAAACTATGGGAATGCAGTGCCCCCAGGCGAAGCGGTTATTCTCGCCATACTTGGACGGAGTAGTGACAGGCACAGAGATGCTTGCGCTACAGAGTCATTTTGTGGAATGTCGGACGTGTCACGGCGAGTATCAGGCGCTGCGGCGTACCCAGCAGTTGTTGGCGAATGTTCCGCGGCCGAAAGTTCCCGCGGATCTTGGACTGAAGTTGCGCTTGGCGATTTCGCGCGAGGCAGCATATGCGCGCGGGGCCCGGTTTGAAGGGATCATGGTGCGACTGGAGAATGCACTCCACGCATTCATGGTTCCAGCAGCTGCCGGCTTTGTCAGTGCAGTCATTCTCTTCGGTATCGCGATGGTGTACTTCGTGGCGCCGTCGTCGCTGCGCGCGGATAACGATGTGCCGCTGGTGATGGTCAACACTGGTCCGGAGTTGCAGCCGAGCACGTTCGGTTTGTCGATGGACACCATCGACGATGATTCGCTGGTGATCGAAGCCTACGTCGATGCGAACGGCCGGGTGCAGGATTACCGGATTCTTTCCGACTCGAACGAATCGAAGGAAGTGCTGCCGAAGGTGAAACAGATGCTGATCTTTACGACGTTCCGTCCTGCGCTGTCGATGGGGCGTCGGACGCCGAGCCGGGCGGTGTTGTCGTTCTCGAAGATTAGTGTGAAGGGGTAAAGGCAGTACCGAGGAGCGAGACCCAGTACCCAGTTCGCAGTTCTCAGTTCTCAGTTCTCAGTTCTCAGATAAAAAGGCTAAGGGCGGAACATTCGTTCCGCCCTTTTATTTTCGTTATTTCTTTTACAGCGTCTACTGACAGGAGTCGCTCACCTTGTGGATCTTGGTGGCCTTCAGGTGTCCGTGCTCGGCTTTGGGCTTGGTCGCGCCACTGTCGCTGGCCATGTCCTTCGCGTCTTCTTTCATGTTGTGCATCTTTTCGTTGGAAACTACGCCGCGCAGTTCGACCGTTTGGTTCACGTGAGCCGCGAGGTCCACCGAGTTGTTCTCGTGGATTTCCCAGGTGCTGCCGTCGGTGGCGGTCAGAAGATATTCATTGCCGCCGCCGGACTTGGTCAGACATCCTGTGACCTTTCTGACTTCGCCCTTTGACTTGTTGCCCGTGTCGTCTTGCGCGAGCGCCCACGCCGACGTTAGACCTAGCACCACCACACACAACAACAAACGAGTCCATTTATTTCTCATTGACTTCCTCCTGTGCGCCCACGGCAGGCGTGGGCTTTGCATGCATACGAATCCGCAGATAAGTTGCAGTTTGAGGAGGTCGAGTTGCCGGCATTACGCCTCGGCGCCGAAAGACATTCACCACAGAGGGCACTGAACCGCGCAGAGCAAAATCACCGGACGTGCCGGAAGCCGGTAGCGGCCATGACGACACTCTGCTCGAATTTCGGTGTCCCGGGCGAGGCGAGTGATGGTTTTATGCTGCGCGTCTGCCATCCATAACTGTTGCCGCTTCCGTTCGGGTTGGCAGTTTGCAGGACTGCGGCAGAGAGTGGGAAGTATCAGTTTGGGCAGCTTACAGAAACACTCACCGATTGTTAGCGTTGGGAGGATTGTGAGCGAGATCACAACGTACTGGACGTGCCTGGCAAGGCTTACAGGATGGACCCGATACCAATCATCATATTGTTGCTGCAGACATCTCCGCATTTTGGTATGATGTGCCCGCCGTTAAGACATAACTTGTAGGAAACAAGTAGGTTACAGACGTTGTGTTTTGGTTTGTGACTTGCACAGTAGGTGTGAGGGTGGAGTGTTGATCTGTGCTTGCCCGATGCTGTCCAGGAGTGCTCTCTCAACCGGCTTTACCGAAATGTCAGCTGTTGTGATGGCTCGAAGTTCTTCGAGAGTTCAGGAGAAAACAAATTATGAAACTTGAAGCGCGGAATTTTAGGTTTGTAGCTTTCGTGCTTGCGGTGTTGAGCGTGTTGACGCTGGCTTCTCTCAACATGTTTGGTCAGGCTACTAGCGGAAGCCTAGTCGGCACGGTCTTTGACGCGTCGGGTGCGGCAGTGGCCGGAGCCGATGTGGAAGTCACCAATGTCGCCACGAACGTGGTCACACGAGCAAAATCGAACGGAACGGGCGAGTATCGAGCCGATAACCTGCTGCCGGGAACCTATCGCGTAACCGTCAAGGCGCAGGGGTTCAAGGCCTTCGCGCAAACGACTGATGTTCAACTGAACAAGACAGGCACGATCAACGTAACCCTAACGCCAGGGGCGGCGACCGAGACGGTGGAAGTGTCCGGTGCGCCTCCGATTATCGACACGACCACTGCCCAGCTAGGAACAACTTATGAAGTCGAGATGTTGAAAAGCATTCCTACGGCTGGTGCGGGCGCGCTTGGTGTGATCAATCTATCTCTGCTGCAGGCGGGCGTAGGCAGCACGGGGGGTTTAGGTGCAGGTACAGGCCCGGCCGTGGGCGGTCAGCGGCCGCGCAACAACAACTTCACGATTGAAGGCGTCGATGACAACGACAAGGGAGTGACCGGCCCCGATATCTATGTTCCCAACGATGCCGTTCAGAACTTCACTATTCTGCAGAACCAGTTCAGCGCAGAATTCGGGCACTCCACCGGAGGGCAGTTCAACACGTCTGTTATAAGCGGAACAAACTCCTTTCATGGTGCCGCTTACGAATATTTCCAGAATCGCAATCTGGACGCGATTGACAACGCCATCGTGTTGACGACCGCGCAGAACGCCGACGGCACGTACACTCCTAAGAATCCGAGATTTGACCGCAACCGTTTTGGCGGCCAGATTGGTGCGCCGATTTTCAAGAACAAGTTGTTCGGTTTTGTGAACTACGAACGGACGCCTTTAGGAGAAGCGAGCACGCCCGCAGCGGTTTCGGCGCCAACTACGACTGGGTATAGCCAGATACTCGCGGTGCTAAATGGAGCCGGAGCAAGTACAGCGAATATTAGCGCGCTGCAGAAGTGGGCGGTTGCGCCAAGCGCTTCAGGGACTGTTGTGATGTGTAATACCCAAATAGCAGCAGCAGATCCGAGCTGCGCAGGGGCGGCAACCACCAATATTGAGACCGGGACCATTCCGATCCAGGCGCCTTTTTGGAACAATGCGGCGGACCTTACGACGTCAATGGACTACAACCTCAGCGACAAGGACCAGATTCGCGGGCGGTACATCTACAATAAAGTAACGCTTATCGACAACGCCGCAACGCTCCCTGCGTTCTACACAACCGAGGTTTCTCCAGGGCACCTGATCAGCCTGGCCGAGTTCCACACTTTCTCGCCAAACATTAGCAATGAGTTCCGTGTGGGATTCTTTAGAACCGGATTCACTCTTGTGGTTGGCAAACAAACTTTCTTGCCAACATTGGATATGTTTCCAAATGTCACCATGGATGATTTGGGCCTGAATGTGGGACCGGACGGGAACGCTCCGCAGTATGGGATTCAAAATCTGTACCAAGCCACCGACAACCTGAGTTGGATCAAAGGCTCTCACACGGTTAAGTTTGGGATTGAAGGACGCAAGTACATCAGTCCACAGAAATTCATTCAGCGTTCACGCGGCGATTATGATTGGCCAACGCTGAGCGACTTCGCTTGGGATCTGGACCCACTTCAGAATGACGCGAACAACGTCAACGTTGGCGGCTTTGCCGAACGCAGCTTCGGCAATTCCGGATACTCCGGAGACCAACACGCCATTTACTGGTATGTGAATGACATCTGGAAGATCCGGCCGAACCTGTCGCTGAACTTCGGTGTGCGCTACGAGTACACCAGCACACCATATGGCTGGACACAGCAGGCACTGAATAGCGTTGCCGACGCTCCGGGGGTCATCACCTTCGGATCTCCACAGGCGCCGAAGAAGGACTTTGGTCCCCGCGTCGGTTTTGCCTATTCTCCCGGTACCAGCGGACGTATGTCTATCCGCGGAGGTTTCGGAATCGCGTATGACGTCCTCTACGACAACATCGGCGTGCTTTCGCGACCCCCTGAAATCGGTTCAACAGTTGACTGTCCGTTGACCTGCACGGCGAACGCGTTTCTGGCCAAGGGCGGAATCCCCTTTCAGAACCTGAGCGGCATCACGACGCTTGACCAGGCCACCGCCAGAGCGAACACCTCGGCGTTCTTGCCGAATAACGTTAAATACCCCTACGGTGAGTCGTGGAACCTAGGGGTTCAGAAGGTGTTTGGCAACGACTACACGGCCGAGATTCGCTATGTAGGAAGCCGTGGCGTTGATCTGAATGTCCAGAACCGTCTGAACATCCAGGCGCCAGTCACTGCCACCAACACCCTGCCAACATTCCTGGGGGGGTGCGACGCCACGTGTCAAGGCCTTCAGAGTGGCCCCACAGCTCCTGGCCAGTTGACCTTGGCGGGTCTGGAGGCTCTGAGTCCTTTTGTGCCGGCCTATGATGCGGCAGGATTTAACCAGAGCTTTATCGTCGGTTTCATGCCCTTCGGCGCATCGACCTACCATGGCCTCCAAGCGCAGTTACAACACAGAATGTCGAAGGGCCTGTATTTCCAGGGCGCCTACACGTTCAGTCACATGATTGACAACAGCACGGCGGATTTCTTCTCCACGGTGATCGCCCCTCGTCGCCCGCAAGATTTCCGTAACTTGCATCAGGAGCGAGCGAATTCCGTACTGGATCACCGCCAACGTTTCACGTTGTCCCTGGTTTACGACACACAGTGGTTCAACCATAGTTCCAACTGGCTGGCTAGGAATGTTCTGGGTGGCTACGAAATCACTCCCGTGTACATCTACGAAACGGGCCAGTGGGCGACACTCCAAAGTGGTCGCGATGCTAACCTGAATCTCGACAATGCGGGTGATCGTGTGCTCGTCAACCCTGCCGGAATTAGCAGCCGGGGTAGCGACGTAACTGCGATCGTGAACCAGAGCGCAGACGTTGTCGGGTACTATGCCAACGACCCAACGGCCCGCTGGGTCCGTGCGGGGACAGGAGTGTTCGCAACTTCCTCGCGCAGCGACTTCGCCTCGCCCGCGATCAGTAACCTTGACCTCGGAGTTTCAAAGGGAGTCAAGTTTAAAGAAAAAGTTGAGTTCCGGTTTGGCATTCTTGCGGTCAACGTGCTGAACCACCCGCAGTACACGACCGGCCTTGTAAGCCAGGCGGACTCAATCAGCGCTGCATCGACTGGCCAGAGGCTGGTTCTGGAACCGAGGAGCTCGACACTGGGAGCGCAACAGATAGGTGCCAATTTCTTCCCGAACGGTATTTTTGGGAACTTCAAGGCCGCCTTCGGCAGCAACGCCCGATCGGTTGCACTGAACGCCAAACTCACGTTCTAAGAAGTTGCAGTTTGTAGTTAGAGAAAGGGAGGGCCGAAAGGGTCTCCCTTTTTTTGATCCCAGTCCTGGGTAGGTATGGCAGTTTCGCCAGCTTTTCCTTCCACCCCTACGGCCGTTTGACGGGGTGGTATAAACAGACGGCAAAATGCTCCCTTCGCCTGCTTTGCGTAATATCCTTGGACGGGCGTTCGCTCGCTGGTACGGGAATATCCCTTCTGCGCGAAAAGAACTCGCTCTCTGGGTTAGATGGGATGTAACCGCCTCAGTTCTGCTGGTCCTGGGAACGCATGTGGTTGACTTCTTCCAAGTGTTCACGAGTCTTCCGTGTACATGGACCAGTTGAGCGACATAACTTCTCTGCGATCGTTAACGCTTGATGAAGAGAATCTTCGGCACCAGCATAATCGCCGGTGTCCATAAGCAGCAAAACATGATCATCAACAATTGCACATAAGCAGGATGTCCCAGTTGCGTTTTCTTGCTACAGATAACGAATGCACGCTTGCAGGTCAGATCCGCTCGTTGGATAGTCCTTTTTTGTGTTTCAATGGTCGCAAGGCTGCTTAGAGCGCCTAACAAAGCCTCTCGGGAACTAAAACTGGCATTTCTTGGCTACGACACATGCCGATGCTAGGATTCCAATCCATGGATCGCTCCTTTGCTTCCCGATGCTTTGTGGAATCTGATCCAGCCGCTGCTGCCGCCCACACGAGTTCGCCCCAATGGTGGTAGAGCCCGATCGTCCGACCGTGCTTGCTTCACCGGTATTCTTTTCGTTCTTCGCGCGGGAACGCTGGGAAATGCTTCCTCAAGAACTGGGCTGCGGTTCGGGCGTGACCTGTTGGTGGCGCTTACGTGACTGGCAAGAGGCGGGCATTTGGCAACTGACCCACTTTGCAATGCTCGACTGGCTCTCTCGCTTCGGTCAAATTGACTGGTAGTGGGCGGTGGTCGACAGGTGTGCAGTGCGCGCCATTTTTGGGGGGCGCAGACGGGACCGAATCCCACTGACCGAGCCAAGCCACGCAGCAAGCGCCATCTGATCTGCGACGGGATGTGGTGTTCCGCTCGCCATCCAGATCACCGGAGCCAATCGCAATGACTCGCAGGAAGCCCTCGCATTGGTTGGTGCCATCCCGTTCTTACAGGGAGAGCGAGGACGACCGCGCCATCGTCCTGATTGTGTGTTAGGCGACGGCGGCTATGACGCGGAGGCAATCCGGCAAGGTCTGCGTGCTCGCCACATCGTGCCTTCAATTGCCAAGCGCAATACGGAGCATGGCACTGGACTGGGACGATAGCGATGGGTAGTAGTGCGAACCTTCGCCTGGCTGAATCAATTCCGCCGGCTGTGCGTTCGGTACGAAAGACGAGCCGACATCCATGAGGCGTTTCTGGCCTTAGCATGCGCCCTCATCCGTTGGAACGTGCTGTCGGCCGGGTCGCCTGCTGTCGACGGGGCCGCAGATGAAATGACGGGGTGCCTTTTCTGAGGCGGGCTACCCTCCGGCGAGCGTACAACTTCCGCGTCAGCAACGTAGAGGTTCTGTTCGCGAGCCTAGTTCGAAATCAGCACAAAGTGTTCACTGAGAGGGATCTCATTTCGGCTGGGGCTTGCTGTCGGTAGGTCGTTGTGCCGGAGGCTGGCGTTTTTCGTCGGCATCCACGGCGAACAGCATGTAATGATCGAAACTGTGTTTCCGGTAGTAGCGATGCCGCCGGAAGTCCAAATAGATTTCGGCACTCTGCGGAAGCCAGAGTTGCACCTTCTTCTTTGCGAACGGCACCTGACCGTACTCCACGACTTGGTGTTCGCCCGCCAGACGGATCTGAGGCACCGGATTCACCAATTCCGACTCGATCCGCAAAATCTGGAACTTGTCCGCGGTAATCCAAGCCCTCCCCTTCAGTTTCAGCGAGTAGACCTGGCCGCCCACCCGGTAGTCGTGCATTTGCGCCGGACGATCTTCGCGTTGTTTGAAATGAACCAGCCAGGTCGGTTGACCCCGCAGCTCGCCGAGTCCTTCGCAGACCATTTCGAAGTTGTCACGCATCTTGGGATGAAATACCAGGGCCAGAGTCGCGAATCCGCTGCTAGAGATCTGATCGGGGAAGTCAGCCAGCCCAAGGTGCTCCTGCCGGTATTCATCCACCGCGATCGGGCCCTGCCTCGACTCCGTGAAAGCAGCGACATAGTTGAACGTGCGCGTTTCCTTGGTGATCGCGTCGCCCATCTCATCGAGTTGCTCGTGCAACAGATGCTCTATCGCAGCGATACGCGATACATCGTCCACGAATTCCTCAACCCGCTTACCGATCATCTCAGCGATGTCTGCCGGGCAACTCACCTGTGCCGCCACAGACGGCTTGTTCGAATCGATCGCGGCAGGCTGCCAAGGCTGCACAGAAAAAGTCGGTTCGGCGGCGGCGATCAGGGGATCCACGCCAGAGATCGGCGCAGCCGCCAACGGGATCTGCTCCACGTTTGCAGTCGACGATGCAGACAGTGCCTCCAGTTGCTCGATCAACGCCTTGACTTGCGGCACGCTCGGATTCTTCGGGACGGCGGCTACGAAATCCTTGAGGGTTTTGATACCTTCCTGCTTTTGCCCGAGATTGACCAGCGCCTGTCCCAGTACCAACTGAGACGCTGTCGCACCCGACTTTCCCTTGCTGATGGCCAGTTCAGCTTGTTCAAGTGCTTTGTCGTATTTTCGCTGTTTCAGATACGAAGCTGCCAACAGGTCGTGTGCCACCCAATAATCCGAATCCGCCAGCACCGCCTTTTCCAGATTTGAAACAGCCCCACCGTAATCTTCCTGCTGCAGGCTTACCCGGCCCAATAATGTCAGTGCTTGGACATTGCGCGGACTGAGATTGGTGGCATTCCCTAGAAAGTCCGCCGCTCGCCCGAATTCCCTCTTCTGAAAATAGAGATACCCCAGCAGAAAATTCACATCGGGATTTTCTGGTGCCAACTTATAAGCCGTCCCCAACCGCTTGTTGGCCTCGTCCCACTTTCCGGATTTCAGAGCCGACACACCGTGCTTCGCTTCTTTACGCGCCTTCGGCGGCATTCCCGCCTCGGTAGTAATGTTGAACTGTACCGCAGCCGGGTCTTTCTGCAGGATGATCTCGAAACGATAAGGGGTGACGCTACTTACAGCCTGGAAGTTCTTGCGTGCCGGGACGAATCCAACCGCACTTACCTCAACATCGTACTTTCCAAAGGGCAAATCTCCGAACTGCGCTTCTGATTCGTCGGTCGTCGTCTGCCAAGTGACAGCCTGCGTTCCCTCATTCGTTAGCTTCACGATCGATTGCCTGTCAAGATGCGTCTTAAAGTTCTCCGAGAACACAGTGACAAACAGTATCGACCCACCGTGACTGTCATAGTTATGCATGCCAGTGTTGCTGCTGCTCGCAGCACTGAAGGGGTCACCTACAGCACCCTGACCGTAAGCAGAACTTGCTGCCGAGAAAGCAACGAGCAAGGCTCCCAGCGGCCAGAGTCGGTAGTGTACTCGAAGTGAAGAGTGATGGTTCATAAGGCGCGAGCAAAGTCTCTCACTATAAACAGGTCCAGTCAATATCCGTAAGGGTTGATGAAGTGGATGGTCTGGCAACCGCCAATGAGGGCAATGCTCAAGTTAGTTGGCGGCCATTTCTCGGCCGCGTGAAGGTCCACGCTCCTTCCCCCTTCGCATCAGTGAGGCGGCTGCTTCGTCGCGACTGCGAGAGCGCAGGAAAGCGGTTGATTCTCATCTTGATTGGCTGAGATCAGCGTTCACCGATCGCCTTCATAATCCCCTCCCCCGCACCACATCCCCACGTCCGCAGTCACTCTCATTGAAGCCGGGACCTTTCCGTCCGCCGTCGAACTGCGCCAATTTCCGGGCCGCGTGAGAAGGCTTCGACATACCTCATCCTCGATTCCATGTCAGAATGGCCCAACCACTGCGGCACAGTGCCCAGATGCGGGGCGCTTGAAAAAGGTATACCCCGCAGACTCAGTATAGGTATCACCACAGTACAACTAATTGACAACAAAAGCGATGGCGGAGAGCGTTGGATCGAACCCTCAGTACAGTGTCAGGCCGTTTAAGGTTTAGCAAATGGCCTCGGGATAAGGTGCTCGCTTTTCTGCAGCGCCTTAAGCGTCGAACGGCGCTATGTCCACGAAATCACAGCGGCAACGCTACGACAAACCCACGCGAAAACTAGAGCGATTTCTGACGGCAAGACGTCACGTTGCTGGGAAAAAATTCCGTTAGCAATATTGAGAAAGAATAGCTGAAACCGCCTAGCCCCTCTTACTATTGCACAACCAATGCGCCGCCGAGTTCATCCAGTTCCCTTCTCCGTCGATGATTCTGTCGTCCCGGAAAGCTCCGCCCATTCCGCGACGTCTCTGGTGTTCAAACGTGGCCTCCGAGGGCGACAAGCGCTTGTTACAGAGTGAGCAACGGTAGTTCTGGCGCTGGACCATCTCCGCCATTCGATTCTTGTACAGGCGGCGTCCTAATGGGTTGTCCTGGCAAACTTCCCGTCCCTCCGGATACTTGCAGACGGCTCCGCCACAGATGAGTTCGAAGCGGAGCACATTCGCAGGTTTGGGGGAGGGCTGCTGACGAGGAAAGCGACAGACTCTCATAGCGGGAAACAGTATTCCATTTTGTCTGCTCGACCCGAAAGGACGAAGGAAAAAGATCGAAGTCAAATGCTACGGGAACATTCTTGGCGCATATCAAGAACATCCGGACGCCAAGTTTCTCGGGTCGGACGGCGAACCATGCAACAAGCTCACGCGCGGCTTGCTACGAAGGAGCCAGATTGTCGCGAATCGTCACCGTTACATCGGGAAAGAGACCTCGCGCCGATGGGAGCAGGGAGGCGACCCAAGCATGGTGGACTTTCAATGCGCGGAATACAGCGACGGAAAGACGCTTGCCGACGAAGAACTAAGAAGACGAATTCTCGAATTTGGAATTCGAAAGACTGCTCGTGCCACAAATACAGATACCAAGACGATCATGCTGATTGCAAAAGGTGAGCGCGTGAAACCGAGGACACTTGCGAAAGTACGTGAATTCTTTAATAAGCAGGAGAATTGAATCCATGCCGTACAATGACCCAGAACATAAACGACAGTGGGAAGAGAACATCGCGACGAACGCAACGCCCGGAGAAGAAAATCAATGTCTAGCCATTCACCCGGGCCTTTTGGTGTAGATGCACCATTGGCCGACCCGAATTCGCCTCAAGTACCTCTGTGAATGTCAGCATAGGCGCGATGATACGACGACAATGGAATGGTAGAAGTGCGCGGTTCGCGAAAACTGTTTCTCATTAAAACAATCTTCCAAGGGATCGCCGACGACACTAGCTTTTATCTTACGTATGGCAGAGACAACAACGCGCGGTATTTGTCTTCGCAAAAGGGCGAAACACTTCTATTGGATCTTGTTACCGAACAGGACGAGGAGCTTTCGGCTAGCAGTCAGGCAATCAGCGCATTTATGGCCCATACGTTGCCACTTCTAGGCGACCTTCCGTTCGGGGCACTCCTAAGAATTCGTAAGCAAGAGCAAGATTCCTTCGGACGTTATAGAGAAGCAATTGGGCGGGTGCTAGACGTAGTGCGAGGAAGAAAAGAGTGGGGAAGAAAGAGATTCAAGAGATTTTCCGACAACAAATCGAACCGGAATTGGTAAGGATCAAGTCGGAAATGCGACAGGAAAGAACTCGGCAAGTTCGAAAGATTTTGGGAGGAGCCGGAGCCCTCGCCGTTAGTGTTGCGTTTGGCGCTATAGGGCAAATCCTCCCCGCCGCAAGTGCGGCGGCAGTTGGTGCCCACCTACTCAAAGACGCTGCGAAATCCAAATGCGATCACGGGCCAACCCTTAAGGAGAAAAGCGATTTTTACTTTCTGCTTCGTTTGGCGCAAGAAGCAGAAACGGCGAACTAAAACAAGAAGCCACGAAATGCGGCAGGAGAGGCCTCCGGGTGGAGAGCGTTCGAAAATGCAGAGCGTGCGCTTCGGCTCACCGCTCTTCGTCCGTCTGCTTTTCAGCTTCACCCCCAGCCTGGGGGCTGGGGGAATACGTACTGGGTTCAGCAGGTTCAGGACCTGAGAGCTGAATGGGAAGGGGCGACGTAACATCCGTGGGAAAGGATTGAGTTGGGATGAAAAAATGATCCTATCCGATTCATGGCTTCTCCTCCTCCCATTCTAGGGAACTCACCATTCTATTATATTTGATCAGCAAATCTGGTGCTCGACAACCCAGGATTTTACCCTTCGTTACGTTACGGAAGGCCAATCGGGGCGACTCCACTAGGGCGTTCTCGTATTCGAAATCTACAGCATCAGTTGTATCTTGCGAGTTGGCAAGGATTTGCTCAATCCCGGTGTTGAAATTTGAAGCGAAGTTTGCCCCTGGTGGGACCTTCAGTTGGGGCACCGGAGAAAGCAATTTTGACGCCTGTTTACTGTTTAACAACTCCATTGTGGGATCGAACCAAATCCGTTCCTTCAACTGAGCTTCGACATTCAACCAAACGTCCCACATCATCTTTTCGAGAACTGGATCCCTTTGCTTGTTCACCGGCAGACCGATTTCCAACGCCTCCTTTCGGCTAACCGGATAGGCATGCGAATGGAACTTCCTGCTCATGTTCTCAACTATTGATGCGATTTTTGTCCGCATGGCGTCATCTTTCATGTGAAGCGCCAACAATCGTTCGCCAAGATCGACAGCATCGCTCCCCCTCGCTCGCTCACGCACGCCTCGCGCGCGCACCGAAACAAGCGCACCCCACGCGCGGCGGGCCCCCGGCCCCACGTCAAAACCAGTTCTGTGGCGGGAGGGCGGGGGGTGTAGGAATTTGGACTGAACCCCAAAACTGAGACAGGAGATTAAGGGGCCAATTACATTGAATGGAGGAGAGCAATGTTTGTGCCCCGACAACAGTATCCCCGCGAATTGAAAATCGCAACGATGCGCGAGCT
>Ga0209580_10000674_pt1 | contig 17360 bp, 37 predicted proteins | sample Coa_R1_5_FD_187153 | JGI IMG/M metagenome (GOLD analysis project Ga0209580, IMG submission 187153) | Surface soil microbial communities from Centralia Pennsylvania, which are recovering from an underground coalmine fire - Coalmine... | ecosystem: Environmental > Terrestrial > Soil >... | reverse complement strand
ACGTCCATCCTCGGATATTGAGTCTATCAACCTGCACGTTGTTCAAGCGAAAAATGTCGCTCTTGATCGCAAAAACGCAATTGGCGCGATCACCGATCACCTTCGGGTCTGCATCGTCGCTGCCCGTGAGCGCGAAGCCAACGGCGCGCATGAATACATCGGGTTCGCCGCGAGCGGCGACGATCAATATCAACATGAAGATGCACGCGACGAAAGCCCGCACAGCGGAAGCCTCTTTCCCACCAGCTAATTCAGCACCCGCATAAGTCGCGGTCAATAGGTCATTAACCACCGCGAGTCGTGGCCGCCCGCGCCCGGTTGCGCCTGGACGCGCGACGTGCTCCGCTCCGCATTGCATGGCCCGTAAGGCCATCGCGGCTTTGACGGGCCGCCAACCGAAAGGACTTCACATGAAGCTCTTGCGCAAGTTCTACAATGACGAACGCGGCGTGACTGCGATTGAGTACGGCTTGATTGCCGCGGGCGTTGCTGTGGTCATCATCGGCACCGTGCAAGCGTTGGGGACGAACCTCAAGACCACGTTCCAAAGCGTCTCAACCGCGCTCAAGTAAGGCGACGCGAGCGCGCCGGCAATGCCGACAGCCCGCGCGCTCGCGCTCACCTAAAGCGCCGGCATCACTAGGAACAATCCCCATGAAGCTCTTGCGTAGATTTTGGAGCGATGACCAAGGCGTCACAGCTATTGAGTACGGCTTGATCGCCGCGGGCGTCGCGGTTGCCATCATCGTGACGGTCCAAGGACTCGGCACGCAATTGAAGGCGACGTTCGCCAGCGTATCGAACGCATTGCAGTAACAAGCTCCGCGTGCCCCACCGCGCGCACTGAGCGGAAGCGCCGGCCATTCGTGGCCGGCGTTTCTTTTCCCGGAGTCCAGCCAATGACCAAAGGTCGCTTTTTTGAATATCTGCTATTGCTCGGCTTGGTGTACATGATCGCGCACACCGTCGCGCCGCAGACGATACAGCTAGGCCGCGAGCTTGCGACGCTTGGCCCGGCGCTGAAATGAAAAGGCCCGGCGCGATGCCGGGCCTTTGTTTGTTAGATGCCGTCGATTAGATCAATCCACTTTTTAAGGACCTTAATCACTTTCACGTAGCCCTCATGTTCGTCTGTCGCGTGGCCGAACAAGCGGCGATTGATATGGTCCGGGCATTCGTGTTCCTCTAGCAAGCTAATCGCGCGATGCCGCAGACTGTGAAGCGTCTTGGGTTTGCCCTTTGCGTCTTTATCTATGCCGCACGCCCGCAGGAAGGCGTTTAGCCGGTGCGACGCATCGTTAGGCGTGCCTGTGAACAATGGGCCAGTGATCGGGTTCGGCAGATAGTCAATCAAGTGCACCGGGAACGGCACGCGGCGCACGGTCGGCTTGCTTCCGACTTTGCCCTTGCGCGACACAACCTCGCAAAAGCGAATGCCTTGCAGCGTTTCTTCGCTCTTGATTTGGAACGCTTCGCTAAGCCGCATTCCCGTGGTGCAAAGCACGCGGAAAAGCAATTGATCCGCCGGGCGTAGCTTGCTCCAAAACGTTTCGCCTTTCGGGTTCGCGGCCGTGATGCTTTTCGGGTCAATGGCAGTTTGGCAAGCCTTCAAATCGGCGGCATCAAGCGGCACGCGCTCTTGCGAGTCGTCGCCTTCCTTCGCGACCACACCGGCAAACGGGTTGACAAAATCGGCGGGGAGCTTGCCGCGTTGCTTGGCCCAATTGACCGCGCCATTGAGGCGCACAAGGCGCTTATGGATAGTCGCGGTTTTCGGTTTCGGGGTTTGCGCCTCGTAATAGGCGACAAGCGCGCGGCCGTCATCCCATGTGCATTGTTTGAAAGGCTTGCCATTGGTCAACGTGCGGAATAGCGCCCATGCGTCTTGCGCTTCCTTCCGCGGAAAGCCCGTCACGCCGCGGAATTCCAAATAGGCGTCAAGGATTGCATCGTCATCCGTTTTCGTCACGACTCCGCGCGGCGCCGCGCCGTCAAACATGGTGAATTCCACATCGGCCGGAATGGCGCGATTGTCGCTTGTCACAATGCGGACCACGGGGCCGCCGTTCGGTTCGGTGCGCAAGAGCACGCCGGCCGCGTCATAGATTGCAAGCTCGCGCGGACCCGCTACGATTTGCTCGCCATTGGTGCCAGCGTAGGGCGCTAGGCGCGGTTCAAATCGGGGCGTCCATAGGCTTTCGGCGCGCGGTGCACGGGCTGCAAGCTCGCGCTGATGTGCAGCAATGAACGGCGCCGCGAGCACCTTGGCGTGCGCCTTGTCGGATGTGCGCAAGCTACGCTCAACGCGCTTCGCGCCTTGCGTCTTGACGTACCAAATGCCGCCGCGTTGAAAGAGGTAAGGACACATCGGGGTTGCCTTTCGGTTGGTGGCCGCGTCAACGGCCTAGCGACACGACTTAGCGTCACGACTTTAGCGGCATCCCTAGCGACATGCAAAAGCCTTGTGATACAAGGGTTAATGAGCACTTCCGGGAAATCTACATCCCCCCTTGTGGGCAATGGGGCGGTTCGTTTTCAACCACTTAGCAAACCGAAAAGCGACAAAAGCGGCATCCTTTAGCGACACATCTAGCCCGAGTCGGTAAGTGCATCTTAACCTTTAGATCGGTTCGGGCCAACTTCTGGCCGCGTTTTGTGTATGGTGCAACCCCGGCCGTTGACGCGGCCAAATCCGAAAGGACTTCCCCATGAACTTATACCGTGCTGTTGCCATTGCGGAAGGCTTTGGCGAAGGCGAACACGCTGACGCGGATTTGCAGCGTGATGCTTGGCAATTCCTAATCGACACCGGCCACGCCTTCACTTTGCAAGGGTGGTTCGGTCGCACTGCCATGGCGCTTATTGCGAATGGCATTTGCTCGCATCCCACCGGAAGGCACGCCGACGCAACGGCGTGAATTTGAGGCGCGCCCCGGCGGATGTTGACGCACCCGCCGGGACGACTTCGCTAGGCCCGCTCAAGGGCGACCGAAAGGAAGCACCCAAACCGCAGCCCAGCGCGACTCAGTTTTTACCACGGCCCGTTGACGCGGGCCAAACCGAAAGGACTCCCCCATGATTACGCTTGCGCTCATAACCTTTGCCGCGTTCGGCGGCTACGTTGTCGGCAATGGCCGTCGCATAGAACGCGAGTTTGAGCCGTGGTGCGAGCGAATGCGCTTGCAAGCAATGGCGCCAGCGTTCGCGCTAGAGCCGCCTACAATCGAGCTTACCGCCGCCGTCGTCGAATAGGCGCGCGGCCATGTCAGACAATCGCGAAAGCCGAGAGGCAATCGCCGAACTAGCCGACTTGTTCGGCGCGTCGGTGACGTTTCAACCGTCCGGCCATCATTGCAAAGTCGTACTGCAATGGCGACAGCGCCGGGCAATCCTTTTCATCGGCAGCACGCCTAGCGATTGGCGCGCGACCCGAAACAATATCAGCGTCGCGCGCCGGCTGTTGCGCGGACTTGCTGACATGCAATGCGGCGACACCGTGAAGGACTTGCCGCGGTTCATGATGCCGCGGGGCGAACGATGACCGCGGCGCGTGAATTGTTTTGGGAGGCGTACCGCGCGGCGACCTTCGCGGTGTTCCTTCGCGCTCATTTCCCCTTGATCGACTCGACACCCGTTGCCGAGCTTGCGCGCGACCTGTGGCGGCAAGCGATGGCCGCACAAGCAAGGGCAGTGCGATGACGAAACAGCAACGCGAGCAAAAAGTCATTCGCGAACTCGCCAAAGAATTGCGCGAGCTTCGCGGCACACAACGGCCCGCGCCGACAAAGCCGGGCGCGGTCGTCCAATTGAAGGCGCGCGGCAATGAGCGATGACGAACGATACCCAAACATCGTCATAAGCGGGCCGCCGGATATTCGGGACGAAATTATTGAACGGCAGCGACGCAAAATTCGCGAGCTAACAGACCAATTGCGCGGGCGACGATTGGTTGATGGTGCGGGGCGTGCCGTCCTCTTAGCGGAAGGAAGCAAACGCCGTGACAATTGATAATTTTGACTTGTCTGCCTGGACGCAAGAGCAACGCGACTTGTGGTTAGGTCGCGCGCGCAAGGGCGGCACTGCCGAGCACGTTCCAATTCCAGCGAATGAAGCGGTTCGCGCAAATCAAGCCGCATCGGTAGCCGGACCATATCTGCCGCGCGTTAGCAGCGAATGGGAGCGGCGACGCATTGCAGATGAAACGGCGCGCGGCTTGCACCGCGGCAACAAATGGGATGGCAAAGTGTGGCGCGCGCCCGATGGCACAGCGTTGCGGAGTCGCGACCACTTGCCCGAACCGCGCGCCGGATACGATCCGGCAAAATACGATCCGGCACACCCGCGCTACGACTACGAGCCGGAAACCTACGATCCGGCGGACTATGAGGAATGGAAACAAGCGCGCGTTGCCTATCAACTAAAACATCATCCTAATCGGTCCAATCCATTTGGCCCGGAAAGCTCGGCGGCAGTGCGGATAAAGCCACACATCGCTAGGCGCATCATCACGGCCGCCTATAACGGCATCGTGCAGTTTTTCAGGATGCCGCAACGATGACGGAAGCACCCTTGTTGCTCGCGGCGGGCGGCATCGCCGATGTGCTCATTGTCCAGTGGCTTGCGCGCCAGACTGCCGAGCGTCGCAAAGCGATCATGCGCCGACTCGTTCGCGTCATGCTGTGGCTGTACGCGGCGCAAGCGGCGTTCGGCTTTGGCGTCGGCTTGGCGTTGCCGTGGCTGATCCATTTCGACTTGGTGAGGCTCTAAATGGAATTGCGGGACCTTGCAAAATTTAGGTGGCGCGAACGCTCGCGACGGGTCGCGCGGCTTACGGCCGTGCAACGTTTCGTTTCCGCATTCATCTTTGGGGCGATGGCCGCGACGCTTGCGGCGATCATCATAGGAGCAATCAAACAATGATCCGCGGATTGATTAAACGCCATCCCGTTCTTAGCGGTGCCGGCGGCTTCGCGCTCGGCTGGTCTGCTATGGCCGGCAACCTTTGGGCCATGCTCGCCAGTCTCGCCAGCGTCGCCGCGTGGCGCGATAGCCAAGCAATCGACGCGGCGCGAGCGGCGGCAGTCGAGTGCGCCAAAACTGATCCGGCTTGCATTCAAGATACCACATCGCCCGACTGTATTGACCACGTGAAGGCCGCGGCCGTCACCGCGGGACTACAACAAAGGAAGCAAACGCCCATGCGCAAATCTTTGATCGTTGCCGCTATCGCTCTTGCGGTCATCGCCCTTGTCAACGGCATCGGGCATCATGTGCCATAGGCTTGCGGTTGGCGTGCTCTTTGCCGTGACGTTCGCCATTGCGTTCGCGATTGCATCGCCGCTGATCTTGATTGCCCGGCTTGACGGTCGGCAAACCGAAAGGACTCACCATGCGGAAGCTCTTAACAGATAAGCGCGGAGTCGCGGCCATTGAATTCGCTATTGTGGCGCCCGTGCTCATTCTCTTAATGGCAGTCACGTTGACGCTCGCGGCGATGCAGATGGCGAAGCAAGCCGTTATGTTCGCGACACAGCAAGCGACCGTAGTGCAAGCGACAGGCGGCGACCCGCAAGCGATCTTCGCGCGGAACGTCGCCAACACGCCCGCGAGCAACGCCACGGTGACATGCAACACGACCGGCAACACAGCCACATGCACCGGCACGGCGCAATTTGCCAATATCTTCGCTGGCATCCTTGGCACCGGCCCGACAACACCGCTGACATACACGGCCGCCGTCCAGGTCCCGTCATGACGGCGCCCGTATCGCTTGCCGTGATCGAATACTTTGCGCTTGAAGCCGCGTGCCTCATTGCCAACGGTTCGGCGTACAAAGCCGAAATGAAGGCGGCGGAAGCTCGGTTGTTTGACGCTGTCAATGCGCTAGGTGGCGTTGCGCGCGTCGGCGCGCTCACCGTCCAGGCTCACGAATGCTACGAGGACGGCAACTTGATCGGGCGATGGTGCACGTTCCGCGGCGCTCACGTGTACCACGACGCGGCCAACACAGCGGCGCACACAAGGCTGCTCACGCCCTGGAAACGCGGCTTGCTCGCGTTCGCTGACGACTCGGCACCGCGCAAAGGCGCAGCGGAATAAGGGTTTTCGGCGCTCGATACGGCGGAAGCACGCTGACACTTTTAGCACCGAAGAACCGGGTTGCTTGTTGCCCGAACTTTTATTATCCATCGCATATCGGGACATGGCGCCCGGCGCTGTGGCGTGATGCCCGGCGAGAACTAAAAGTCCCCCAAAACTAAAATCGGTCGGCGCATTCGTGCGCCGGCCTTTATCAGAGAGCATCCGCCATGCCGCGAAAGCCGCGCAAGCGTGAAGAATTGTTCCCTGTAATCGCGGTCAGTGTGGCCCGACTCGCGGAGAGCTTGGGAATTTCGCGCGCCGAAATTTACGAGGCGATCAAAAACGATTGGCTTCCTTGCTATCGCAAAGGCGTGAAGCGCCGCGTTTTGATCGTCGATGCAATCGAATGGGTCCGCAACACTTGGGAACGAGTCAAATAAAGGGAGCACGTCATGGCAAAGACCGAAGCCGAGCTTGACCGCGAGATTGCCGAAGCGGGCAAAAATGAATTGCTGTTGCAAGCGATTGACCGCGCCGTCCTCGGCGGCCGAATGAAGATCGAAGCGGCAAAGGACGCTTATGCGTTGTATCATTCCAGTTGTTTGGTTGACGCCGACACGCTGCAAATCACGCTTGATGGTTTGCCGCTTGATGACGCCTTGGCGAAGATCATCAAGGGCCGGCCGCTGTGGCAACCGTCTGGACCTGACCCGCGAGTCGTGGCGCGCGAAGCTCTTGAAGCCGAAGTGTTGGCCGGTTCGGTGTCGGCGCACGGTCGCGCGTTCAAGCAATGGGGAAAAGACGAATACGAAAAGTTCATTGCGAAGCACGCCGCGAAGCCGGGCGAGCGCGCCAAGGACAAAGCCGATGATAAGGGCACCGACCACGCAACAAATCCGTTCCACAAGTCGAATTGGAACGTGACCAAACAAGCGGCGTTGTTGCGTGCGGTCGGTTCTGAGAAGTGCGCGCAAATCGCCGCGAGCGTCGGCAGCAAGATCGGCGCGACACATCCAAATCCGAATTTCTAATTCGGACTCGACCAAACGAACAACGGGGAGACTCCAATGGCAAATAAGATTTCGCATCTTTCGCACGGGCTTGGCGATGCCGTGCGCGGTCATACACATCCGGGCAACATTGCGCGCGACGGCGCACCGAAACGAGTCACACCGATTGAAGTGGCACAAGGCATGACGCGGCGCCAGCAATCCGGCTTCGCGATGGGCCACGCCAACGCGAGCGCGCCCGATGCAAACCCGGCTTCGCCCTTGGCGAAAATTCCAGAGGGCAAGGCGTTTGTCGGCAAGCCCGTGCAAGCCGTGCCGGGAATGCGTAGCCGCACGTCGCAACACAATCCGGCGCTTGGTGCGGCGATCTTGGCGAGTGCGATCAAGAGCTAAGCCATGGCCGAACGTAAGCAAGTGCACGATGGCGAATGGATACGGCCGGTAATGACCGGCTACGAAATGGAATGTTGCACTTGCGGCACCGTGCACGTGATGGACTTTCGCATCCATCCCGAACGCGGATTTGAAATGCGCGGCTTCCGCGTCAAAGAGGGAACGAAACCATGAGTGCACGTCATCACACATCGGGCCGCTACGCGACTCGCGGCGCGCGACAACCCCGAACCGAATTGACGCTTGCTGATACCAGCGCAGCCGGCACAACGGCCGGCGCACCGGCCGCGAACGCGGCATTCAACGCGCACGCCGCACGAACAAACAAACCGGCCGCGCGTGCGACTCCGGGTCAAATCGTCGCGAGCACCAAGACCAACTAAGGGGCAAGCCATGAAACCGAAAACTAAAATTCAAAAGGCGCGCAAGGTCGGCGCCGTGCCGCCCGGCAAGCTCGGCGTGTATGACCGCGAAGGGCAATTGCGCGGCCACGTCAGCAAGGCCGCCACGTCTGTTAGCGCCGCACGCTTCACAGGTGAGCATGGCGCCGTGCTCGGCAAGGTCAAAGGGCGCACGTCCTGGACGTTCCCCAAGTGATGCCATGGCGCGCGCACCGGACCATATGAGCGGCATCAATGCCCTTCCGAAATGGGACCCTAACAACCTTTCGGCCGGCTATCGCTATGACCCGGCGAACTATGACCGCGCCGACTACGCGAAATTCAAAGAGGCACGCGCCGCACGTGACAAGGCGGCCAACGCGAAAAGCAAGGCGAGTCTAAAGGAAGCGCAACAAAAATTCGCAAAGGAATTCTCGCGAGCAATCGGCGACAAGGTACGAGAGGCGCACGCGGGCCGCACTAAGGCAAAGTCGCGCGACCAAATAAATCAGGCGGTCGCGCGCGGCAAAACCATCTATGCCGACGTGCCATCGCGTTGCCTTGCATCATTGTCCTTCCATCAAGACAAGGATGGCAATGGAGTCGCGACGGCGGAATTCTACCGCGGCGGCAAGATTGTTTATGACTACCCGATGGACCTTGACGAATTCCTGGAATGGGCCAGCGGTTCGCTTGGCGAGTACGGCAACGCATACGTTTTCGACTAACAAACAATGGAGAATGTTATGGCACATCAAGCAAAGCACCACCACGGCGGCAAGATCAAAGATTTAGGCAACGTCACTACAGAGGCCGCCAGCAATGGTCCGCCAACAGGAATGCAAAAGACGCCGGCACCGGATCAAATTTCACGTCCGCGGGGCAGTGCCGCGGCCGGCTATGGACAGTCCGGCGGCGAAAATAATCCGTCATCTATTCCGCCGGGTAAGCGTGTCGTGTCGCCGCTTGGTGCCAATCTGGAAAGCTCGATTGACGATGACGGCGTGCAAGCCGCTGTGATCGGCAAGGGCACCGCGCGCAACGATGACCGCGTACTTGACCAATTACGCGATATTGTCAAAGGCGGCGTGGCAACACATCCGCATATGTCTGGCCCGTCGAAAGGCGGCACGGTGCCGGCAACCATTGGCACAACTTCCGCGCCAGTGGTCCGCAAGCCGACTCAGTAACATGAGCACGCGCGCCGGCTTAGCTATGCTACGGCGTGCCGCGGAAGCGGCAGCAAATATCCGTGCGAATGACCGATTGCGCGCACAAGCAAGGTTCCCGCGGCGAGAGCTTACCGACGACCTTGCGTCAACCGTTGCAGGCGTCGCGGACGTGGCCGCGGCCTTACAACGCGCCGTTGACGCGGCAGGGGCCGAACTTGTGTTGCTCGGTTTGAACGGTAGCGAAAGCGAACTTGTTTTGCAGTCGATCTTAGCGGGGATAATCGCCCCACCCTATCCGATGGAGAATGACGATGACCAATCTTGAACTATTCGACGGGCGCGGCAAGTTTGTGATGCCGAGCGCCGAAGCCATCGCGGCGCTTGATGACGACTCGCGCGAGAAATTCCGCGCCGTCCAGGAAGCCGCAACCGAAAACGAAAACGACAAGCGCAACCTGGACGCTGCGCTTGAAGCCTTGACGGATGCTCATGACGAACGCGAAGCGGCGCACGCCGCGGTGCGCCAGCGGACGCAAACTGATAACGCCAAAGAATTCATCGCGTCGGAAGGAATGGGGCGCGGCTAATTGCTTGGGAGTAATGCCCCAAGCGATAGCCGCCCGGTAACTTGCGGTGACCGGCACGTCACGAAAAGGGAAAGCAACGCCGCGCGTCACTGCATTCACGCGGCGCGGTGACCCTGGACGGACTATCAGGCCGTAGCGGGGCCGGGCGGACCAAATAAGAATGCGGGCGCTTTCCGGCGAAGGCGCCCGACTAGCCCGGCGGCGGTTTCGTTGCGCGACTCGGCCGCCGGGCGATCTACCAAAGAGTGCACGTCATGAAGATCGGAACGAGAATTTTTCAAGGCGAAGAATTGGAAACGCGCTTGTGCGCGATGCTCGATTATATTTTGTCTGATCCAAAGATGGAACCGGCATCGGTCGCCGCGGGCTTCAATAAAAAATACATCTGGACCGCATTGAAGCGCAGCGGTAGCGGCGACCCGCGTTATTTGGTGCGCTGGCCCGACCGCGACTCTGACGATGAACGCATCCAATTTGTGGATGCAGTCGCGCTCGCTAGGACTATGTGGAAAATTCGGTTCGACGGTACTCTAAGAAGCGCCGTTGACGTTGGCATTCCGCGCACCGTGCTCGATCAAAATCATGAAGTCGTTTATGAGAAGGACCCGGAATTGCTCGCGCTTTATGGTGGCGATAGTGACGACGCGCGCAAGCGCGCCGATGATGACTTCATTTTCGACTATCCATACCGACACCGGCTAAACGAAAAGGGCAATTTTGAGCGCGTGCCGCTAGTCGTGTACGACGCGGCGCCCGGAAGTCTGCGCTTGCACGCTAGCCGTTCTTTGCTGCCCGATTGGAACCCATCCGAACACCGCACGACCACGACAAGCCATAGCGGCGCCGTGCTGATCCTTGGCGGCAATCCGTCACGCGAAGCGGCCGACTCGCCACAACGCCAAACCTTACAGCAACGCATTGCCGATCTTCGCGGCAACGTACAGCCGACACCCGCGCCGCGCACGGTCGCGCCGGCCGATGCTCCAAAGCAACAGCAACCGCTCGAACCGCCGCCGGTCAATCTCAAACGCATGTCGGGCGGCGAACGAGTCGGCATTGGCAAACCGCCGCCCGGCGGATTTTCCGCCACAACGGGAAAGCCGACCTAATGAAAACCTATGTGGAAAAACTCTTAGATACAGCCGACGTGCGGCCGGAGCGCGCGCATGGCGTCATTGTTGTCGGGCCGCGCGCATTGCCGGGTGAGCTTGACGAACGCGAGCGCGCGTCAATCGCGCGAATACAAGCCGGCGATGACGATGAATTGCCGTTGCCGTTTTATGAGGATTACGAAAACGGCGTGCTTGAATTCACGCCCGCGGACCTGAGACGGCTGGCACAACTCGGCATCACGCGCGAGGAATACGAAATTCTGATCTTAGAAGATCGTCTAAAACGGATGGAGAAAACAAAATGACCAAACATGAGAAAATCGCGCGCGCCGTCAAATATACGGCGTTCGCAAGGAAGGATGCCGCCAACGTCGAGCACGTCAATCGTTATTTGGGCATCGGCGAAAAGCTCACGCAAGAGCAACTTGACGATTACCACGCTACGGCCGCGCGCTTGGTTGTCGGCAATCCCGCGCCCGCGCCCGAACCGGAAGCGACGGCGGAAACCGAACCGTGGCTCACGCCCGAACCGGAAGCCGCGAGCGAACCGGAAGCGGACGCGGAAGCCGTTGGCGCGGCACTCGATACGCTGCACCAAGCGCCCGAACCGGAAGCGCCAGCACCAAATGACCCGGAAGCCGCACGCAACCGCGCCTTTGCGGCCGAGCGTAACCTTGGCGAATGCCGGCTTGCAGTGACGCGCGCCAAGGATGCCGAGTCGGCAAGCCGCAGGAAGCTCGCGACGGCCGTGACGCAATTCCAAATCGCGACCGGCACCAAGCGCCCGACGCAATCCGAATTCTTCAAACAACATGCGATTGAGCAAAACGAAATTCGCCGCAAGATCGCGGCGGGCGAATTGCCGCCGCCGCAACGTCGCGGCGCGGCCATCGGGCGAAGCGCGGTTGACCGCGCGGCGTTTTATCAGAAGGGCGGCAATCCGGCCGGCGGCGGTCGCGCTTATGCGCGCGGTGCGCTTCCGGCATCACACAAGGGCGCACCGAACTATGATCCGCGCAAGGGTCCAACGGTTAAGTTGCCATCGCAACAGTAACCCATGTGCAAGCTCGCGCGACTCGCATTCCTGATCTGGATAAAACGTAGATGGTGCAAGCGATGACCAAAGAAGCGAAGTTGCGCGAGTCGCTACGGGCACACATCAACACGCTATGGCGTTCGCGCCTTGCCAAGTGTGACGCCGCGAAGATCGAAAAGCATCGGCGAAAAATTCGCGAACTGAAAAAGGCGATAGCAGCGTTAGAGTCCAGCCATGCGAACAGATAACATTTTTATCCAGGGCAAGCCTTGCCCCAAGTGCGGAAGTCGCGAGCGTTATCACAGCACCGGCAAATGCGTGCCATGCGTGCGTGAACTTCAACGCGGCAAAATGGAAACCAAACGACGGGCGGCCGGTATTGCTCCGCGCGCCTTTAAGGCCAAGCGCGTGACCGGCACTCTTGCCGCCGTCGAGTCGTTCGATAAGGTCAATGCAATGGCGACCACACCGCCGAACACAACGGCCGTGCTTGCTGCAATCGAGCGCGGCGACATTATGGTCACGCCTGCCACGCGCGAAGCATTGGCAAACGAATTTTTGCGCCGACTCGCGGCGCGCGACATGGCGGTATGGGCCGCGCACCAAAGGATGACGCTACAGCGCGGCGGCCATGCCGATGCCGACGAACAAGACGACACGCCCGCCACGCAAGGCCGGCGGCCGGACCCGGTGCGGGTAGCGGCAAAGGCGGCGGCAAAGGCGCGCGGCGAAAATAAATATGAAACGGCGCAACCGTGTCCGCAGTGCCAAACCCGGTTGCGCTATATCGCGACAGACACCTGTGTCAAATGCAACGCCCTAAAGAAGATCAAGCGCAAGGCAAAGGCGCAACTCGCGGCGAAGGAAGCCGCGGCACGCGGCACGCCGCGACCGCCGCTCATTGCGCACGGTGTTCCACTTGTTGCGACGGGCGCGCTCGGCACCGGCCACACGCCATCCCGCGTCGCGCTTCGCAAACGCGTCGCCTAATATCTCTAAAAAGAAACTGGACCATGTACAAACGACCGAACTAAAGCTAAGCCCTAAAACGAAACGGGACCCGCCGCGAAACGGGTCCCGCTCAAATTCGGTTCGGGTCACAACCCCCGATGCCGACCAACACACGACGGATAGCACCCGCCATGCCCCTGTTAGATGACACAGCACCCGACTCCGCGCAAGACCCCCCTTGCGGCGAATTGGCACGCCTTGCGCGCGAGCTTGAAAACGCGGAATTTCGCCAAGGCGTCGCGGGCTTGCAAGCCGAGTGGGGCCACACCAAAGACGCGACCGGCACGCTTATGCGGTACATGCGCGCGGCGCTGGACGCGGCCTATGCCGAACCGACACCCGACAATCTCGACTTATCGACTGCCGAAGATCGCGCACGCCGCGCCGACGCGGAATTCCGAGCGCAGACCGGCCGCCGTCGTGGCGGCGGATTGCGCCGCTGCGTTGACGCCTGGGCGCGTGCCGAGTGCGCGCGCCGCGACCTTGCCGCTATCAAACAAATAAACAACAAAAGAAATGTGGCGGACTCGCGCCGGGCGAAGCGTGAGCACAATGCCGCAATCGGCAAAAGTCTTGCCAATGCGCTAGTCGCCGAGCTAAAGGGGTGACGCCATGGCAATCGACTTTGAAAACTTTGCAGCGGTATTCGCCGAAGGATTGTCGGCCGATGACCGCGCGCGGTTCGCCAAGCTCCTAACTAAGAAGCCGGACGCTAAGACCATTTTCAGTCTGGCGCTTGCGTCGCACACGTCTTGCCTTGATCCGGTGATGTACATCCGGCACGCTGATAAGAAGCTGATCGGCAAGCCGGCATTTGACGAACAGTTCACGCCGCTTGTGTCGCTGTACTCTAAGCGCAAGCCGAGCGAAATCGCCAAGGCGTCCTTTGATCTAAAGCGCGCCACGCGCGCCGTGTATGAGCCGGGCCAAGGCGAATGGATCGGAACGCAATTCAATATGTGGCGCGGTGTGGACATTGCGCCGCTTGCCGAGCCGCCCGCGATCTTCCTGGAACACATCGCCTATCTGATACCGGACGAACGCGAGCGCGGGCTGTTTCTGGATTTTCTCGCCTGGATGGTCCAGCACCCCGACAAAAAGATGATGTTCGCGCTTTTGATTGTTGGCAAGGGCGGCACTGGCAAATCGTGGCTTAGCCGATTGCTGCAAGCATTGTTTGGAGTCCAAAATTCTCTCGTACTGCCGAAAGGCGAGAAGGTTGCGGACAAGTTCAATGCCGAGCACGCCAACAAGCAAGTGATCTTTGTGGATGAATTGGTGCCGAACGAAAAGCACGACCTCGTGCGCGCCATTGATCCGATGATTACCGCGAGCACGGTTTGGGTTGAGCCGAAAGGCGTCGATAAATTTGAAGCGGCCAACCGCTTTAACGTGATCGCCATTTCCAACTATCCGAACGCGGTCAAGATCGCGCGCGACGCGCGCCGTTGGCTTGTCATCCGCGCCACGTCAACGACACGCTACGGCGACGACAACAATCGGCAGACCGACGCGACCATCGCTTATTTTGATCGCCTCTTTAGCATCGTACCCGACCCGACCGGCACCGTGACGGACGAGGTTCGCCGCATCCTTTGGTTTTTGCAGCAACGCGACCTTGCGAGCTTCAATGGTCAAGGCCAAGCTCCGCAGACTGAGACGAAAGACGATGTTGCCGAGTCCAGCGAAAGCACCATAGAGGCACAGGTCCAGGAAGCGGCGGCGGCACGCGCCGGCCGGTTCGGCGGCACGCTGATCGCCATTCACGACGTGATCGACATGCTGCGGCTTTCGATCCTGGACGATGGCAAGCGGACCATGAAACAAATCGAGGGCGAGGTAGCGGCGGCAATGGAGGCCGTCCAGTGTGAGCGGCTTGGCAATGCTCAGGTCTATCTGCCCGACCGCCGACGCGCTCGCCTATGGGTCACACATCCGCGGTTCGCCGCGGAGTACGCCGGCCGGACCAATTCGCAACTTGTCGAAACCTACACTAGAGAGGGTGAGCTTTTGGACCTGGACCCGCGGTACGACCCGGCCGAATTTGAGGCTGGGGGCTAGCGATGACGCTGCGGCGCGAAGCCAGCGCGGCAGCGCGGCCCGAGTCGTTAACGACTCGTTAAAATCCCTGGACCGCTACGATGGCGCCCGCGCCGGGCCGGCTTACAGGCGACGCGCGCAAGGGCATAGCGCGGCCTTCCTTCGCCTTGGTGGTTTTCACGATGTGCCGCCGAACCGTGGCGGGCGCCGCTGGCAATCGGTGCCGAGCGCTATATCCGGTCAAGTGGTGACCGCTCCGGGTCTCGATGCCGACTAAGCACGCCGACGATGTGACCGCAACGGCGGCGTTCCTTTTTAGCGAAATGGCACAGCACAGCCCACAGCACACCCCGGTTTTGGCATTCTTAGGAGGCGTTTTAGCACGCCGATTTAGCCTCTATTTTTTAGTTCACTGGATATAAAATAGGGGGTGTGCTGTGGGCTGTGCTGTTTGCCGAACGTCGATTACAGTCCTTAGCAATGGACTACGTGACCGCCGCCGACGCTGACAACGTCACTAGACGACGGCGCAAAGGGGCAATTCGGGCGCCCTGATCCCCCTCTCTCGATCTACGGTTAATGGACCCTAAAAGTTAACAGCCGCCGCGCCTTTGCCGATGCCCTTGCCCCGACAGGGGAGTGGCCGCCGTGCCCCGCCAATGGCTTAGGAGCGCGTGCCGCTAACGGGTGCTGCTATACGGCCGCGGGAGGCTCATAAGGACGGTGACCCTACCCGGTGCGAGATACGGGGTAGGTCCCAAAATTAACCACGTCTGCCGGAAGTGATATGGCCCCTAGTTCGGCCGTCGCGCCCGCCAAAACCAAAAACCGAAAATTCCTTTTTAACAAAATAGCCCCGGTGCCGAATGCTCGCGCCGACGCTCGCGGCCGTTCACTATGCCGGAAGGAAGCGGCTTGCATCGTCGCCGACGCGCGACCACATGGCAGACGCGAGCACATGCCCGCACGCCGCTTGACGGCGGCAACCCGGAAGGAAAGACGATGACGCAAAAATATCTCTCTGCACTGCCGCGCGCGGTCGCCGCGGGCCGTGTGCTGGCGCACAACCCCGTGCAGGCAATGACCATCGATCAAATGCCGGGCGTGAATGGTTTTCGCGCCTTCACATTTTCAGCCGGCGGCCTTCCCGATGATTTTGTGCCGTGCGCTTGCGGATGGTCCGGGCTTTCGCACTACCGGCCGCCGACGCGCAACGGTGAGCCGTGGCAACCGAAAAAGATCAAGGCGGCGTGACATGAGCAACAAAAAGATGACAGACGTGCCCGCCGTGCGCGAGCAACAGATTAAGAGCGACGTGCGGCATGTGCGCGGCATCGCGAAGGCCGCTGGCAAGATCGCAAAGCAAACGGCGCGGCTAGATCGGCCGTCATACCAAAAGCCTGGCCGCATCGGGCCGCCGCTCAAATCGGATTAGAGCTTGCCGGGTAAGGCACGGCACGGTGCGGCGACGTAAGCCGCTGTACGTTTCGGCTAGGCAAGGGTGACGGGCGGCGGGGCAACCTGCCGCCCTTCACATTGATCGCTGATCTTATTTGTAGTGAAGCCGATCAATGTCACTCGCGTTATAGATGGTGCCATCATCCAAACGGATGTACGACCGCGCACGATCCTGTTCGGAAAGCCGGTCGCGTTCAATGATAATCTCTTGTAAGGTGCCATCGACCGACTTGCCGCCGTAGTGCAAGGTTGCGTGGTGTCCAGCATTGACGGAAATTTTTTCAGCGTTGCTCATGGCTGTCTCATTGTGCTGCGGAGCCATCGGCAATGATTTTCAGCGCGTCCCATTGCTTGCGAGTCAACCGGACAAGGGCACGGGTTTCTTGGCCTTCAACCTTGGTGCCGAAGATCAAGCCGACTCCCGATCCTTCCTTTTGAGCATCTAAAAAAGTCACGGTTGGAAAAATGTTGGGGCCTTCCATGTCAAACTTAATTGCCATTTGGTCACTTCCTTTTCTTTGATGCTGTATCCTAGTGCTGTTGTGAGAAGAGAATAATAAATTTCAAGTGATCAAGTGTGCATGTCGCTGCGCACATTGCTGCGAATGTTGCTGCGAACATTGTCGCAAACACGCGCGTTCATTAGCGATCCTAAAATGGACTTCGCTTGCCGGTGCATCCGTGGCTGTAGATGTATGCCCACGCGCGCATCACTCGGTCTTGGTCCTCAATGTAAAATGTCAATTCGTGCTCTTTGTAGGTGTTGTGATGCGACTTAAAAGCGTCCGGCATTGCAAGCCGCATTTCCTTCATTAGGTCGGAGCCGTCATCCCTCAAAGGCTCTTTCGTTTCTTCAAACACGATGTCGTCGCCGTGCAATTCGACCGTGACTTTATGCTCCGCGACGCAGACGCCCCCGCCCTTGCACGTCCATCCTCGGATATTGAGTCTATCAACCTGCACGTTGTTCAAGCGAAAAATGTCGCTCTTGATCGCAAAAACGCAATTGGCGCGATCACCGATCACCTTCGGGTCTGCATCGTCGCTGCCCGAGAGCGCGAAGCCAACGGCGCGCATGAA
>Ga0209580_10000673_pt1 | contig 17362 bp, 14 predicted proteins | sample Coa_R1_5_FD_187153 | JGI IMG/M metagenome (GOLD analysis project Ga0209580, IMG submission 187153) | Surface soil microbial communities from Centralia Pennsylvania, which are recovering from an underground coalmine fire - Coalmine... | ecosystem: Environmental > Terrestrial > Soil >... | reverse complement strand
TCGACCCGGACGGCAATCTGCTCCAGAGCTTTGGCGCCGGCCAGATCCTGTCGCCGCACGGCATTCTGATGGATCGCGACGGCAACGTCTGGGTCATCGATTGCGCGTGCACGATCGGCGGCGGTCGACGTGCCGCCGCCCCTGGCGCGGTTCCACCGGGCGCACCGACACCGGTGGTGCCCCTGCCTCCGCCAGCGCCGAAGGGTCATCAGATTTTCAAGTTCCGGCCTGATGGCACGCTGCTGCTCACGCTTGGCACGGCGGGCGGCGCGCGCGAACCCGATTTCTTCTATCAGCCGAACGCCATGGCTTTCGCGCCCGACGGATCGATGTTCATTTCCGAAGGTCACTCGTCGTCGCCCGGATCGACGGCCCGCGTCATGAAGTTCTCGAAGGACGGCACGCTCGTGCGGTCCTTCGGCAAGCTCGGCACGGGGCCCGATGAATTCGATCAGCCGCACGCGCTCGCCTTTGACTCACGCGGACGGCTGTTCGTCGGCGACCGCGACAACAACCGCATCCAGATCTTCGACCAGGACTTCAAACTGCTCGACACGTGGACCCAGTTCAGCCGGCCGAGCGGCATCGCCATTGACGCGCACGACGTCATCTACGTGACCGACTCCGAGTCCGAGTCGATCTCGCGCGGCAACGGTATGCACGGCCACGAAGGCTGGAAACGCGGCATCCGCATCGGGAGCGCCAAAGATGGGTCGGTCACGGCCTTCATCCCCGACCCGGTCGCGACGGCAACCAACACGAGCGCCGCCGAAGGCATCGCCGTCGACAAGAATGGCGTGATCTATGGCGCCGAGGTCGGCCCCAGGGACCTCAAACGCTACGTCAAGAAATGAAGGCCGGGAGGCCGCCTTCCACCCTGCTTTTCATGTAGAATTCCCCAGTTCAGCTCAACAGGAGGACGAACATGGCGATCTCCCGCCGCGGGTTTTTCGATGCGTTTGGCGCGGTCGGCCGGCCAGCCCCTATGGGTGCGGCCCTGGCGGCGCGCGGTCTCGAGGCCCATCTGGCCTCCGCGTGGGCTCAGGATCCGGTGCAGACCGGCACCAGCACGGGCACCGGAACCGGTGCCGGCCGCGGCGGCCGCGGGCAGCGGCCCCAGCTCCCCCCCGGTGTGGAAGAGATACGCATCAACAGCAACGAGAATCCGCTCGGTCCCGGCAAAGTGGTTCTCGACGCGATCGTCGGCAAGTTCCCGGAGGCCAACCGGTATCCGTTCAACAGCACGCCGAAGGACGCGGACCTCGTCGCCGCGCTCGCGGCGAAGAACAAGGTCAAGGCCGAGAACATCGTGCTCGGTGCGGGCTCGCAGGAAATCCTCAAGAACGCGATGCGTGCGTTCGTCTCGCCCTATCGGGGACTGCTGACTGTCGCGCCGACGTTCGAGAACTGCACGGGCTTCGCGCGCAAGATGAAGTTCCCGGTGACCGAGATCAAGGTCGACTCGAGCTTCCGGCTCGACGTCGAAAATCTCATCGCGACTGTGCGGGGCGCCGGGCTCGTCTATTTCAACAACCCGAACAACCCGACCGCGACCGTCCTCGGCGCCAAGGTCGTCGCCGACTTCGTCGAGCGCGTCCGGCGGATTTCGCCGGACACGGTAATCCTGATCGATGAGGCGTACCACGACTACGTCACGGATCCCGCCTACGAGACCGCGATGCCCCTCGCGATGGCGACGCCCAACGTGTTCGTCGCCCGGACGTTCTCGAAGGCGTACGGCATGGCGGGGATGCGCATCGGCTATGCGGTCGGCCAGACCGACACCATCAAGCCCCTCGCGCGCCTCCAGATGCCGCTGAACGTCAGCGTCCTCGGCATCGCCGCGGCCGTCGCCTCGACCAATGACCCGAAGCACATCGCCGACGAGTGCGCGCGAAACACCGAGGTCCGGGCGTTCACGGTCAAGGCCCTCGCCGACCTCGGCGCCAAGTCGACCGATTCGCAGGCGAACTTCATCTTCGTGGACATCGGTCGTCCGGCGAAGGAGTTCCGTGACGCGTGCGCCAAGCAGGGCGTAATGGTCGGTCGCGACTTCCCGCCGTTCGAGAACTCGCACTGCCGAATCTCGATCGGCACGATGGCCGAGATGCAGAAGGCGACGCAGGTATTCCGTGACGTGTTGCACCCGATGGCCCCGGTCGCGAATACCGGTAAAGTCGGCGGCGGATTGTAGTGAGGCTCGATGCGCGCGAACGGAGCGGGGCACATGGGGCCCCGCGAGTGAGCGCGTAGGGGGGTCCGCGGGGGCGAAGCCCCCCGGAAGTTTGAGGAGCGGGGCACATGGGGCCCCGCGAGTGAACGCGTAGGGGAGTCCGCGGGGGCGAAGCCCCCCGGAGTTTGAGGAGAACGCCATGCTGACACGACGCCAGTTCAACGAAGCGCTCGGCATCGGTGCCGCCGGAGTGGCGGCCGCCTCCTGGATCGGCGCGCGCGGCCGCGAAGGGGGATTCCTGAACGCCTTCGAGCCGACGCTCGAGGCCCTCGACGCGGGAACCATCTGCCTCGCGAGCAACGAGAACCCGATGGGCCCCGGCAAGACCGTACTCGACGCCATCCAGAAGGCGTTCGGCCCGACCGGCGGCGCGCCGGGCCGGTACTCGAGCGCGGGCGGCGACCTCATGGACGCCATCGCGAAGAAGTTCAACATCAAGACCGAGAACATCGTGCTCGGGTGCGGCTCGACCCAGATCCTCCGGTCGGCGACGCACCTGTTCACCGAGCGCACGAAGGCCCTCGTCGGCACGATTCCGACCTACGAGGAGTGCGCCGGCTACGCAGACATGATGGGCAATCCGGTCCACGGCGTGCCGCTCGACCCGAACTTCAAGATGGATCTCGACCGCATGGCGGACGCCGCCAAGGGCGCGGGGCTCATCTTCTACTGCAACCCGAACAACCCGACGTCCACCTACGTGGGCGCGCGCGCGACGCGCGAGTTCCTCTTCAAAGTCCGTCGCACGTCGCCCGACACGACGGTGCTCGTCGACGAGGCCTACTTCGACTACGTGACCGACCCGGACCACGACACCCACATCCCGCTCGCCGTCGAAGACCCGCGAATCATCGTGGCGCGGACGTTCTCGAAGGCGTACGGCATGGCCGGACTCCGCATGGGCTACTGCGTCGGCCACCCCGACACCATCCGCAAGATGGCCGACTGGGACGCCGGCACAGGTACGAGTTCGCTGAACGTGCTCGCCATGCAGGCCGGCATCGCCGCCATCCAGCAGGACCCGAGCGTGATCACCGCCGAACGCGAGCGCAACAAGGCGGTCCGCGAGATGACGATGAAGTGGTTTGCCGACCGCGGCATGAAGCCGACCGACTCGCAGGCCAACTTCGTGCTCGTCAACATCGGCCGGCCCGCGAAGGCCTTCCGCGAAGCCTGCGCCAAGCAGGGCGTGCTCGTGGGGCGCGACTTCCCGCCGTACGAGAAGACGCACTGCCGCCTGTCGTTCGGCACGATGGCCGAAATGCAGAAGGCCCTCACCGTCTTCGGCGACGTTCTCGGCAAGCCGGCGACGGCCGCCGCCGCATAACTCGCGCAGCGGAAGCTGGAAGGTAGTCGGCGGAAGGCAGGTGTCAGAAGTTGTCGGATCTTCTTTCTTCTGATCTCCGCCTTCTGCCTTCTACCGTCTCCCAGCCGCTTTCCGCCCAGACAAGCGCAAACGGCAACTGGAAACGCGTTTCTGACGTCGCCGTTCGCTTGACTTTGATGCGCGGAGGCGCAAGAGTCGCTGCATGAGAGATCACAACGGAAGCGATCCGCTGAACACTGCCGCAGAAGCCGTCGGCTCCACCCTCGGTACCGTCGTCGGCACCGCTGAGAAGGTGGTCGTCAAGGGCGAGCGTGCGGTGTCGGATCTGCGCGAGGCGGCCGCCCGCGCGCAGGTCAGGGCGGCCGAGGTGAAGCGCCAGGCGGCGGAAGCGGGCCGGCGCGTCGTCAAGACCGCGACGAAGGCCGCGGCCGGCGTCAAGAGGACTATCGCCACGACCCAGAAGCGGGCGGGGGCCGCGAAGAAGTCTGGCGCCAGAATGGTCAAGGCCGCCAGGAAGTCAGTCGCGAGGGCCCGCAAGGCCGCCAAGAAGACCTTGAAACGCCGTCGCTAGGAACGGTGTCTCGTCGCCTTCCAGCCATCAACCCTTCCAGCCTTCCAGCCCGTTACGGGTCTATACTCCGGCCACACCGCACGTTTCGCGGGTAACTCGCTGGCAGGGTCACAGAGTGGGCCTACGCAACGGCTCGACCGTCCTGCATTACCGCATCGAGCGTCGACTGGGCGCCGGCGGCATGGGCGAGGTCTACCTCGCGCAGGACACGAAGCTCCATCGCCAAGTCGCGATCAAATTCCTCTCGGCGCCCGACGACGAACACGCGCGGCGCCGCCTGCTCCGCGAAGCGCGCGCGGCGGCCGGCCTGGATCACCCCGGCGTGTGCGCGGTCTATGAGGTAGGCACGGACCCGGCCCGGGGCGACTTCGTCGTGATGCAATACGTCGAGGGCGAGGCGTTGAGTGATCGCCTTCGACGAGGCCGGCTCGAGCCGACTGAAGCCCTCCAAGTCGCGGAGCGTATCGCCGAAGCTCTCATGGCTGCACACGATCGCGGCGTCGTGCATCGAGACCTCAAGCCCGCAAACATCATCATCACGCCCTCCGGCCGTCCGAAGCTCCTTGACTTCGGCCTCGCGAAACCCTCCCTGACGAGCGCCGCTGCCGCCGAGGCCCCAACGACGGCGGCGATCACTCGGCCGTACGCGATACTGGGCACACCCGGCTACATGGCGCCGGAGCAGATTCGAAATGGGCCCGTCGATCGGCGCGCAGACGTGTTCGCACTCGGATGCGTCCTCTACGAGTGCCTGACCGGTCTGCGTGCGTTTCCGGGACCGACGCCGCCAGACATGCTGGGCCAGGTGCTGCACACCGATCCTCCGCCGGTGTCATCCGTAGTCCCCGGCATCGGCGAAGGAGTCGACGCGCTCTGCTCGCGCCTGCTCCGCAAGGACGTCAAAGAACGATGTCAATCGGCCGAAGAAGCCCTGGGAGCCATTCGCGCGCTCCTCCCGCCGGGCACGCCCATCTCCGAGACAGGACGCCGATCCTCACGCTCGTCGTCGATCGAGTGGCGCCGGAAGAATTGGCGGCTCGCTGCCGGTGTGGCCATCGCCGTCGTCGTTCTGGTCGCCGCCGCGATCGGCCTTGTGGAATGGCAGCGTCGTTATCGCCTACCGACACCATCGCCGGATGCGCAGAAATGGTTCGATCGCGGTGTCGAAGCTCTCCGAGCGGGGGCTTACGCCGGCGCGCGTGCCTCGCTCGGGGAGGCGATCCGTATCGATCCGCAGTTCGCCCAGGCCTACGCTCGGCTCGCCGATGCCGAGAGTGAGCTAGACGACGAGCGCGGAGCGCAGGCGGCCCTCCTTCGCGTCGGCGAGCTGGTCCCAGATCAGACGGCCCTCAGCGCCGACGAGCAGGTCAGACTCGAAGCCGTCCGCGCCGCGGTCCTCCGGGAACATGATCGATCGATCGCCTCGTACCGGCAGCTCGCGAATGCACGATCTGGCGACGCCGCCGGCTGGCTCGACCTCGGGCGTGCGCAGGAAGCGGCCGGTCGGCTCGCCGATGCCCGAGACAGCTATGCGAAGGCCGTTCAGGTCGATGGACAGTACGCGGCCGCCTATCTTCGCTTAGGGTCGATTCAAGGCACTCCCACAGCAAAGGCTCTGAGCCTGTTGGAAGAGGCCGTCCGCCTCGACGGCATCGCCACCAACACCGAGGGCGAGGCCGAGGCCCTCCTCCGGAAAGGCGTGTTGCTCAATAGCGTCGGGCAGTACGACAAGGCACGTGAGGCGCTGAATCAGGTGATGCAACTCACGACGGACCCTCGGTACGCATCACAACACTTCCGCTCCGAGTTTGAGTTGGCGCGCACCACGGCTTTCGGCGGGCATTTTACGGAGGCGGAGACACTCGGCCGGAAGGCGGTTGACGAGGCGGCCGCCGCAGACTCCCAGAGTCTGGCCGCCAACGGGCTCGTGGATCTGGCCGGGACGCTCATGCTCGCCGGCAAGTACGACGAGGCCGAGGAGCTATTCGTCCGAGCCATTAGTCTGGCAGCATCTCAAGGCTCCAAGCGGATCGAAATGCGCGCGCGCCTCCAGCAGGCGTCGCTCCGGCAGGCGACCGGGCATCCCGACGAGGCGATCGCCCTCTGTGACAAACCGCTGCAATTCTTTTCCAACGGGCACTACACGCGGTTGGAGGCTATTGCCAAGACCATAGTCGCCCGCGCTCAAGTCGACCTGGAGCACTACGAACAGGCGAGTCGTCTCACTGGCGACGTCCTGGCATTCGCAGAATCGATCGCTGATGATGCGCTCACAGCGACCTCGCTCGAGAACCAGGTCAGCCAATTGATGGCGCTAGGGAGATTGCCCGAAGCCCTCGCCGACATCGAGCAAGTCGAGCACATGCGGCGGACGCAGAAGGACCAGTCGGCACTTCCGAGCGACCTCGTGCGCCGGGCCGAACTCCTCATTCGGCTTGGCCGAAGCGCGGAAGCGGATGCGGCGCTGCGCGAGGTCCAGCAGGGCATGGACGCTGGATTCGAGTCGTACACGTCCCGTCGCCCGAAGGTGACGATGCTGCGCGCGCTGTTGGCATCGGTCGACCGACGCTTCTCGGAGGTCGCCGCCTCGACCACCGCGCCCGCGCCCGACATGGACGACGTCGCCCTGTTCACCTGCGTGCTCGTCGAGCATGCCCGCGCGGAGTTGGGTGAAAGCCGAATCGCCGTGCGGGAGATCGCGCGTTGGCCTGGCTATACGAAGGATCCGGTGCTCAGTCGCGAGCTGGCCTATTGGGTGGGAGACACGCTCATCGCCCGCGGCGACGGCCAGTCAGCCGATGCCATCGTTTCGGGTGCTCTGGCTGCTCCGGGCGGGCAGGGCAATCTCGAGTTGCGTTGGCGCTTAGAGGCCACGGCCGCTCGGGCCGTCCCTGCTGCAGCCCTCATCGACGGTGCTAGTATGGCGTCTCGCGCGCGGGCCGATCTCCAGCGGCTGAGCGACCTTTGGCGGGGTGATGCTACCCCGTACCTCGCCCGGCCTGACCTGACGGCGCTCCGTCGCACCAGGTTCTAGTGGAGTCAGCCCACTGCCGTCAGCAAAGGCGGGGAGTCACCATGTCGAACCTGCGTCGAACCGCGTTGTCAATTCTCGGCCTCGGCGTCACTGGCATCGTCACGGGCGCGTGCCCTGCGATGAAGCCACTCAATAATGGCGGAGACCCGCCGCCTATCATCGTCGCTGACGGATCCATCAAGTTGACGGCCCAACAGAACGGATCGTGGACCGACGATAACAGCGGCCACTATGTGGAGCCGAAGTTGGGCGCGGGCGATGGGTCGAGCCTGTTCACTGTCGCCATTACCGCTGACGGAGTCTGCTTCAATCTGACAGACCCAGCAAACAATTCGTTCGACGCGGCGAAGATCACCCTGATCGGCCAGGATGAGAACGACGTCGACAAGAACGACGTGAGAATTGACAAGAAGATTGGGGTGATAGTCGACCAAGGTAGCCACGGCCACAAGGTCAACGGCCAACAAGTTGACCTAGGCACCGCGACCTGGAAGCTTACGGGTCTGACTGGTCCTGGCAAGATTTCCTGCTCGTTTGGCCCGAGCCCGAGCATCACTCTGACACCCAAGTAATTCGCCTTTCATCTTTTCTATGGAGTGCGGCCTACGAGGGCCGGAGTCTGCCCGCGAAGGCGTCTCGCCCCTTCCAGCCTTCAGTCCTTCACTTCACCGGCCACACCACGCCCTGATCCTTCGGCACTTGCGTGACGCCCTTGAACACGAACCGCTGGGCGCGCCGGCCCTCGTACGTCTCCGTCGTGAAGATGTTGCCCTTCGAGTCGGTCGCGATGCTGTGCACGCCGAAGAACTGCCCCGGCTGCCGGCCGCCATCGCCGAAACTCGAGACGATCTCGAGCGTGTCGCGAAGCAGGATGTTCACCCGCTCGTTCTTGCCGTCAGCCAGATAGAGATACTTCTGCTGGGGATCCGCGGAGAACGCAATGTCCCACGTCGACCCGTCGCCGCGCGTCTTCGTGAAGAAGTACGCCTCCTTCACGAACGTGCCGTCCGGCTTGAAGACCTGGACGCGATCGTTCTGCCGGTCGCAGACGTAGACAAAGCCGTCGTTCGACAGCTGCGCGCAGTGCACCGGTCCCCGGAACTCCTGAATGTGCGGCGCCGTCGGATCGTACTGGCCGAGTGGCCCGTCGTCGGGCTTCTTGCCGTAGCCGCCCCAATAGCGCTTGATCGCACCCGTGTCGCCGTCGATGACCGCGACGCGCCGGTTCCGGTACCCGTCGCCGATGTAGCCCTCGTAGGTCTTCGGATCCACGAAGATCTTCGCCGGCGCGCCGAAATTCTCGGTGTCGTTGCTGCCCTTGCTCTGGCCGCGATGCCCGAATTGGGCGATGAACTTGCCGTCCTGCGTGAACTTGAGAAGCTGCGCATCGGTGTTGGCGTTGGCGCCAATCCAGACGATGCCCTTCGAATCCACGAAGATGCCGTGGTTCGAATCCGGCCACTCGTACCCTTCGCCCGGCCCGCCCCAGGACTTGAGCAGGTTGCCAGCCTGGTCGAACTCGAGTACCGGCGGCGCGGCCGCGCAGCACGTTGCCGTGGCCGGTTTGAGATCGAGGCCAATCTCATTCTGCGCGAGCGTCGGCGGGCGATGGAGCACCCAGACGTGGTCCGCGGCGTCGGTCGCCACGCCGATCGTCATGCCCATGACCCAATGATTGGGGAGCGGCTTCGGCCACGCGGGATCCACCTCGAACTTGGGTGCGGTGACGAGTGGCCCGTTCGCCGGCGTCACCGGCGCGGAGACCGTCGTCAGGACAGCGGACGTCGTGAACCGCTGCAGGCGTTTGCCCTGGTACCCTTCGCCCGTGTAGACGTCGCCCTTCGAATTTGAGGCCACCGCGTCCACGGCGTAAAAGAGCCCGGGCTGGCGCCCGCCGTCCCCAAAACTCGAGACGACCGCCAAGGTGCTGCGATTGAGAACCCACACCCTCTCGTCTTGACCGTCAGCGACGTACAACGTCCGCTGTTGCGGATCGCTCGAGAAGCCAGCCGACCAGACCGACCCGTTGCCCGTCGTGTCCTTGGAAAGCACGACCTCGCTCACGAACGTCCCGTCCTTCTTGAAGACCTGCAGCCGATCGTTCTTGCGATCGCAGACGTAGACCATGCCGTCCTTCGAGAGCGCCAGGCAACTCAACCGGGCGAAGTCCGACCCGTGTCCGGACCATTGACGTTTGTACGCACCGGTCGCGGAATCGAAAACCGCGACGCGCTGATGGTCGCCCCCGTCGGCGACGAAGACTTCATGCGCGCTCGAGTCCACCGCCACGGCGGTCGGCTGATAGAGATTCGCGGGGTTGTCCTTCGCGGTCTCGCCGGCCTTGCCAATCTGCCGGATGAACTGCCCGGTCGCCGAGAACTCGAGGACGTGCGCGTCGGTCGGCCGCGGCGGCGTCGCCGCGCGTCCGCCCCCTCGCCCTTGGCCCGCCGGGCTTGCCGCGGCCTGCCCACCAGCCGCGCCCGCGGCGCCGCCGCTGGCGCCGGCCGCCGCTCCGCCAGCACCAGCCGCGCCTGCGGCGGCCCCTCCGGCTCCAGCCGCGCCGCCCGGTGCCGCCGCCGCGCGTCCGCCGCCAGCACGCGCGCCGGTCGCCCCCACGCCGTTCACTGGCGGCTCTGGTAGACCGGCCGCCGTGATCCAGACGTTGCCGGAGTCGTCGATCGCGAGGCCGCCCGGCGAGACCGGCCACTCGTAGTTCGCACCAGGCCCGCCCCAACTGCTCAGGAGTGCGCCCGTCGCGTCGAACTCGAGCACCTGCGGCGCCGGCTGGCAACAAATCTCGGCTGACACCGGATTGCTGACGAGACCGGCCTCGGTCGCCGGCATCGAATCGGGCGTCATCCCTCGATGCACAACCCAAATATGGTCGTGGCTGTCCACCGCCACACCGGTCACGGACCCGAGAATCCAGTGGTTGGGCAGCGGCCGTGGCCAGAGCGGATCGGCATGCATCGAAGAACTGGCGCTGCGTCCCTGCGCCTGGGCCCGGGCCGTCATGCGTGCGTGCCAGGTGCCCCCGGCGACGACAAAGATCGTGAAGAAGAGTGCGCCGATCGCGAGCGTCCGTCTCATACGCGGCTCCCTGAGAAAAGTCCGTGGGCGGGCGCCAGTATACTGCGCGTCGTTCGGTGCCGCCGCGCGCCGCGAGAAAGCACCGCAGACGCCCTCTGAGCGTTTGCTACAATCCCTGCCTTGATGACCCGGCCCGGCCGAGACCGGCGTTTCCGACTGATTGAGCACCGTCAGGTTCGGCGGACGCCCGGGAGGCTGCGGTTGCCGAAGAGAGACCGACTGGCACTACGGGGGGCGAGGTGGGCGCTGGTGGCCTTGGTGTGGGCGTTGACGGTCTGGTCGCGAAGCGCCGGAGCCGCAGGACTCACTCAAGGGCAGGACCCCCCGGTTGAGATGACCCGATCGACGATGTCCGGCGTTTTCACCGCCGCACAGGCCGACAGTGGGCAGGACCTCTATGGGTCGACCTGCCTCGGCAACTGCCACAGCCTGTCATCACACCGCGGCATCGCATTCAGGCACCGTTGGGAGGGGCATCCCGTGTTCGAGCTGTATCAGCTCATCAACGACCGGATGCCCGATGATGACCCCGGCAGCCTGTCGTCCGAGGAGAGCCTGCAGCTTGTCGCCTACCTGCTGAAGCTGAATGGCATGCCGGCCGGCGCTAACGCGCTATCCTCTGACGCCACGGCGCTGAAGAAGATCAAGATCGAGATGCCGCCTGCCGGCGTCCCGAGTCCGCATCGCTAACCAGGGAGACTGTTCATGACGCGACGACTGAACCCCCGACGACCCGCAGGCGTGGTGCTGGCGCTCGGCGCCGTACTGGGTGTGGCCTGGCTCGTCCACGCCTCGCAAACGACGCCGGGCAAGCCGCCGGCACTCGTGCGAGGCAACGTACCGGGCGAATGGCGGTACTGGGGCGCCGACGCGTGGAGCACGCGCTACTCGCCCCTGGATCAGATCAACGCCGCCAACTTCAACTCCCTGCAGGTCGCCTGGCAGTACAAGGTCGGCTCGGACTTCGGCGACGACGAGTACTTCCGATCGACGCCCCTCTATGCCAACGGCAAGATCATCAGCGTCGCCGGGGGCAAGCGCGGTGTCGTCGCGCTCAATCCCGCGACAGGTGAGCTCTTGTGGAAATGGGGCTTGGAAGAAGGCATCCGGTACCAGAAGTCGCCTCGGCCCTACTCGGGCCGCGGGCTCGCGTACTGGACCGACGGGCGCGAGGAGCGCGCCATCCTTGTGACACCCGGTTTCCATCTGGTGGCGATCGACGCCAAGACCGGGAAACCTGATCCGAAATTCGGCAAGGACGGCATCGTCGATTTGATGGACGGGCTCGGGTACCCGCTGGTGCCGTGGGCGGTCGACGACGATGGTGCCCTCGTCATCAGCGAGGCGGCGCCGCCGCGCAAGGCGAAGCCCGGCGAAGGATGGGATCCCGTGAAGAAGATCGGCGCGGACGGAACCGTCGGCATCGATCCGGCTCTCGGCCAGCTGGGCAATAGCTCGCCCGCCATCGTCGTCAACGACGTTATCGTGGTCGGGAACTCGGCGATCCACGGCTACTATCCCCTGCACCTCAGCAACCTCACGGGGACTATCCGCGGCTTCGACGTGCGAACGGGCAAGCAGCTGTGGAAGTTCAATCTCGCGCCGCAGCCAGGCGAGTTTGGTGCCGAGACGTGGAAGAACGGATCGAAGAACGGCACGCCCGGTCTGGGTAAGGTTGACGCGTGGTCGACCTACAGCGCAGACCCGGACCTGGGTCTCGCCTACATTGGCGTGGGCGAGGGCGTGAACGACGACTACGGCGGTCATCGTCCCGGTAACAATCTCTTTGCGACAAGCATTGTCGCCCTTGACGTCAAGACAGGGAAGCGGAAGTGGCACTTCCAGACGACTCATCACGACATCTGGGACTACGACATCCCGATGGCGTCCAACCTGCTCGACGTGACGGTCGCGGGGCGGCCGCGCAAGATTCTGGCGATCGCCGGCAAGCAGGGCTGGGTGTACACGCTCGATCGAGCCACGGGCGAGCCGATTTGGCCGATCCCCGAGACGCCGGTGCTGCAGAGCGACGTGCCAGGCGAGCAGACGTCACCGACCCAGCCGATACCGTCAAAGCCGGCGCCGTTCGCGCAGATGGGCCTGGTCGAATCGGACCTGATCGACTACACGCCGGCGATCAAGGAAGCGGCGCTGAAGATTGCGCAGCAATGCCGCATGGGCCCGTTCTACGTGCCGCCGTCGTCGAACGACAAGAGTCAGTACCCGTGCTCGTGGTACGCGCCGGGCGCAAACGGCGGCGTCAACATTTTCGGGGGAACCGCGGCCGATCCCGAGACCGGGATGATCTACGTCGGATCGCAGTCGGGCGTCACGCGCCTGACGATCTCGAAGGATCCGTGCTCGGAATTCAATTACACCGAGACGCACGACAGCTGCGGACTGCCCGGCGCGCTGCCGCCGCCGCCGGGTTATCAACCGCCGCCCGGGCGACGGGCCGGAGGAGGTGGCGGGGCAGCTGGCGGCGGCGGAGCCGGTGCAGGCCGCGCGGCGGGTGCGGGTGGTGGCGCGACGGGTGCGTCCGGTGATGGGGCGGCCATGGCCGCTCTGCAGACTGCGCAGGCCGCCCGCGGAGGCGGCGGAGGGCGCGGGGGCGCGCAGGCCATCGGCGGCGTCTCCATCGTCAAACCCAAGGAGTTCGGCGGGATCACCGCCTACAACATGAACACGGGAGACAAGGCCTGGTGGATTCCGAACGGCGGGTTCGATCCAGTGACGAGCACCGATCCCATGTTCGCCGGCGTGACGCTGCCGCCCCAGGGAGCTCGAGGTCAGGCCCAGGTCATCACGACCAAGACGCTGGTGATCTACGGCACGGGCCGCGACGGCGGTCCGCGCGGCGCGCCGCCGCAGCTGTTCGCCGTGGACAAGGCCACTGGCAAACAGATCGCAGCACTGCCGATCCCGTCGAAGACCTCCGCCGTGCCGATGACCTACATGCACAACGGCAAGCAGTACATCGTGTTCGCGACAGGAGCGCAGAGCAACACGTCGCTCATCGCATTGGCGTTGCCGAGTGGCGGGCGTGGTGGCGGCCCTGGCCGCTGACGGGGTCTGGCCCCGCAGGCGTAAGCCGGGCCTGACCCGCTATAACACCGCGGCCGCCGTCGGCATCTGGCTGACCGCCGCAATCGTCGTCAGCGCTCGAGGTGCCGGCACCGCGCCGCCGCGAGCCGCGCCGCCGCAGACAGTGCCCCCGCTGGCCTCGCCGTCCGCGGCCGCCTCGGGTGGCCAGTCGGTCCTCGACGGAGTGTTTACCGACGCACAGGCCAAGCGCGGGCAGGACGTCTACATCGAGAACTGCGCGCATTGCCACGGTGATGCGCTGCAGGGCGGGAACGACGCGCCGCCGCTCGGCCCTGCCTTCGTCGCGAGTTGGAAGGGATCGACGGTGGGAAACCTCGTCGCCAAGATCCGGCGCTCGATGCCCGACGACGCCCCGGCCTCGCTTACAGATCAGCAGTACACCGACGTCGTCACGTTCATTCTTAGTTCAAGTCGGTACCCGGCCGGCAAGACCGAACTGCCCGTCGAACTCGAAAAGCAAAAGCTCATCAAGCTCGACGTGATCAAGTAAGGCTTGAAAGCGCCAGAGGCCTCGGCTTTCGTCTCCCTCCCAGCCTCCCAGCCTCCCAGCCTCCCAGCCTCCCAGCCTCCCAGGCGTCCAGCTTCTTTACTTGAGCGCCCTCGACACCGCCGGCTCGATCGCGAGCGCCATCGCGCGATAGCCGTTGACGTCCGGGTGGAGTCCGTCGGGCGACCCGGAAAGCCGATCGGGGTTGCCCGGCGCGGCGACGGCCGCTCGCGTGTCGACGAACGTGATGCGGGGATCCTTGGCCGCTTGGGCCGCGATCCACGCGTTGATCTCGTGCATCTCGACGTTCTGGCCGCGCGTGGCGCTGTTGTAGGGGATGATCGAGGCGGCGATGACGGCGATCCCGGCCGCTCTCGCGCGGTCGTACATCGCTCGAAGCTGCCGCGTCACCCGTTCCGCAGGCAAGCCCTGATACACGTCGTTCACGCCGCCGAGGATGATGACGACGCGGGGATGGGCGCCGAGGACATCGCGATCGAATCGCGCCGCGATCTCGTCCGTCCGCTCGCCGTTGACGCCGCGGTTGAGCACGCGCCAGTCCGAATGTCTCTGCATCAGCCAGTACGCGTACTGGCTTCGCTCGTCGCCGGCGCCGGTTGGCGGCGCCTCGATGGGCGACCGAAACGCCGGCGTGCCGGCGGTCGTCGAGTCGCCAAGGGCGACGATGCGGATCGTCTCGGCTATTTTTTCCGGCTGAATACGAAACCCACGCTCGCGCGGAGGCCGGGATCGGAGCCGTGAGTGTGCTTCAGCTCGACGAACAGACCACTCCGGTGCGCGAACCCGACGAGGCCGTCGTACGACCCGAACAGTGAGTTGCCGCCATCGTGCGCGTAGACCACTGCCGGACCGCCCCCGAAGTAGCCCTGCCACGTCTCGGAGAGCTGCACGGTGAAGACGAAATCCAAGTTGGTCGACACCAGCGTCGTGCCCGAGCCGAAGCCCACTTCGACGTTGGGGCGAAACGTCAAACTCGGGTGAGGCGGCAGTCCGGTGGATTCCATCTGGAATCCAACGGACACCTGCTTTGGGTCCGCGCTGACACCTCCGCGTACACCCATCGTCATCATCTGCATCTGCGCAGAGGCCGGCGCGCCGATGCCAAGGACGACGAGCGCCGCGAGGGCCGTCAGGCGGGTGCGCGTCACCATCACTTGGACTTCTTTCGAAGCAAGAAGCCGACCGTCAGGTGCAGGCTGGCGTTGCTGCCGCCGCTGCCCTCGACTTCGAGAAACATCCCGGCCTCGTTCTGGAAACCGACGAAGCCGTTGAATACGCCATGGATGCCATTGCTGCTCGGCGTTCCGCACGTGCACGCGCTCAGGTGCTGGAACACCATCGCCGGACCGGCCCCGAGATAGCTCCGCCACGCATCCGACAGCTTGACCCAGTAGGCAACCTCGACGAATCCGCTCACGACCGTCGAACCGCCCCCAAAGCCGGCCTCGACGCCTTGGCGAAAGGTCAGGTCGTCATGTGGTGCGAGGGCCGGTTCCTCGAGGTGAGCGCCTATCAAGCCTTGCGTCGGGTCCGCCGCCACGCCGCCGCGCACACCCAGCGTGGCTTGCGCGAACGCCGGAACGGCTATCAGAATCGCCGCCCCAGCCAGAGCGAGCGTGCGAAGGCTCGGAAAACGCACGGCGAGACTATACACGAATTGGTCTCCGGTGGCGCCGTCTGGAAACCCCTCACGAAGGCTCGACAGACCGGCTCCCTCGCGTCTGTTACCGGACGGACGGCCGGAGGCGGACGGCTACGGCTTCCGCCTGCCGCAAGACGCGAAGGATGTTTCGGCCGGTGATCTTCTTGACGTCGTCCTCGGTGTAGCCCCGACGCAGGAGTTCCGCCACGAGGTGCGGATAGCCCGCGACGTCCGTGAGGCCATCCGGGACGCTCGTGATGCCGTCGAAGTCGCTCCCGAGGCCGATGTGGTCGATGCCCGCGATCGCCTTGACGTGATCGATGTGGTCGGCGACTTGCGCCACCGTCGCGTGCGGGGCGGGGTTGGCCGCATGCCACGCATCCATGGCTCGTGTGGCGGCCGCCGCGTCGCCTTTGGATGCCGCCGTCGCAGCGGCCTGCTGCTCGGTTTCTCGCGTCGTGTAATCCGCCACGGCCTGCGAGACGAATCCGGGCACGAACGTCACCATCACCACGCCGCCGTTGGTCGCCAGTTGCCGCAGGATGTCGTCGGGGACGTTCCGCCGAACGTCCGTCAGGGCCTGAGCCGACGAGTGCGAGAAGATCACCGGCGCCCGTGACACCTTGATCGCGGCCGCCATCGTCGAAGGCGCGACATGGCTCAGGTCCACCAGCATCCCGAGCCGATTCATCTCGCGAACGACGGATTCCCCGAACGGCGTGAGGCCGTTCGCGCGCGCGACGTCGGTCGCCGAGTCGGCCCACGGCGTGTTCGACGTGTGCGTCAACGTCATGTACCTCGCGCCGAGCCGGTAGAACATGCGCAGGACGCCGAGGGAGCCATTGATACAGTGGCCGCCCTCGACACCGATGAGCGACGCGATCTTGCCCTGTTGCTCGTCGTGCACGATGTCGTCGGCCGAGAGCGCCAGCGCGAACGTCGCCGGATACTTCGCGACCATGCGATGGACGATGTCGATCTGCTCGAGCGTGGCTGCCGTGGCATCCGCGCCGGTGAGCGTCACCGGGACGTACACCGACCAGAACTGGCCGCCGACGCCGCCAGCCTTGAGGCGTGGGATATCGGTCATGACGGACGTCTGCGGCCGGCTGATGTCGAGCTGATCCAGGTCGCCCTTGGCCAGCTCGCGTACCTGCCAGGGGAAGTCGTTGTGGCCGTCGATGACCGGCACCTCGGTCAGGATCTGGCGGGCGTGTTCGAGCATCGGATCTCCCGGTCGGGCCGGCACCTGAGCCAACAGGGGAAGAGACAAGAGGAGCCCCACGGTGACGGGCAGCATCTGGCGCATGGTGTGATTGTAGTAGCCTGCCACTCATTCCTCGGATGGCTGACGTGTCGTGTGTCGACCTGGTCGCGTCCGATGATTGCGCGTGTCGCGCGCGTCTCTCATAATGAGACGTGGTCGGCTGGTGCCGGCTCCGAAGCGAAGAGAGACACGCATGCTGGCAAGAACCCGACGATGGGTCGAATCCTGGGACCGCGTGAAGGATCGGCCCGAACAGGAAGTCAAAGACTACGTCTTGGGCAAGTGTCGCAACGGCTTTCAGGTCGCCAAGAAGCCGTCGCGCGACCAGCGCGAGGCCTGGGTCACGTTGCTCGCCGAAGCCGGCAAGACCAAGGACGAACTGAGTCCGCTCGCGCGGCGCGTGGTCGAGTCCGTGCGCCAGAAGCTGGAGGACGACGGCTACGACTTCGAGCTGAACGTCGACGACACGGGCGGCGTCGCGCTGGCCGAGGTGCACTTCCGGTCGCTGACCAAAGGCCCCAAGTCGCCGAGCGGCCGCAACGGGTCCAACCCGCGCGCCCGCTGATGTCGAAGCCTTCCAGCCTT
>Ga0209580_10000672_pt1 | contig 17389 bp, 17 predicted proteins | sample Coa_R1_5_FD_187153 | JGI IMG/M metagenome (GOLD analysis project Ga0209580, IMG submission 187153) | Surface soil microbial communities from Centralia Pennsylvania, which are recovering from an underground coalmine fire - Coalmine... | ecosystem: Environmental > Terrestrial > Soil >... | reverse complement strand
GAACAACTGGCTGACCATGAACACGACCGAGGGCAGCCGAGCGATGACCGAGATGGGGCTGAACGTGTCTTCGCAAATTACTGACAAGTTCCGGGTCGGTGCGCAGGTCTACGACCGGAATTTGGGCAACTGGGCCAGTGGCATCCCTCACTGGACTGGGCGGTGGCGGATTATCGGTTCACCAGTTGGTTTGGAATTCGTACGGGCAAGGTCAAGACAACGTTCGGTTTGTACAACGACTCCCAAGATGTGGACTTCTTGCGTGTTTTTGCCCTGCTGCCGCAAAGCATTTATCCCACGGACCTCCGCGACACGACCATCGCCCACGCGGGCGGAGATCTTTACGGCCACGTTGCGCTCCCTCACCGCCTTGGTGATCTTTCCTATACCGCCTATGCCGGTCATCGCAACGACGGCATGTATAGCGGGTATCCCTACCTCGTGTCGCAATGGGGAGTGTTTTTCCGAAGCCTGGGAGGACTGCAGTACGGAGGCGACCTCCGCTGGAACACGCCCGTGAAGGGGTTATTGATCGGGGCGTCGCGGATGAACCAGGAAATCACGGGAAAGGGTTCTTTCGTGAACCTATTGAATCCCAGCGCTGGGCTGCTTCCCTACCGGACATCGACCACCGACTACTGGACGAACCAGTTCTATGGTGAATACCGGGCTGGCAAATTGGATTTGAACGCGGAGTATCGCCGTTACTTCAACCGTACGCCCTATGCACCCGGCGCGGGGAGCGTGGAAACGGACGTTCGGGGTTGGTATGTGTCGGGGGCCTATCGGCTTGGCAAGCGTGTGGAAATCGGCTCCTACTATTCGCATTACAGTGTCACGAGTCAGCCACCGGCGTGGCGGTGCTGATACTAACGCCCCAGACGGATACCAGCCTGCCACAGAACCATGTTTACGATAAAGTCGTCGCTGCCCGCGTCGACCTGAATCGCTTTCTTTACCTGAAGGTCGAGGGCCGTTTCATGGACGGCTACGGCATCGGCTCATACCCGGATGGATTCTATCCGCAACAGAATCCTACCGGATTCAAGCCAACCACGAAGGCGCTGGTGGCGAAAACCGGATTTCACTTCTGATGTGTCGTGGAGGAATAAAAAAGGAAACGCCGATGAAATCTCATAGTCGACTCCTCATCAACGCTGGCTTCCTTATGGTCGCGATGCTGCACGCGGTCGCGGCCGATGTGAAAGTCATTGCCAATCCGAATGTGAAGGCGGACTCACATTTCCACTGCCGAACTCCGGAGCGTGTTCCTGCTCCAGAGGAGAACGCTGAAAGATGGGTCTAGCGTGGAACCGGTGTTGTGCAAGAGCGGCCCTGTCCACCAGGCTTTCCTGAAGCCTTACATTGATCGTGACAGCCAAGAAATCCACATCTATTACCAGGGGTTAGTTTTTACCGGTAAGGGAACCATGCCCAAGGAACTCAACTCCGACGCCGCGGTGGTTGCGTATGTCACCCGTGCGAAAGGGGCCATCGGATACGTCGGGGGCTTAACCAACACTGAGGGAGTGAAGGTGCTCGCCGTCATCTCAGAAGAATCCAAAGGAGAACGGACTCTGGTGAAAAGGGTTGACCAGACTACCCGGAAACGCTGCAGCGACTTGGCATCGGTGGAAGCGTACGCCTGGAACTCACCATCTCACCCAAGGGTACCGTCGAAAGCGTCGCGATCCTTGGCGGCAATCCGATCTTAGCCGAAGCCGCTGCCAAGGCGGTGCAGCAGTGGGTGTATGCGCCCGGCCCGTCTCAGACTCTCATGCAAGTGATCGTCCCATTCGAGCCGCGTCCTTGACGTCAGACAATGGGTCTACTCACCTGGACCAGCGCAGAGCAAAACGTAACGGAACGCTTTCGTCTGAGCGGACTCGTCGAGAGTCGGGCTTGGAAGAAACCTGGCGCAGGCCTGCGGTCATCAGCTGTTCGGCAGTGCACACCCGCATTCCGATCGGGCTATAATTACGCCTCCATTCCACCCGAAAGGAACCGCATGCGACGCTTCGCCGCCGTGCTGTTGACTCTCGTACTGGTTCTTCCCTCTTTTGTTTTCGCCGCCGACGAGTCCACTCTCGTCGGCTACTCTCCGAGATCCAGTCAAACTGAGCGTGATTGGGAATCCAAGTTCCGCGCCATTCCCGACCCAGCCAACCTGCGCGAAAACATGCGACGGCTGAGCGCGCACCCGCATCATGTGGGCTCGGCTTATGACAAAGACAACGCCGAATGGATCCTTGCTCGATTCAAGGAGTGGGGCCTTGACGCGCACATTGAAACCTTCAACGTGCTCTTCCCAACCCCGAAGGTGCGCGTGCTCGAGATGGTTGAGCCCACCAAGTACACGGCCAAGCTGGAAGAACCGGCCGTAGCCATGGATCCAACGTCGAACGAGAAATCGGAGCAACTCCCTACCTACAACGCGTACTCCCCTGACGGCGACGTCATGGCACCGCTGGTATTCGTTAATTACGGACTTCCCGAAGACTACGAGAAGCTCGACCGGTTGGGTATCTCGGTCAGGGGCGCGATTGTGATCGCGAAGTATTACCACTCCTGGCGCGGCGTGAAGCCGAAGGTCGCGGCCGAGCACGGAGCCATTGGATGCCTGATCTACTCCGAGCCCCAGGATGACGGCTACACCCGCGATGTCGTCTTCCCGCAAGGACCGATGCGCAACGCGGATGGCGTCCAGCGCGGCAGCGTCATGGATTTCGCTTCTGCCAGTCCAGGCGATCCATTGACTCCCGGCGTTGGTGCGACCCCTGACGCCAAGCGCCTATCACTGAAAGAATCGAAGAGCCTGTCGAAGATTCCTGTACTCCCAATCTCCTACGGCGACGCGCAGCCTTTGCTTGCCGCTCTGAAGGGTCCCATGGCGCCCGACGAGTGGCGCGGCACTCTCCCGATTCCTTATCACGTCGGGCCGGGTCCGGCGAAGGTTCACCTGAAGCTGGAATTCAACTGGGACATCAAGCCCGTCAACGACATCATCGCAAAGATTCCCGGCAGCATTGCTCCGGATGAGTGGATCATTCGCGGCAACCATCATGATGCGTGGGTGAACGGCGCCGAGGATCCCGTCTCCGGCACCAGCCCGCTTTTGGAAGAAGCTCGCGCCTTGAGCCTGTTGCTGAAGCAAGGGTGGAAGCCGCGGCGCACGATCATCTACGCCGCCTGGGACGGGGAAGAGCCGATGCTGCTGGGGTCTACGGAATGGGTCGAGGCCCACGCCGACGAGTTGCGGCAGCACGCCGCGGTATACATCAACACCGACGGCAACGATCGCGGGCTTTTCGAAATGGCGGGATCGCATAGTCTCGAACAGTTCATCAACGGCGTCGCGCGCGACATCGACGATCCGGAAACCAAGATGACGGTATGGCAGCGCCAGCATCTTTCGCAGATCGCGAACGCAAAGCCCGACGATCGCAAGGAGTTGCGCCAGCGGGCCGATCTGCGCATCGATGCGCTTGGCTCGGGCACAGACTTCACCGGCTTCCTCGATCATCTCGGCATTGCCAGCCTCAACCTGGGCTATGGCGGCGAGGACGAACAAGGCATCTACCACTCGGTCTACGACGATTTCTACTGGTATACGCACTTCTCCGATACCGATTTTGTCTATGGACGAGCCCTTTCGCAGACGATCGGAACTTCGGTGATGCGGCTGGCCGACGCGGACGTCCTTCCCTACGACTTTGTTGATTTTGCCGACACGGTACAGAAGTATCTGAAAGATTTAGAGAAGCTCCTGGCCGACAAGCAGGACGAGATTCGCGAGCGCAATCAGGAACTTGACGAAGGAGTGTTTAAAGCCACGTTTGATCCGCGTAGGCCCACAGTCGCGCCGCCTAGAGAGGAAATCCCGCCGCATCTGAACTTTGCCCCGATGGAGAATGTGGTGGAGATGTTGACTCATAGCGCCAAGCGTTATCAGAAGGCGCTGTCGCAAAGGCAGACGGGATTGAGTGAGATCCAGGCGGAGACTCTGAGGGCGCTGAATGCGAAGTTGATCGAGAGTGAGCGCAAACTGACCAACGAAGACGGCCTTCCGCGGCGCCCCTGGTACAAGCATCTGCTCTATGCTCCCGGCGTCTATAGCGGATACGGCGTGAAGACGGTGCCGGGCGTGCGCGAAGGCATTGAAGAGAAGAGATATTCCGAGGCCGAGCAGGAGATCGAACGAGTGGCAAAGGCGCTCGAGCAGGAATCAGCACTCATTGATTCAGCGGCACAGCTGCTGGAGCAAGCGGGGCCCTAGTGGTTATTTTGAGGAACTGGAGGCAGCCTCGGCGCCGGCATAGTATCCGCTCTTGGTGCGAACCACGAGTTTGCTGTGGCCCTTCGCCTTGGCTTCCACTCGAATCTGGCGAAACTCTCCGGCCTTCTTGGGACTGAGCGGCTTGTAACCGATCGCATACTGGTTGCGAATATCGTTCGCGATCGTGCGGCTGATGCTATCGACTTCATCCAACGTTTTCGGGAAAAACGCGATCCCGCCGGTGCGCTCGGCGATGATCTGCAGCGCTTTCTTGGCACGCTTCGGGTGGTCCTCGTCGCCGAGGACTCCAATCGCGTAGACCGAAGGCCCGCCCTCCTGCTGTAACTGCTTCACCGCCTGCTCCAGAGTCTCACTGCTGGCGTTGTCTTCTCCGTCGGTGACCAGAAAGATCACTTTCTTTTCCAGGCGGGCGTTCTGCTTGAGATGATCTCCCGAAGCCACCACCGCGTCGTAGAGCGCGGTTCCTCCACGAGCGTCGATCTTCTCCAGCGCCTCCTTCAACTTCAGCAGGTCATGGGTGAAATCCTGATCGAGATACTGCTCATCGTTGAAATTCACGATGAAAACTTCATCGCGCGGATTGCTGGAGCGCACCAGGTTCAGGGCCGCCTGATTCACTTTGCTCCGCTTCTCGCGCATTGACCCGGAGTTGTCGATGACAATGCCCATCGCGACCGGAATGTCCACGTGGTGGAACGAAATGATGCTCTGCGGCTTGCCGTCCTCAAACACAGTGAAGGCGGTGCGGTCGAGATTGGTGATGATGTGCTGCTTGTCGTCAACGACAGTGGCATGCAGCATCACTTCGTCGACGTCTTTGCGGAAGACAAAGACACCCTGACTGTTGTCGGGGCTGTTCTGACTTTCTTGCGATTCGGTCGAGGGTTGTTCGCTGCCGGAAGGCTTGCTTTGGTCCTGCTTTCCGGGTTCCTGCGCCCTGCCCGACACACACGTTATGCGTCCGACGCAGAGGACTAACGCGAGAAGCAGCAGAACCTTCGAAGTCCTATTCCACTGGCGCGTAATATCCCGTCCTGGCATACACCCGTAGAGGCGGCAGTCCTTTCGGTGGCAGCAGTTTCACTTTTATCTTACGCCATTTGCCGTCGCGCACCACTTTCGTTGGGCGGTACCCAAGTACATACTGGTTGCGCAACTCGACACCGATTTTTGTGGCCACGTCGGCCAGGTCGTTGGGATTGTCGATCGTGAAGGCCCGGCCGCCGGTGAGTTCGGTGATCTCGCTCAGCAATTGCGGACCGAGACGCTCCTCCAGGGCAGAAGCGTACCGATCATAAATACCGATGGCGTAAATCATCACGTCGGCTTCTTTGACCACCGACTTGATCTCGTTTTCCGTGTAGCGGCTATGATTGTCGCCACCATCGGAGATAATCAGCAGGGCTTTCTTGGCGTACTTGGCCTGCCGCATCTTGCTGACGCCCATGTAAATGGCGTCCAGCAGCGCCGTTCGGTGCTTCGGAATTGCGAAGATCAGCTTGTTCTGGATCTCGTCAACGGAATTGGTGAATTCGCTCACCGTCTCCGGTTCGTCGGAGAAGGTGATCATAAAGAACTCATCCTGCGGATTGGCCGTCTTGAAGAACTCCACCACCGCTTCCTTCGCGCGGTCCATCTTGCTACTCATGCTGCCGCTGGAATCGAAGATCACCCCAAGGGAAACCGGAGCGTCTTCACTGGAAAATGTCCGAATCTCCTGCGCCGAACTGCCTTCGAATAGCTGGAAGTTGTCTTTTTCCAGACCCGTCACCAGGCGGTTCATGGGATCCGTAATAGTTACCGGTACGAGCACCAGATCTACGTCCACTTTCAGCGGACGCACGCGCGTGATTAAACCATCTTTAGTCGTGACGACGTTCTCTTTAGGAGGCGCTTTCGGCTTCTCAACTTCGTGTGCCTGAACATGCACGTCGTTGACGTCGGTTTGAGCAAAAGCGGCAAGACTCATGCACACAAAACTTGCCAGCGCCAGCAACACGCAACGCATAAGACTTGGACTGATTTGCTTCTTCTGGCACACGGCTCTGGACGAACCCCAAGCGGGAACCGTAATACCGCGTCGAACTCGGGCCTCAGGGCGAGGTGACCAACGCCATCCATCCAGGCGGGCCATAAATACCTCTATTCGGCGGATGTTAGCACAGCTTTGGGCGGGTGGCGCAGAGTTTTTGTCAAATTCCGGAGACATAACACCGAATCCGCTCGAACCATTCGATCCGGCGCAAAACGCGCGTCTGGCGGGTGTTCCCGGCTTCTAAGTGTAACTTGTTACAATCAAAGGTTTCCTATGGCTGACATCCGTCCATTTCGTGCCCTTCGCTACAACCAGCAGAAGCTAACCGCCGCGCAGGTGGTTACCCAACCATATGACAAAATTACCCAAGCTATGCAGGAGCGGTACTACGCTGCCAGCCCGTTTAATCTCGTCCGTATTATTCTGGGCCGCTCCCAACCCTCCGACAATACTACGGACAACGTATACACCCGGGCGGCAGCTCTTAACCGGCAGTGGCGTGAGCAGGGCATCCTGCGGCAAGATTCCGCTCCCTCCATCTACGCCTATTCGCAGACCTTTACCGCTCCGTCGGGCAAGAGCTTCGAGCGCCGCGGATTCATCGCTTTGGGCCGTGTCGAGGATTACTCCGCCAAGGTAGTATTCCGTCACGAGCAGACTCTCGCCAAACCAAAAGCTGATCGCCTCGACTTGCTACGCGCGACCCGCGCGCATTACGAGCAGTTATTCCTCCTCTACGAAGATTCCGGAGAGATCGATTCTCTCCTGGCCACCTCCAACCGTCCGACGATCGACGTCGCTGATGAGTACGGAGTGACGCACCGCGTCTGGCAGATCTCCGATCCCGCCGTCATCACGGCCGTGCAGTCGAAGATGCGGGATCAGAAGCTGGTCATCGCCGACGGACATCACCGCTATGAGACCGCGCTGAACTTCCGCAACGAGTGCCGGGCTGCTTCGAGCACAACCGCCAGCGATGCTCCCTATGAGTTTGTGATGATGACCTTCGTCAACCTGAACGATCCGGGACTGCTGATCCTTCCTACTCATCGGGTCGTGCATTCGCTTCCGTCGTTTGCGGCGGACGAGTTCCAGAAAACGAGCCGCGAGTTCTTCGCAGTCGAAGAAATTGATCCCGCAATCGACGCGGCGAAGGCAGCCGCGGTACTCCAGGACCGGGGTCGCGCGGGAACTGCACTTCTCGGCGTTACCGCCAACCACGCTTTCGTGCTGCATTCCCTCAAACCAGCCGCAGCCAGGTTTTTTTCGGGGCTTTCGCTGCGTCAGCAATCCCTCGACGTCGTACAGTTACACAAGTGTCTCTTGGAAGGCGTGCTGAAACTGTCGGAGGAATCGATCCGCAATCAGCAGAACTTGTCGTATGTGCGCGAAGCTGCCGAGGCCATTGCCGCGGTTCGTGGAAAAAGGGACGGCAAGCAGGCGGCTGACATCGCCTTCGTGATGAACCCATGCCCCGTTCAGAAAATGCGGGAGGTTGCATTGGCAGGCGAGGTGATGCCGCAGAAGTCCACCGATTTCTACCCAAAGCTGCTCAGCGGACTTACCGCCTATGCTCTGGACTAGCGGGAGCCAGGATACCAACGGCGCCTCGGCGGCTGTCGCGGAGGCGTTCCGCCTCCGCAGGCTGCTTCGAATATCGTCGCTGTTGTTTCTGTGCACACTGCTTGTCTCGGGAGCGCCTGAGAAGCACCTTTCGGTGTACTCCACAGCCGCCAACTACTCCATACCACTGGTTCAAAGAGAGGGGCACGACTACGTTGGCCTCCTGGAATTGCTCGAGCCACTGGGCCGTGTCACTGCCAAGGCCGACAATTCCCGCTGGCGCCTGCGCTATAACAACGTGCAAGCCGAGTTCGAAGTGAACAAGGCTCGCGCGCGTATACAGGGTCGTGATGCCGATCTCGGTGGAAAATTTCTGATCGAGAACAAGCGCGGCCTCGTACCCGTCGGCTCCTTGAGCGCCTTGCTCCCCCGCATTCTCGGCGGCCCCGTGTCGCTGCACGAGGTCTCCGACCGGCTATTCATTGGAAGCGTTGCGACTCACTTCACTGCGTCCTTGTCTGGCGACAATCCGCCGAAGCTCGTCTTTCATTTCACTGCGCCCGTGAACCCGACCATTGCCACCGACGCCGGCATGCTGCGAATGACCTTCTCCCGCGAGCCCCTCGTCGGCCCAGCCTCACCCACGTTGACCTTCGGCAGCAAGGTGATCTCTTCTGCCACTTACGTCGAAAGTAACGGAGCGGCTGTGGTCACCGTGAATGCCTCCGTCCCTGTGATCGCATTGTTCGCGAATGAAGGACGTACCTTGGTCATCTCGCCCACTTCAACGCCCACGCCGAACGCGACACCCGCCGCCACAACCAATGCTCTGCCCGCGCCACAGGCCACAGCCCCGGTGCCCCCTCCTGCCGCACCTGCACCCCGCCGCTATTTCGCGGTCGTCGATGCCAGCCACGGTGGGGACGATCACGGTGAAACCCTGAGCACCACGCTGGCTGAAAAAGACGTGACTGTCGCTCTGGCGCGCAGCCTGAGGCAGGAACTGGAAAGCCGCGGCATCTCAACCCTGGTCCTGCGCGACTCCGATGCGAATCTTTCGGTCGATCAGCGGGCGGTCTTCGCCAACGCCGACCACGCGGCTATTTACATCGCAGTACACGCCACCGCCAGCGGCCACGGTGTGCGTGTTTATACTTCGTTGCTTCCTTATGGAGAAGATGATCGCGGCCCTTTCCGTTCGTGGAACACAGCGCAACATCCCACCCTGCCCTTAAGTCAGAGCACTGCGTCGGCTGTAGCGAGTGAATTGCAGAAACGTCAGCTTTCCGTCCGCACGCTATCAGCGGCACTCCGGCCCTTGAACAACCTGACCGGACCAGCCCTCGCGATCGAGGTTGCACCGCAAGGATCCGATCTTTCTCAACTGACTGCCCCCGATTACCAGCAACTCGTCGCCGGCGCGGTCGCCACAGCAATCGCCGCTGTGCGCGACCAGTTGGGAAACGCTCCATGAGGTGGAGACTATGATCCCGCGGCATCTCATCATCGCCTTCGCTGTGCTCCTGGCGGCAGCCCTCGGACTCAGTCTTTTCGCCTGGCATATGCGGAAAAGTGTCGCTGCTCCGCCCCCCGCTGCGGCAGTCGACACCCGCCCACTCGCTCCGCCTGTCTCAGGACCGAGCGAGAGAGTCGTTCTCTTCATCGCTCACGATGACGACGGTACCTTGCGAGGAGAGTCGGCCCAGATTCCCATGCCATCCGGCCGCCAGCAGCGTGCCGAAGAGTTGTTACGAGCGTTGCTGTCAATCTACCTCGACAAAAATTCGCCACACCATCTGGGCGCAGGCGCTGAAGTTCGCAGCGTATATCTGGTAGACCCCGGAGTCGCGGTCATCGATCTGAATTCCGCCTTCGCCGATACCCATCGCTCCGGCGTGTTGGTCGAGCAATTGACGGTGGCATCTTTGATTCAGACAGTCTCGGTGAATACGCCGAATCTGCTTAAGGTGAAGCTCCTTGTAGATGGAAAAGAACGAGACACGCTAGCGGGCCATGCCGACTTGTCCGCATACTACGACGTGGCAGCGGTCAACCAGCTAGCAACACAACTTCAGACGGGACAGTAGCGCTTGTGTAGGGGCGGACGCCTCGTCCGCCCCGTAGAGCGAGGCGAAGCGTGACATCGCTTGCGGCGGTGTCATCGCCGCGGTCGTGCCGCGCAGTCTTCCCTCGTTCAGCAGCCGTCATTGCGCGCTTCGCGCGCAACCGCCGGACGAAGGCGTCCGGGGCTACACAAGCCGTGCTGGGCTTACGACTTTTCCAAAGCTTCGATCTCTTTCTTCGTGCGCTCCAGAATTTCGCGAATCTTCGCGATCTTCGCCGAGTCATGCGAGCCGCGGGTCGCGGCTTTCAGCGCCGTCTTCATCAACTCGGCTGCGGGACGCATCACTTCGGCGCCTTCCATCCCCATCCACGGCGCCCAATCCCCCGCCTGCTCAGCCCGCTGCCAGATTCGCTTCACGGTCTCTGCCTCTTTCAGCAGTTCGGCGCCCCCCCCTTCGGTTAGCGAATACGTGCGCTTGCCTGCCGCCGCATCGGAGATCACCATTCCTTCATCTTCCAACTGCTGCAACGCCGGATAGACCGCTCCCGCGCTCGCCTTGTAAATGCCGCCAGACTTCGTCTCGAGCTCTTTCATCAGTTCGTATCCGTGCTTAGGGCCGCTCTCGAGCATCGATAGCAGAGCAAGCCGGATTTCACCCGTCCCGAAGAACCTGCCCCACCGCCCGCCACGTCCCCAAGGGAAAGCTCCGCCGACAAAGGGAGCGCCCATTCCACCGCGCCACCAACTTCCACATCTCCCGTACATACTCCTCCTAACGACCTTACGACTGAAGTGGCTAAGCCACCACTCATTCGATCTATCGTTAAGTATATCTATAGATATATCTACTGTCAAAACAGAATGGCCGTGTCGCGTCCTCGAAGATGTGGAAACTTTGCTTTGGGTCAAATCCTGGCGGGGAGTTGTTAGATTAGAAGTGGTAGCTAGCTCCGATAATAAGCTGGTGTCTGGCTTCCATATCAAAGCCCGCACCCAGGTTGTTTCCGAGTTGCACCAACCCGAGTTCGAGTGTCAGCGGGACATCGCTCCCGGGCCGCCAACGGATCAGGTAGCTGAGCGTGGTAGGAACCACTGTCCCAGGGACCTCTTTCAGCTGCCTGGGCTGCCGCGCGAATTCCGCGCCAAGAGTCAATCGACTGTGCATCGGTGCCTTGAGAGCGACAAAGAGACCACCGAACAGCTTGACCTCCCATCCCGGCGAATTTGCCGCGATCCCGAAGATAGAGGCGTTCGTCAGCTTCACGCCCAGGTTCAACACGATCGGCACTCGTGTGTTCGCGATCGTCTTGGTGCCGACCAGAAAGAAGTCGGTCGCGGTGGTATTCTCGCGCTCTGTGACCTCCGTGACGCGTCGAACTTGCGTCCGCACGATCGCTCCCGCCGCCAGCGCCGGGATGAACGACGTGTGCCAAGCGTTTTCGGGCATCACGCGAAATTTGATGTGCGCCGCATTGAAGCCATTGGCGAACAGTCGGGCCTGTTCGTCGTTCCCCAGAACGTTGAAAGTCCGCGTGAATCCGCCTTCGGCAATTTTCAGAAAGCCAGCGGTGATCGATACCTGAAAGTCATTTCCAAGGACCTGGCCGCCATTCAGATAATGCAGTGCTAACTGTGGCCGTCCAAGCCCCATCGACGACGAACTGGTATAGGCGAAGGGAGTGATGAGGCCACCGGTTTGTCCTTCCCAATTGAGCTGGGCCGCTGCCAAGGGAACCAACAAGAAGAAAAGTGCGGCGGCGACAACGGGCCGGTCGGAAAACTGCAAAGTCGGTCTCAACACGAGAACCTCCCGCGATCAGAGTTTCCCTGGGATCACCGCGATACTCGCCGCATATTATGCTCAGAAGGAGAACGGATAGCAAGAGTTGCCCGCACGAATCCTCTATTTTTCCGCCGGTTTCTTGCCAACGCCGTCCTTTCAAGGCCCGGGTGCCTGATCAGTTACAATCGCCAGTCATGTTCTATCGCTCGGACCACCGTTCTCCCGACCAACTTCGCCCCGTAACCATCACTCCCGAATTCATCACTACAGCGGAAGGTTCGGCACTGATTCAAGTGGGCCACACGCGGGTCATCTGCACGGCGTCAATCGAAGAGGTGGTCCCGCAATTCATGCGCAACTCGGGCAAAGGATGGATTTCGAGCGAATACAGCATGCTTCCCCGCTCCACGATGACGCGTACCCCCCGCGAAGTCTCGAAAGGACGTCAGAGCGGACGCACCCACGAAATTCAGCGCCTGATCGGGAGATCGCTGCGCGCGGTGGTTGATCTCGCGAAACTCGGCGAGCGCACGATCTGGATCGATTGCGATGTGATCCAAGCCGATGGAGGCACCCGCACCGCCTCGATCACAGGCGCGTTCGTCGCTTTAGGCTTGGCGCTGGAAAAGCTGGTAGAGGCCGGAACGCTGCCTGCAGTTCCGCTCAAAGAATTCGTCGCGGCCGTGAGTGTAGGAATTGTCGACGGCGAAGTCCTGCTAGATCTCTGCTACGAAGAAGACTCCCGCGCAGATGTCGACATGAACTTCGTGATGACCGCAAGCGGAAAGATGGTCGAACTGCAAGCCACGGCCGAGCACCAGGTCTTCGACGATGCGCAGTTATCGAAGATGCTTGGCCTGGCACGCAAAGGTGTACAAGAGCTGATCGCCGCCCAGCAGAAGCTGCTGAACGGACTTACCCTGAAGCGTAACTAAGAGCCTCCGGTTCTTCAAAGTATCATTCTTGAACTTTCCCAAAATGGGAAGGTGCCACCGACCTTAGACAGGCTTCGACGGCTGCGTAACCTTTACCTTGCCAAGCGGCGGCGCTACGGTGGGAGAGCCACCATGGGTATTCTTCGCACCTACGACCGCCGTCGCGAGCCGCGCAAGCCAGTCGATCTTTCACTGATGGTTTGGGGTGTCGATACCCAGGGAGAGCGCTTTTTGCAGGAAGCTCACGCGCGCGACATCAGCGTGTCTGGAGCGTTACTGTCAGGACTCGACGCTGATCTCAAGCCCGGCGACGTCATCGGGGTTCTCTATGGAAAGAACAAGGCTCGTTATCGCGTAGTTTGGGTTCGGTACGACGAGATGGGAGACAAGATGCAGGCGGCAGTCCACCGGCTCGAGTCGGACGCTCGTCCATGGCCGGATTTGTTAACCGAGGATGCGGCGGAGAGTTCCCCGCCGACGGATCATCCGACTCCGTGACGGCAGTCGCTTAACCGATCCACACCGTCTTGGCGTTCACGAATTCACGGATGCCGACCATTCCTAACTCTCGCCCGTGACCTGAGGCTTTTACTCCGCCGAAGGGGATACGCGGGTCCGATGCCACCATCTTGTTGATGAACACCATTCCTGCTTCAATTTCGTTGATGAAGCGCTCCCGCTCTTTTTCATCGTTGGTCCAGATGCTCGATCCCAGGCCGAAACGCACGTCGTTCGCCAGCCGGATCGCCTCGCCCGCGTCTTTCACGCGGAAGATAGAAGCCACCGGGCCAAAGAATTCTTCCCCGTAGGCGGGCGAGTCCTTCGGAATGTGTGTCAGCACCGTCGGTGCGTAGAAATTTCCCGGACGCTTTATTGGATGTCCGCCGGTTATCAGCTTCGCCCCTGCATTGACCGTCTTCTGCACGTCGGCATCAAGATCCTTCACCGCGTCGGGGGTCGAGAGCGGGCCTAACTCAGTCTTTTCGTCGAATGGATCGCCCACCTGCAGAGCTTCCATCTTCGCGACGAACCGGCGCTCGAACTCATCCGCAATGGGCTCAGCCACGATAAACCTCTTCGCCGCAATGCAGGACTGACCATTGTTCTGAATGCGTGCCTGTACCGCCGTCGAAACAGCGGCTTCGAGATCGGCGCTGGGCATCACGATAAATGGATCGCTCCCGCCCAATTCCAGCACCACTTTCTTAATCCGCTTGGCCGCGCCGATTCCCACCTGAATGCCGGCTTGTTCACTGCCGGTCAGCGTCGCCGCGACCACGCGAGGATCGTTGAGCAGCGCGTCCACCTGGGAGGAACCGATCAGCAACGTCTGGAAAGAGCCCTCGGGAAAACCGGCCTCCAGGAAAATGCTCTCGATCGCCAGCGCGCACTGCGGCACGTTTGAGGCATGCTTCAGCAGTCCCACATTGCCCGCCATTAGCGCCGGAGCCGCGAAGCGGAATACCTGCCAAAAAGGAAAATTCCACGGCATCACGGCGAGGACTGGGCCAATCGGCAGGTAGCGGACAAAACTCTTCTTGGCGCCCGTTTCGACCACTTCGTCGGCCAAAAAGCGCTCGGTATTCTCGGCGTAGTAGCGGCAGGCGGTGGTGCATTTGAGAGCCTCGGCCAAAGCGGACTTATACGTCTTTCCCATCTCCAGAGTCATCAGGTGCGCAAACTTTTCTTTATCGCGCTCGATGATTTCCGCGGCCTTCAACATCCGCTGCGAGCGGGTTGCGAATGGCACCGTCCGTCCGGCTCGAAAGGTGCTCACGGCGAGTTGCAGCTTCTTTTCGATCTCGGCTTCAGAAAGCGCCGGGAAGGTCTTGATCACCTCCCCAGTGGCGGGATTGATAGTCGCAATCGGCATCGTAACGGTTTCCTCTCCTCGACCTGAGGGTAAGTCTCTGAGTTTGATACTGAATTTTCGCCCGGATTACAAATCGGCAGACCCGGGACTGGTCATACCACTATACCACTGGCGCCCGATCCGGTGCCTGAGGGTGAAAACAAGGTCAGTGCCAGCTCTCCGCGAACTCCGCAGCATTTCTCGGCGCTCTCTGCGGTTAGCTCGGATGGATCTCAACGTTGCCGGAATCATCAGCCTTTTGGCTTTGGATGGTGCCACTTGTCGTCAACATCCTTGTGGTCTGGATGGGTCCAAATCTCGCGAAGTTCGTCGAACGCACCCAAGAAAAACAGCAGAGCTGCTACCACCGCGCAAACGATCATTACCGAAAGCAGCATGGGAGTCACCCGGGCGGTGACTGTTATAGTCAGTAACCTAGTTGCAATCGCTGCTACTTTCAGTGACCGCGGTCACCGGCAGGGACGATTCATCCGTTATTGCGACCGCTGTTGTGCGCTTCTTGACCTTTTCCTCATCGATCATCCGGAATTAATTAGGCGCCTATTTAGATAATCATTCGATAACTTGCTGAACCCGGAATTTGGGCTCGGAACGCCGAAAAACCGGAAGGGATTTCCCACCTCGTTGGTTTACAATAACCAGTTCCCAGCATTCATCCGTTCCTATCAGGAGGAGTCTCATGAAGCTTACGCCGGGCAAACTAGCCGGACTCAAGAAAGTCTCTAACGAACGCGGTGTCATTGCGGCCGCAGCCATGGACCAGCGCGGCTCGCTGCAGAAATCGCTGGCCAAGGAAAAAGGCGGCGAGGTCACTGACGCCATGATGGAAGAATTCAAGTCGCTGGTTTCCGAAGTTCTCACCCCGCATGCTACTGCCATCCTGCTTGATCCCGAGTGGGGCCTGCCCGCGGCGAAGCGCCGCGCCAAAAATGCCGGCCTGCTTCTCGCCTATGAAAAGACTGGATACGACAAGACGGGCCCCGGCCGCCTGCCCGACCTGCTCGATGTATGGTCGGCGCGCCGCCTGAAAGAGGCTGGCGCGGATTGCGTGAAGATCCTGCTGTACTACACGCCGGACGATCCAAAGCACGTGAACGAGATTAAGCACGCCTGGGTGGAGCGCATTGGCGACGAGTGCCGCGCCAACGACATCCCGTTCTTCCTGGAGTTCGTCGGCTACGAAGAGGGTGCCGACGAGAAGGGCGTGGAATACGCCAAAAAGAAACCACACATCGTGACTGAGAGCATGCGCGAGTTCTCGAAAGATCGCTATGGCGTCGATGTGCTCAAAGTCGAAGTACCCGTCAACATGAAATTCGTGGAAGGCGTGAAGTGCTTCGGCGGCACCAAGGCTTATACCAAGAAAGAAGCCATCGATCACTTCCACAAGGCCGCCAACGTTGCGACGAAGCCGTTCATTTATCTCTCGGCTGGTGTGAGCAACGCGGAATTCAGCGAGACACTCGAACTCGCGGGTGAATCCGGCGTGAAGTTCAACGGAGTGCTCTGCGGCCGCGCGACCTGGAAAGATGGCATCCCGGTCTACGCAAAACAGGGAGCCGCGGCGTTCCGCAAGTGGCTTGAAACCGAAGGCGTGAAGAACATCAACAACGTCAACGACAAGCTGAAAGCCGCCACCAGTTGGCACTCGATCTATGGAGTGGAATTAGTCCACGCATAACGCTCGTGTAGGGGCGGACGCCTTCGTCCGCCCCGCGGAGCAAAGCGACGCGTGTCCGCAGCATGAGTCTCATCTGGGCTTGTGCTTCGCTTTTGCCACTTCCTCCTGTCTCCTTCGACCCGACCGTTTCGGTTGCGGCTTTGCGCAACCCGTGGACGAGGCGTCCGCAGCTACACGGTCCGGGTAGAATGTCCGCATGTCCACAGTCCTGATCACCGGCGCCTCCGGCGGCATCGGATACGAACTTGCCAAGCTTTTCGCCCGCGATCATCATAATCTGGTACTCGTAGCCCGCAGCGGTGACAAGCTAGCGCAGGTCGCAGCCGAACTGCAAGCGCAGAATGTCACGGTCAAGACGTTCGCCCTCGATCTGGCCACTCCCCTGGCCCCGAAGTTTCTTTTCGATCAATTGCAGATCCACAACATCGCTGTCGACATTCTGATCAACAACGCCGGCTTCGGAGCTTTCGGCGAATTCGCGCAAATGTCGAATGATGAAATCTTCGGCCAGATTCAGCTGAACATCATCGCACTGACTGAACTCTCTCGCCTTTTCTTGCCGCCAATGCTGGCGCGCCGTAGCGGGCGCATGATGAACGTCGCCTCCACCGCCGGATTTCAGCCAGGCCCGCTGATGGCCGTCTACTATGCGACCAAGGCGTATGTGATCTCTTTCTCCGAGGCCCTCGCCAACGAAGTCCGCACCTCCGGCGTAACCGTAACCTGCTTCTGCCCCGGAGCCACCCACACCGGCTTCGCCAAACGCGCAGGCAATGACAACTCTCGCGTCTTCAAACAGCTCGGAGCCATGAACGTCGATAAGGTCGCGCTGGATGGCTACCGCGCGGTCATGGAAGGTCGTACCCTCGCCATCAGCGGCGCTCATAACTGGCTGGTCGCGCAGTCCACCCGATTTGCGCCACGCAAGATGGTTACCGCGATCTCCCGCTGGATCTCGGAACCGACCCGATAACCACAAAGGACACGAAGGAGCACGAAGGAAGATCTCGCTGTTCCTCCGCGTTCATTCGTGCCCTTTGTGGCCTATGGTTTCCTTCGTGAACCTTAGTGTCCTTAGTGCTTAACGGTTTATACCTGCGCGGAGCCACCATCCACAAACAACTCCACTCCCGCCACGAAGCTAGCATCCTCAGACG
>Ga0209580_10000670_pt1 | contig 17416 bp, 10 predicted proteins | sample Coa_R1_5_FD_187153 | JGI IMG/M metagenome (GOLD analysis project Ga0209580, IMG submission 187153) | Surface soil microbial communities from Centralia Pennsylvania, which are recovering from an underground coalmine fire - Coalmine... | ecosystem: Environmental > Terrestrial > Soil >... | reverse complement strand
GAATGGCAATGATCTGTTCTTCGCTGAATCGACTCTTACGCACAACTCCTCCTCTCGGCTCTGGGCGAGCCATTCTAAATCGGGAGAAGTCTCACTTACGCTGGACTATTTTCCGGGGGGCAGGTCACGTTTCCAGCATGTCAAGCCTGATCGACCTTAGAGTGACGGACAATCATTTGACGTCACTCCCCGATTCGATAGGGAGGCTAGTTGATCTCAGGGGGAACCCGCTGACGGGATTGCCTACAGCCATCGCTTCACTGCCCCGACTGGAGAAATTGGACTTGCGATGGGTTCCTGATCTGACGGCACCTGCCTGGATAGAAAACCTCGAAGCACGCGGGTGTTCGGTCTACATTTCTCGCCAGAAGAGTTTGCTGATTTTAGGGGAACATCCGTGCGTCAAATTCAAACACCTGTGATTCCTGAAATTTGACTCTCGAGAAGTCAGGATGAGCAGGATTCAACAGAACGTTCCATTCACCACGAATAGCTGCTGAAGGCACGAGCAGAGCGACGGTGTTCCGGGCCTTTATCCATTCATCACCGAATCGGCGCAATGACTCGTCTCGCGTCATGTACCAAGTCGCTGGCAGATCCGTCGGATCGAGCCTCGCGACCTCAACTGTTTCGGGAAGGTGACCCTCAATTGATACCAAGTCCGCCGGCCGCAGATTCGGCTCCAAATTCACAAATGTCTCTACGGCTGCAAGCGCCAGGGAAGTCGACGCATAAACCACCCGTATCCCTCTACTATTCCAGCGGCCGCCATAGAGGCGGGCACCCTCGCCGTCGGCAGCATAACGGCGCCGACATATTCTCCAAAACCGCATTAACTGTAGACACCGTAGGCAATGCGGCCCAAGATATCCTCGACATTCCGAGTCCCTACATCAGTATCTAGCTGATCGAAAGGCCGTTCTCCGCCCAGTGCGCGGTTTGGAGTTCGCAGCCACTCCGCGGCTTTTTCCTTGTCTCCGATCATCTCGACCGCACCAGCGTACACTCGCGCCAGGCGAACCGTGCGATCCGACTCGGAGGCGGTCAGCCGGGAGCCGTGACTCAGGCGACGAGTCAGTGTGCGCAAGGGAATACCAAGTTTCCGCGAGAGTACTGTATTGGCCAGCTCAAGCTTTTCAGCTAATGCCGTGATGGACGTTACGGGCAGTCCCTTGCGGACGAGCTGTGCCAAATCGGCAGGCTTCTTGACGCTTTTGCGGAGCACCTTCCGGCCTCCCAGTACTTCCGCAATCGCCTCAGTTTCCATGTTAGCCTCCTGGCCTGATATAATACGCCATTTGGCTACATGCTTGCAACCGCCCCGGTTAACAGCCGGTCAGGGTAAGAATCATTGAGATTGGAACCACGAACGGGGGCACATCAGTGTGAATCGCGTGCACGAAAGCAGGGAGTGGGTCAGCATGACGTGCTTCTGCCACAGCGCCAGAAGGAAATCGTGGAGGACACTCAACGAGTTCGTGCATTAAATGGCCGTCAGCTTCCGGATGGCGCGCCTGCGGCTCAATCTCTTACGACTGCAGCACGAGCATTTTGCCGTCTGATGTCTTGTGGATGGCAACCTTGAGCGTGTGCCATTAGACCTTTTTCAACTTTCCCCACATCGACCGGTAGAGTTTCTTTGATCTTTTAAAAACAATTGCGGGACAATTTCGACCTTAATTAGAGTCTCCCTAAGGTCTGTAAGCCCTCTCTTCGGGCTGCCTGTTTTAGGTTCCGCCTGGGGTATCGACGGTAGTGGCTCAGGCGTCAGGAGTTGCCTATTTCTCCCATGGTGCGACCGTCTGCAGAGAACGGCGGAGCCGGGTGTTCGGGCGAGGGGCACTACGAGCCGGGCCAGGAACTCGCTGTATGTCTTGGAGTCTAACCGCAAGCAGGGTACGATCCAGAAGCGCGTCGTCGCCACGCGACGGGCGGCATCCAAGATGAAGTCAATTCGGCTCTTGTCGGAAAGTGCCGCTACGCGGTCGATCAGCCACACAGATCTGGCTTGATATGAAAGTTCAGCGTGTCGCCTTTCCATTTACGAAATCTCTCAACGCCCAAGCTGGATAGCGCACCAGTCGGCCAATCTTCCTGAAGGGAGGCCCTTCAGATTTTGCTGCTCTGGGCTGCACACGCCACGTGCGTAAGTGAGACAACCTCTTCCCGATTGCTGCCTTTCGGCTTATCGGCTGGCAAGTTCTATCGATTGGGTGGATGTTTTGCATTGAGTTGAGAGCCTCGCATATCGGAAACGATCCCGAAAGAAGGTAGCCTTATCTAACTGTGTGAGCGCAAGAAGAGGTTTGAGGCGCACCCGGAATCCGAGTGCGCCTAGTGAAAGGTTAGAAACTGAACCGTGCCCCCAGGGTAACGACACGGCCCGCAAGGCCCTGATTAGACCCGCTCTCTTGGCCGAAATTTGCGCTGCCAATGTTGTTTGAGATGGTGGAGGGGTTGAAATTCAAATTGTTGAATACATTGTAAGCGTCAAGCCGGAACTCAACCTTGCTGTTCTCGCCCAGCACCGGCACATTCGGCAGACCGAAGGCCTTGGCCAGCGTCAGATCCACATCTCTGTATCCAGGGCCATTGAACGTGTTGCGTTTGACTACCTGAGGTAGTGCCCCACCACAACTGGAAGTACCGCCGCACGCAGTGAAAGTTGGCGTCGCAAAGTAGGCTGCAGCACCCTTGGAGAAGTCTGAACCGGTTTTGAACGCATCGTTACTGGTGCTGGTGCCCGCTCCTCCAAGGTACACGGCTGGAAGTGTGCCGTAACCGCAATTTCCACAGTACAGGCTACCCGAGAAACTTGTCACTGGAGTCCACGGGAATCCAGAGTGAATGTTGAATATGCCACTGAGCGACCACCCACCGGCAATCTTTTCCAACCAACCTCTCTCACCGTGGAACAACACCGGCTGCCAAATTCCAAAGAGCTTAAAAGCTTTGCCAACGTTGTAATCGGAGCGCCCATAATTGAGGTTAACGTTATATGGGTAGGCCTGTTCAGAGTACGGTCCCGAACTGGTGTCAAGGCTCTTGGCCCAAGTAAATTGAGCATCAGCCGTAAACTGCTGCGAGAACTGATGTTTTAATTCAGCCAGCAACGCATTGTAGTTGCCACGCCCTGAAACACCCCAATAATCCCCGCCGCCGATCTGCGGATTCAGGGCAAGGCCGCTGGCAGCCGGGGCAGCGTTCGGGTTCTCGTGGAAGAAGATGTCATGCGACACGCTTCCGATATATCCCAGTGTCGCTATCAAATTGTGTCCCAGGTCATATTGCGTATCCAACGAGTAGTGGTGGGTGCGCATCGTGGGAAGCGTGTTCGGAAAGATCCCGACATTGACTTGACCGCTTGTCGGTAGTCCATTCGGACCGAATTGCACAATTGCGTTCGGGTTCGCCGGATAGGTTGTAAATGAGTGAGGGTTCGCTGCCGTGGCGTAGATAATGCCGGGATTCGCCGAGGTCGGCGTGGACATGGTAAAGGTGGGGCCGACCACCAACCCGGGATTCGCGACGATGTTGGCTGAAATCGCAATTTCTTCCTGGTTGTAGTTCAATCCATAACCACCACGGACCACCAGCTTGTCATTGAATCTAGACGGACTCCAAGCGAAGCCGATCTGCGGGCCGAGATTGTCCTTTTGTGGGTTCCAGGAATTTCCCTTGTGAACCGTTAAACCAGTCAAGTAATTCGCGCCCGCGCCGGGGGTGGCCACGTACATGTTGTCCTGTTTGGAAGAGAGCGAACCAAAGTAGGAGTAACGGAGTCCCAGGTTGAGCGTCAGGTTCCTACGGAGTTTGTAGTCATCCTGGACAAAGAAGCCCCAAATGTCTTCGCGGTCGTCTTGGCGAAGCGTCGTAGGAAGCCCGGTATGAGGATCAAAGCTACCGTTTTCTTTATGCGGCGCGTCGTTTAGGAAGTCCCAAATGTTGAAAAAGTTATAGTTGGGTACACCCGCATTGGTATTATCTTGCAGGTAAAAGAGGCGCGTGAAGTCGCCGCCAAACTTCACCGTGTGTTTTCCGACAATCTTGGTGGCCACATCCTTGTAGCTGTAAGTCCACTGATTCAAGATGCTGCCGACGTTGGGTCCAAAAGAATTTATCGAATTACCGCCAGATAGGCTGCCTTCTTGATCAATGAAGTCCGCGGGGAGTCCGACCGGCGACTGCGGATTGGAGGTGACCTCGTTCCAGCGCCATCCGGCAGCATTCACGCGAAATTCGTTCAAGAGGCTCGGCGAGAAGGTGTGGTTCCAGATGGCAGAGAATGCATCGTTGATTTGGGTGTGGTGGAAGAAGTTGTACTGGCGGGCAGGGCCATTTAGAAAGTTGGCTGACTGCGGTACCCAGTAGATGGCAAAGCCGATGCGGTCTTTAGCCGTGACATCGGCATCGAGCCGGCCATTGTACTGGGCTTTCGAGAAGTTGCTCGTGCTGGCGGTTACGTAATTCGCAATGTCGGCCACCCCGTCCAGGCCGCTCCCAACCCCTGGGGTAGTTGGGCTCTGCCAGCTCAGGTCCTGCTTACCCAAGCCGGTCGTCAGAGGCGAACCGATATCCAGACCCTGACCGGGAATGGTTGCGCAATTTACTCCTTCCTGGAATCCGGCGTCAGCGCAGGTGGAGGGATTGATACCCCTGCTGATGACGCCATTGCCAGGAAAACTGAGGTAGTTCGCCGCAATGCTTCCGGAGGGTGCGGCGGCATCAAAAGCCTGGGTTTCGTACCATCCGTTTTGAATGTTGGTCTGGGCTTTGGGACTGCGAACTGTCTCATAGTTAAAGAAGGCGAAGATCTTATTTTTCCAGATCGGGCCTCCAACGCTGCCACCCAATTGATCAAAGAAACTGTTGTCTCGCAAATCCTTATTGTGCAGGCCATTGAAAGGTTGAAAGGCATCCAAGCCAGGACGGTGGGCGTCGAAAAACAAACTGCCGTGGACCTGGTTCGTACCGCTCTTGGAAGTGACCTGAACCTGCGCACCACTGAAGCGTCCATTCTCCGCGTCATAGGCGTTGGAGACGACTTTTACGTTGTCAATCGAATCTTCTGAGGGCGAGATAATCGTAGTTCCGCCCCAAACGGCGCTGGCGGTACTGATACCGTCAATTGAAATGCCGTTATTTTCGTACTGCTGGCCGACGGCCAGAGCCTGCGGGCCGTTTTCCGTTTGAAAAATGCCTTGGCTGCCGCCAGTGGCGCCTGGACCCTGTGTGCCAGGAAGATTCTGACCACCACCGTTGCCACCCTGCGCGCCATCGCCGAAGACACCAGGCGCCAGCTGCGTTAGCTGGAAAACATCCCGCCCGAACGACGGCATATGTTGGACCTGATTGCTTGTGATCGTGCCGCTTACGGTGGCCGTCTCAGTGTCGAGCGCCGCAGTTGTTCCCGACACGGTTACCGTCTCCTGAGTTCCGCCTACCTCGAGTCGCAGGTCAAGCCCATTGGGCTGCTCGGGGATGATCTGCAGGTTTTCAAGCACCTTGTGCTTGAAGCCCTGAGCTTCCACAGTGAGGCGGTAGGGAGCGGCGGGCAAGGCGTTGAACTGATAAATGCCGCTGGCATCGGAGGTGGAGAGCAAAGTGTGGTTCGTGCTCGTGTCCACCAGGGTCACTTTCGCGCCCGCAACCGCTGCCCCCTGCGGGTCAGTCACGGTCCCGCGAAGGGAGGCGCGAAATTGCGCCTGCGCGGAGAAAGCAAACATCATCAAGCAAAATACAGTCGCCAGCGTGTGTGTCAGGATACTGCGCCGCATACCACCTCCAAGTGAGATCAGTCAGATCGCATGATTGCAGGAACATCTACTCTTCTACTTAATCGAAAATAAATCGATTTACCTGCGATGTAGGGTAAAACGCTTATAGCACTGTGAAAAAGCCACAGTCAAGAAAATTTTCTGGAAATCTCTTGCCAGGCTCCAGTCGCTTGTGCGAGACTGCGCAGCGTGCCATCAGTAAAGAACGGCCGCGTTCAGCCCCCCAAAAAACGGAGCTTTCGGGGAGAACAACACAACATCACTCAAAAGGAATTGGCCGAGATGCTGGGCTTCTCCCCAGCAACCGTGTCCCTTGTGCTAAATCGTTCATCGAATTCTGATTCCATACCGCAGCGCACCAAAGATCTCATCACCGCCACTGCAAAAAAATTCAACTATCGGCCGAATCTGCTGGCCCGGTCCCTGCGCACCCACTGCACGTCGACGATAGGCGTGATCGTCCCTGAAGTGAGCGAAGGATACACAGCCACGGTTCTCAGCGGCATTGAAGATTACCTATTGCAGGAGGGCTACTTCTTTTTCGTCACCAGTCACCGGCATCGCGCTGAGCTGATCGAGGAATATCCAAAAACATTTCTGGACCGCGGAGTGGACGGGGTGATCGCGGTTGACACGCTTTGGAACCAGAAGCTCCCGGTTCCAGTGGTTACTGTGTCTGGACACAATCAAGTAGCTGGCGTGACTAATATTGTTGTCAATCACAAACGCGCTTCTCACCTAGCCTTGGCTCATCTGGTTGAGCTTGGACACCGTAAAATTGCTTTCATCAAAGGGCAGGATTTCAGCTCGGATACCGCAATTCGCTGGAGGTCCAACCTGGAAGCGGCAGCGCAACTGGGGATTCGCGTGTCATCGAAGTTGACCGTGCAACTCGACGAGGATTCTCCTTCTCCTCAGGTCGGATACAAAGTTACAAAAAGGCTGCTTAGCTCAAAAGAACCATTCACCGCTATTTTTGCCTTCAATGATGTTTCTGCGATCGGAGCAATTCGCGCGCTTCTTGAGGCGGGCTTGCGCGTTCCGCAAGATGTTTCTGTAGTGGGCTTTGACGACATTCAGAGCGCCGCTTTTCAGCGTCCGGGATTAACTACGATAAGGCAGCCTCTGCGCAAGATGGGGCAGACTGCCGCGGAGGTCGTGCTGCGCCGAATACGGTTCCCTTCCGAGAAGAACCCGGTGCGAGAAATTGTGGTTGAGCCGGAACTGATCGTGAGGGAAAGCACGTGCGCGACGCACAGTCGGGCGTTGATCGCGGAAGCCAAGCTCTCGGTTTCACATGCCTGATATGCAACTCTTGACTGCTGAGTCGCCGGTCCGCCGCGTGCCTTTCAGCCCAAAGGCAATGGTCCACGCTGCGTTCGTTCCTACTGGGATGGTCACGGTCCTGCTGGGCCCGCTGCTCCCCCTGCTCGCAGCGCGGTGGTCGCTGAGCGATGCTCAGGCTGGTTATTTAATCAGCGCACAGTTCATGGGATCGCTAGTAGGCACGATCTCGTCAAGTTTGCTCCTGCGGCGTGTAGGGTTCCGATGGTCCATCGCAATCGGGCAGGTGTTGATGGCATTCGGCGTTTCCGGCCTGTTCTCGAGCATATTGGCGGCAGCAACGGCTGCGGTTTTTTGTTATGGGATAGGCATCGGACTCACAATTCCCTGCGGCAACCTTATGATCGCAGAAGGTAGCCCAAGGCGCCGCTCTTCGACACTGAACCTTCTGAGTTTCTCCTGGAGCGCCGGAGCAGTATCCTGCCCATTTATGCTGGCACTCGCTCAACAAGCGCACGGCACGCAGTTTTTTTTGCGCGGCGTAGCGGGAGTGCTCCTCGTATTGGCTGCGATTCTGCTGATGTTCCCCAATGAGATGCCGCCCCCGGCGCAGCGGCAGCATTCCTCGAAAGTTGCCGTTCCGTGGTTTCGCTATTTACAGAATTCCGCAGCGATCATGCTGGGCACGTTGTTCTTTGTGTACGTGGGAACAGAAAACGCGCTCGGCGCATGGTTGGCTTCTTATGCAAGGCGGGTTAGCGGCTCGCCCCTGGGAAGCTGGATGACCGTGTCGTCGTACTTTTATGGTGCGCTACTCGTCGGTCGTGCTTTGGCTCCTGCAACGCTGCGGTACCTAAGTGACGTGAGACAGGCATGTCTTGGCCTATTGCTATCGTTGGCAAGTTTGGGGCTTCTGCTCGTTTCCCAATCGGTTGCCGGCATCGCCATTTGCGCCTTCGCTGCGGGCCTAGGTTTATCAACTTTATATCCGATCACCATTAGTCTTTTGTCCGCCAGTTTTGGCCGGGAAGCCACAAATATTGGAGGGGCCATGTTCGCATTCTCCACGCTTGGTGGAGCAAGCCTTCCCTGGCTCGTGGGATTTGCTTCCAACGAATTTGGCAGTCTCAGGGCTGGATTGTTGGTCCCACTGGGCGGTTGCCTGCTGATGCTTGCCGTGTTTTCCCGGCCACGATGGAGATGCCAGCCGGAATGAGCGTCAAACTCGAGAAAGGCTTGGCCTCAAATCGATAACCTATATGACACACGTGCGTCTATACCTCGGTCTAATTTTGGTTTCGTGTCTCAGCGCGACAGCATTTGCGGCAGATGACTACTACAACCATGTCGTGTTCGATAACAGCCTGACGCCCGGTAGCTACTATTACAGCGGCGGAAGCGTAACGGCGCCGAGCGTCCTGCAGCTGCATGGCGGAATGCTTCCGGTCGAAACTGGTATTTTTCTTAGCCCGCCCAATGCGCTTCGGCTCGAGTGGCAATCCGCGTCCGGAGGCAGCTGGTTTGGAGAGGTACGGGCGGTCGATATTCGCAATCGCCAGATTGATTTTCGCGGCGATGACCTCTATTTCTGGTGTTTCGCACCCAAAGGGATTCCAGCTGCGGATTTACCTCTGATTCAACTGGCGGATTCCGACCATGGCTTCTCTGCTGCCGTCGCAATGAGCAAGTTTTTCGGCAACATCCCTGCTCACCGCTGGGTGCAGGGGAGAATACCGCTCAGCCAATTTGCGGGGGCATCGTTTCGGCGTTTTGATCCCCATCATTTACATAGCGTGTTTTTTGAGCAAGGATCGGCAGATGGCGTTCGCCACACTTTAATTATTGACGAGATCAAAATTGACAGCTCCAACTTGTCCGTCGATGATCTTCTGCCCGCTCCGCAAAGTGTGCGTGCGGTCGGGTACGAACGCCACATTGATGTGAGTTGGAAAGCAATCGGCGGCGCTGACGTGCAGGCCTACATGATCTACCGCTCTTGGGATGGAAAAACTTTCGAACCAATTGGGCAGACTGCCCGAGTTAACCGCTATACAGATTTCATCGGCAAACCCAATCAAACGGCCCATTACAAAGTCGTCGCGCTAGACCGGGCTTATCGTCATTCTTCATTTTCGAATGTGGCGAGCGCCGCCACCAGGCCCATGAGCGACGACGAACTACTCACGATGCTGCAAGAAGCGTGCTTTCGTTATTACTGGGAAGGCGCACACGGTTCATCGGGGGCGACTTTAGAAAACATTCCTGGCGACGACAGGCTGATCGCGACAGGTGCCACCGGATTTGGAATCATGGCGCTGATTGTCGGCGTGGAGCGCGGATTCATTACGCGCGATGAGGGGGAAGCACGCCTTGAAAGGATTGTCAGCTTTCTGCAAAAGGCGCCTCGTTACCACGGGGTCTGGCCTCACTTCTTGGACGGGGCCAATGGTAACCTGCTGCCCGTCTTTGGCATGTTCGATAACGGCGGTGACCTGGTTGAAACCGCGTTTCTGATGGAAGGCCTTTTGGCGGCCAGGCAATACTTCTATGGCCCCAGCGTAGTAGAACAAGACCTTTACAACGACATCTCACAACTCTGGGAAACCGTGGAGTGGGACTGGTACCGTCGTCAACCCCAAAACGACGCGCTAGTATGGCACTGGTCGCCACGCTGGTCGTGGTTTATCAACCATCGACTGACGGGATTCAATGAGGCGATGGTCGTCTACCTCCTGGCGATCGCTTCGCCCACCCACGGCGTGCCTTCCGACCTCTATTACAGCGGATGGGCAGGCCAGTCGCAGGCTGCCGTGCTGTATCGCGAAGGTTGGTCGGGTTTCACAGAGGGCGATCACTACCAGAATGGCCACACCTATTACGGTATAAAACTGAATGTGGGAGTGGGGAGTGGCGGGCCTCTGTTCTTCACCCACTATTCTTTTATGGGCTTTGATCCCCACGCCCTGCAGGACCGCTATACCAATTATTTCGAGAACAACCGCAATCTCGCACGGATCAACTATTCATACTGCGTGCAAAACCCAGGAAATTTTAAGGGCTACGGTCCAGATACTTGGGGGTTGACGGCGAGCGACGACCAACTTGGTTATATGGCGCATGCGCCCACAGCCAGCAGCGACGATGGGACTATTACGCCGACCGGGGCCCTTGCTTCCTTCCCATATACTCCGGAAGAGTCCATGGCCGCATTCAAGCACTACTACCGTGATCTGGGCGACCGGCTCTGGGGCATTTACGGCCCTCGAGATGCGTTTAATCTCACGCACGATTGGTTCTCGCCGGTATATATGGGTCTGGACCAAGCCCCGATTGTGGTCATGGTTGAGAACTACCGCACCGGACTCATCTGGAAATTATTCATGTCGAATCCAGAAATCCAGCCTATGCTGGCCAAGATAAGCGTTTCACAGACAACGGCGCAGAAATGACCACACGACTGAGGTTGCTGTGTTTCTCGCGGATTGTGACTATTGTGGCGTTCTTGTTTTTCGGTGCACTGGCCGAGGCTGATACCGAGTACTACCGTCACATCGTGTTTGATAACAGCCTGGAGCCGGACGGATATTACTACAGCGCCGGCCAGGCCGAGTCTCCTTCTACTCTCGAACTGGAGCATGGCCGACTGCCCGTCAGTCGCGACGTCTTTTTTTCTCCTCCCAATGCTCTTCGTCTGAAATGGCGCTCGGCCGAAAATGGCGGCTGGCAAGCCAGTATTCGCGCCATGGACTTCAGAAACCGGGAGCTGAAGTTCTCAGGAGATACGCTCTTTTTCTGGTGCTATTCCGAGGACGGGATTGCCGCGCAGGACTTGCCAGGAATTTATTTGCTTGATGCAGCCCGGAATTTCTCGGGCCCTCTCAAACTTGAGCAGTTTGTTCCGGGCATCCCGGCAAAGAAGTGGATCCAGGTCCGCATTCCTCTCAAGGAGTTCACGTCGTCGTCCATCCACGATTTCGACGGGAGCCGGGCTGTCCAGATTCTCTTTGGCCAACTCGTTGCCGATGGGGTGGAACACACCTTAGAAATCGATGAGATCAAGATCGATGACGCGCCGTTCGCCTCAGACGGGTCTGGCACTGCCTCGCCATTGCCGGCGCCGAAAAATGTCACTGCGAAAGGATATGAACGCCATGTTGACGTCCACTGGGACGCGGTAGATTCTCCCCAGTTACAGCGATACGTGATCTACCGGTCAGGCGATGGACACCATTTTGCGGCAGCTGGAATTCAAGTTCCGGGTGTCAATCGTTTCACCGACTATGTCGGCAAACCCGGACAAACCCTGTATTACAAGGTCGCAGCATCTGATCATCAATATCGGGTGTCGCAGTTGTCAGACGCAGTGAGCGCCAGCACCCGTCCCATGAGCGATGACGAACTCCTCACCATGCTTCAAGAAGCATGTTTCCGCTATTACTGGGAGGGCGCGCATCCTGCAGCTGGGACAACACTCGAAAACATTCCTGGAGACGACCGAATCGTCGCCACGGGCGCCAGCGGTTTCGGAATTATGGCGCTGATTGTGGGCGTGGACCGCGGGTTCATTACCCGTGACCAAGGCCTCGACCGCATGACCGAGATCGTCTCATTCCTGGAGAAGGCGCCGCGCTATCACGGCGTTTGGTCGCACTTCATGGACGGATCTACCGGGCGGACACTTCCGGTCTTCGATATGTTCGACGACGGCGGTGATCTGGTTGAGACTGCTTTCCTGATTGAAGGACTGCTCGCAGCGAGGCAATATTTTAAAGGTCCGAGTCAGCGTGAAGTCGACTTGTATGCGCGGATCGTTCACCTGTGGCAAACGGTAGAGTGGGACTGGTATCGTCACCTGCCGGAGAGCGATGCTCTTTATTGGCACTGGTCACCAGATTGGACTTGGTCTATTAATCATCGCCTCACCGGATTTAACGAGGTCATGATTACGTATCTACTTGCAGTAGCTTCTCCCACGCACAGCGTTCCCGGAGAGCTTTACTATTCTGGGTGGGCGGACCAGAAGGAGGCGGGCGCAGCGTATCGTCGCGGTTGGTCTGGTAGCGGCGATGGGGAGAAATACACAAACGGACACAATTACTATGGCATCAAGCTGGATGTTGGCGTGGGCTCCGGCGGGCCGCTGTTCTTCACCCATTATTCCTATATGGGCTTTGATCCACGCGGGCTGCGCGATCGTTTCACCGATTACTTCGAGAACAATCGCAATATCGCAAAAATCAATCTGGCTTACTGCATCCGCAACCCCGGCGGCTTCAAAGGATACGGGGCCGATTTTTGGGGTCTGACCGCTAGTGATGGGCCGGACGGTTATCTGCCGCATGAGCCCAGAACGGGCGTCGATGACGGTACGATGACGCTCACCGGCGCACTCTCCTCATTTCCGTATACCCCGGCAGCATCCATGGCGATGTTAAAGCACATTTATCGCGATCTCGGAGACCAGGTCTGGGGAGTCTACGGCCCGCGCGATGCTATCAATCTCACGCGGGATTGGATTTCGCCCATTTACATGGGACTAAACCAGGCGCCTATTACAGTGATGGTTGAGAATTACCGCACCGGGCTGATCTGGAAATTATTCATGTCCAATCCAGAAATTAAGCCGATGCTGCAGAAAATCGGTTTTAAGCCTGAAGGTTCAGCGCAGCAATTGTCCACCCACTGACGCTTTTGAGAAGTTCGGGCCAATCAGGGTTGCGTAGTGACCACAGGGACTGCGGCCGTAGCTACTGTGCTGGGGTCGTCCCGCAATTTGAGATAGATGGCCTTTCCTTTCGGAGCAGGAATCGTCAGCCTGGGTCCCACAAAGCCGTCCGGGACGGCGACTGAATTGGTGAAATCCGGGTCGGCGCCGATCACATCGATCAAAAAAAGCTTATCGCCCGCCAGAACGCACTGTTTATCCGACGAGGCTGGACAGGTGATACCTGTAAGCACGGGAATGCGCACGAGATTGATCAATGGCTGCCAATCACCTTCAATCCCGTCAGCTGTGACAGCCCGAACTTTTAGCGGACCAAAAGCGGACGGGCCCAGAAGTTTCATTGGGTCAAAAAAAGCAAGGACCGTCTTTGCATCCTGGAGCGTGAGATTGCCATCTTTGACGCTCAGCAGAACGCGAAATGACTCATCACCAGTGGCAACTTCGACTCTTTCTGCGGGGGAGAAAGTTTCAGGCACTTGAGCTTTCAAGAAGAAATTCAATTGTGCATCCTGCGGCAATTCTTCCGGATTACTGAGATGGACGACGGAAGGAATGGCCGATTGCTCTATAACTACGTTCTTACTGAGCAACGTCAGCTGCGGCCGGGCTCCTGCGACAGCCGCCGCTAAATCAAAAGAACGCCCATCTTTGAGAACGACATGCGCGCCGATGTGGGTGCCCGCCTGGAGCTTAGTCTTAACACTCACGTCTTGCGTCTTAACCATCAGCTCATCCTGCTGGTTGTTGCGGGTAAGCGCGCCGGGAGAGAAGTTGATACCGTCCACCTCCAACTTGGTCACTTGATCAAGCCTCGTTCCTTTGAGAACACCTTCCATGTCCCCCGCATGGATGCTGAAAGCGTCCAGTCGACCTGCTTCGGCATAGGTGTGAAGCGGTATCGCATCCGGATCCCAAATACCGAACTGGCTAACCAACAGCATCCGCGATCCTGCGATGGCGTCTTGCAATGGGACCTTCACTTCGAGCTCATCTGGCTTCGGAATTTTCCATTCCAGCGCGACGCTCTTCCCTGCCTCGTCCCTCAAGGTGATACCGCTGACACAGCAGACGTCGCTGGATTGCAAGTGCAGAATGTCCTCGCGACCGACGATGAGTGCGCTGGCGTCCTTCGAGGCCACCACCCACTGGCCGGGATGAGATGTGTGAAGGCGAAATCGAGGTCCGTCAAAGGTGCTGAAACCCCAGTACCCGCGTAAAACTCCGCTCAACTCGCCACCAGCATCAGTCGGCTTCATTCTTTTGGTGTCGATGACAAAGCCGCCGAGGGCAGGATCGGGCTTTGCTGGCAGGTCAATCCCACCAGACTTCGTGTCGACATGGAGGACGAAGTCATGTGCCAGTTCGGTGGCAAAAGTCAGTGGGGCGCCATCGCTAGGCAGAAGTAGCGACGGGTTGTCCGCACAAAGGATCTGATTCGCATCAACGGCGCGCAGCGGAGGCGCAGGTGAGGGCTGAACCGCGGGCAATGCGATCACAAGGACCGATTTTGGATTGCGGAAAGAAGGCGGGTTATTCAGTCTAAGGTTCAGTTCGTCTCCCTTGGGCAGGGCCAATGCAGGAATGTATTGGTATCGAGCCGTATGCGCCGTGCCTAGGATGCGCGCCAGATCGATGACCGCGCCCACGTAGGGGCTGTAGTAGCCAGCCCGAGCAGTGGGCGTGGAACTGATCTGGTTGATCAGATCTGTGGATGCACCTGAAGTCAAGGTTGCTACCATCGTCTGACTATGTGCGTCGTCAAGTACCAGCTGTTCTGTGTTCTGCGTCAGGCATGGCACCTGTTGTGCGGAAGGCTTGTCAAAGCATTGCTGGTCCAACCGGATATTCAAACTTCGTGCCAATAGCGTAGTGCGCTCCTTCAGCTGGTCAGGATTGCGCAGCGATATCTCCCGGACCGATTCGAGATATTTCTCCAGGAGTGCGCGATCGAGGCTGGCCTGTTCCAGATCTTGTGTGGCGCGTACAAACGCGCCCGGTTTGCTGCGCACCGCAGCCCGAAGGGTGCTGAAATCGCCTCCCGTCTCCGGGGCCAGGAAAATTAGGGCTTGCTCAGCTTCTGCGGGAACGACAACAAAAATTCCTTCATCATGAACCGACTTGCTCCAAGTTTCGGCCTTCGTGAACCAAGAATCCGGAGGAGGATTGGTTGCCCCACGCAGAAACACGATGACCATCAGGTAACGCACGGACTGGCTGTCCGGTAAATCGGGATGTACCCACAGGCGGTCTCCGGCCTGAAGACTGGGCACCTCGGAGATTGGGAGGGTTGTCCCAGCTCGCTGTAGACGCACCGCGATTTGAGGACCAATAAGGTCGAAGGCTGCGTTTTCGGCATGCGCCGGGCCTGCCAGTAGAAAGAGAAAGCCCAAGGTGAGCCAACCCACTACACTACGCGACTTGCAGACGAATCCAAACAAACACACAACTCCCTTCATGGTTTTGTAGGGTAGTTCTAAACTGCGAGGCTTCCTTTACATATTACTGTCCGTCACCATGCGCAGCAACCGACATCCCCTCGATAACGAACTGGGACCGTTCTGCACGAGATGCTGAAAATCAAATTGCCGCAGCGCGGATGTCAGGGGATCAGAAAGGCGGTCTAGACCTCTTGTGCAAGCATTTCATGGAAGCTATCAGGTTGAGGACCTTCCGCTTACGGTCGCCGTTGCCGGACTGGGTCAGCCAGAGGTTCAGCATCGTATGCTCCCACTGCAGCCAGCGGCGGCTCGTGTACAGCAAGGCGCTGCGGTGCAGCGTTCCCTGCGTGCATCCTTCACCGCTTAGCGGGCCACTCCCAACCTTCCGGTTGTGTTCACCACATCCAGCACGCTTTTCGCCACGGTCGTGACCGGCAGGCCTTCGTGTGTGGTCACATCCCTCGGCGACAGATCGCCTCGATGAATCACAATCCACTTCGGTCTCCGGCGGCGAAGTCGCGCCTCCTTGGGCACGGTGAGATGAACTCGCGACGGATTCACATCGGAGATCCCATACACTCCCAATGCAGTTTCGTGCGAGAGCGCGACCTGCTCCGGGCCCTGACTCGCGCGCGCCCATAAAACGGCTTCCCGATATTGCGACAGCAGGTCCGCAGGAAAACAAGGAACGCGATCGACGCCCCGCGCGACCCGTTCCAGTTTACCTCGCTGCGTGAGCCGGGCCAGCACCGAGTCCGCGATGCCCAGGGTCCGGGCCTGATTCGCCGTCACCAAGCCATCATTCCGCTCGGCCACGGGGAGCAATTCGTCTAATCGCGAACGCATGTTCACAATCCACTTCGGTCTCCGGCGGCCACCCTCACCACCAAATCCGTTCGCGAGACCGAGGCGAAGCGGTGGCTCTCGTGGTCTCCCAAGCCATTGGCCTCGAAACGGGCAGCGCATTTTCCGACTACATCGCGCTCTGGAACCGAGACGCCAATCCTGCGCGAGAGCTTGCAAGCCGTTCAGCAAACCGCTGCCGTGATCCTCGGGGGCATCGCCCCCGAGCCTGCGGCAGTGGCCGCAACCGCTAAACCTAGACCGCCAATTCCATTCGGCGCTCAGGCGTGACGTGTGCGCCGTGGCATTCACTGAATTCTTGAACACAAAACATTAAAGGAGAAGAAATTATGCCAGGTACGCAAGCTGTCCAAACCAACCACGAATATCGCAACCTTCCCATTGCGACTTTGGTCGAATCACCCACCAATCCTCGCAAGCGTTTCGATGAAAGAACGCTGGGAGAACTGGCTGCCAGCTTCAAGACGCAAGGAGCACTGGTGGATTGGGTTCGAGAGAGAAGAATATCGCTGGGGGATGAATACAAAGTCATCGATTGCATCCATGCCTGCCGCGCGAATGGTGAGCGATTCCGTTGGAGCCACGTAAAGATCAGCCGCGGGGTTGCGACTATGCTGAGAAACTCAAGGGTGGCGGGAATATTCGCCGGTGGAACTTCTTGTTATTGCGGACCGGAGCCAGCGGCATACACGAGATTTTCATCTTTCTCGCACAGGACAGAAAGATCAAAGACTCCTGCGTAGAGATTGAGTTCTCGCTAGTCTGGTTCCGGCGCCCCTGGTCTGGCCTGGAAGTCTGACGGATAGAGCGGAACGCTGGTGATTTGTGCCTCATGCGGAGCAGCATCATTGCTCGTGGCAGCAAAATGGCGGCGGTATGCGCCAGGAGATAAGCCGAAGAGTCGTCGAAAAGCCCTGCTGAACGAAGCTTCGGAGTCATAGCCGACCGAGGTCGCAACTTGCTGCATTTTGAAGGCATTCGTCCTTAGCAAGACTGCACCCCGATTCAGTCGCCAGCGCGCGAGATAGGTCATGGGTGGCTCACCGACGAGTTCTAAGAAGCGGCTTGCAAACGCCGACCTTGACATTCCAATCTGGCTCGCTAAAGCCTCAACTGTCCACGGACGCTTTATCTCAGAGTGCATCGCCGTGAGCGACTGTCCGACGTTCGGATCACCCAGTCCTTTGATCAGTCCCGGCACTCGTCCGCAGTCCGCTCCAAAGCAGGAGCGGATGGCGTGCAGGAAGATAACGTCGGACACGCGTGAGACCAGAGCTTCGGTTCCCAGATTGCCCGCCATGAGCTCTGCTTCCGCAAGCTCGAACACG
>Ga0209580_10000667_pt1 | contig 17429 bp, 11 predicted proteins | sample Coa_R1_5_FD_187153 | JGI IMG/M metagenome (GOLD analysis project Ga0209580, IMG submission 187153) | Surface soil microbial communities from Centralia Pennsylvania, which are recovering from an underground coalmine fire - Coalmine... | ecosystem: Environmental > Terrestrial > Soil >... | reverse complement strand
CGGCGCCTATTTTCGGATTACCCAGCGGCGCCACTACCGTACGGAGATAATCAGCCGGAACCCTGACGTCGCTATCGCTGATCACCAGATATTCATATTCTGCTTCGTTCACTAGGCGCGCCAGTTTGGCGGCTTTGTCGTTGGTCGCGCTCCGGTCGGCGCCAAATAGCACGCGGATTCGCCGCTCGGGAAAATCGGCCATCAGCTTCTTGATGACTGGAAGCGATGGATCTTCCGGATCTCCAAGGCAAAAAAGAATCTCGTATGCGGGATAATCCTGCCGGCAAAAAGTAGCAAGATTCTCATAAGCATCGGGATCGAGTCCGCGAATGGGTTTCAGGTTACTGACCGGAGGAGTAAATTCCTTGGCCGCCGGTTTTGAAGATCGCCGGCGAAAGAAAGAAAACGCGCTATAGAGCGCGATACCATAGTAGATAAATGGAATCGCGGCGAGAACCAGGATAGTGAAAGTCATAGCACTCAAAGTCATGTGCGGATCTGGTGTGGCGCCTTTCCTCAAAAGCCGCCTGCATTTCGCGGCAAAACGCAGCCGTGGCACATGCTTCTTTCGCTGCGCGACACAACAGTTTACTTTGTTTGTGCCCGGCGGGCCAATCCATAAGGCCTAACTTGCTGGGAGCGCCCCTGAAGCGGGTTATTATATCGCTGGTAACTTTTTCCCTGGGATTTGGTCAAACGCACATATGAATAAGATGGTGATTCCTGCTGCACTACTCTTGCTTGCCCTTGCTGCCTCGGCAGTGGCCCAATCGTCGCGTCCGCAGCAACATCCGGGAGGGGCAACCGCCCCCGGTTCCTCCGGGCCGGCGCTCCCCTATTCGCCCAGCCTTGATCTGACCTCGATGGATAAATCGGCGGACCCATGCGTGGATTTTTATCAATACTCCTGCGGCGGATGGAAGAAGAAAAATCCCATCCCGGCCGACCAGGTGTCATGGAGCGTCTATGGCAAGCTCTACCAGGACAACCTGAATTTTCTGCGCGGCATTCTGGAGCAGGCCGCAGCCGAGAAAGGGCAGCGTGACCCGATCACGCAGAAGATCGGCGATTTCTATGCCGCCTGCATGGATGAGACCACCATTGAAAAACGTGGGGTGACCGCAATCAAGCCACAACTGGACGCGATTGCCAAGCTGGGGTCGGCGGTTGATCTTGCGCCCCTGGTGGCGCGTTTGCAATTGAATGTTACCGGGCCAATTCTTTTTGCCAGCGGCTCGCGACAGGACCTGGATAACTCAGAACAGCAGATTGCGGGACTCGACCAAAGCGGGTTGGGACTCCCGGATCGCGATTACTACACCAAGGAAGATGCCAAGTCCAAGGAGACCCGCGAGCGCTACCTCCTGCACGTGCAGAAGATTTTCGAGCTGCTGGGCGATGACCCTGCCGTAGCCAGGAAGAATGCCGATACGGTGATGCAGATGGAGACCGCGCTGGCCAATGCTTCCATGACGCGCGTTGACCGCCGAGATCCGTACAAACGCAAGAACAAGATCAGGCTGGCTGATCTGGAGCAGCTTGTGCCAAATTTCAATTGGCAGGCATACTTCCGCGAACTGAAAACCCCTCAGTTTGAAATCATCAATGTGGCCCCGCCGTCCTTTTTCAAAGCGGTCAACGCGCAATTGTCCGGCGAGCCTCTTGACAACTGGAAGAATTATCTGAGGTTTCACGTGGCCAATGCGTACTCCCCGTATCTTTCTTCAAAATTTGTCGAAGAAAACTTTGAGTTTTATCTCAAGTACCTGCGCGGGGCCAAGGAGATGCAGCCCAGATGGAGGCGTTGCGTGCAGTTTACAGACCGCGATCTGGGCGAGGCGCTGGGCCAGGCCTATGTGCGCAAGGTGTTTTCCCCGGAATTGAAGCAAAGCACGCTCGATATGGTTAACCGCATTGAAGCCGCCATGGAGCTGCGCATCCGGCAGCTTGACTGGATGAGTGCAGAGACCAAGGAGCAGGCATTGGCAAAGCTGCACAGTATTCGCAATAAGATTGGCTATCCGGAAAAGTGGCGGGATTACTCCTCCGTCCGGATTGAACGCAATGATTTTCTGGCGGACGTGCAGCGGGGCACGGAGTTTGAGCGCCGCCGCAACCTCGATAAGATCGGCCAGCCAGTGGATCACGCCGAATGGGGTATGACGCCTCCTACAGTCAATGCCTATTACAGCGGACAAATGAATGACATCAACTTCCCCGCTGGAGTGCTCCAGCCGCCACTCTACGATGCCAAAATGGATGATGCCCCGAATTATGGCGATACCGGCGGAACCATCGGCCACGAGTTGACGCATGGCTTCGACGATCAGGGCAGCAAATTCGATGCCCATGGAAACCTGCGGGAATGGTGGACCAAAGAAGACCGGCAGAAGTTTGAAGACCGAACGAAATGTGTTGCAGATCAGTACGCGCAATATGTGGTTGTAGATGACATCCGCATCAACAGTAAGCTTACCCTGGGTGAGGACGTGGCGGACCTAGGCGGAGAAATTCTGGCGTATATCGCCTGGAAGGACGCAACCAAAAATAAGAATCTGCAACCGGTGAACGGACTTACGCCGGATCAGCGCTTCTTCATCGGCTTTGCCCAATGGGCGTGTGACAATGAGCGTCCGGAAGATATGCGGGTCCGCGCCCTGACCGATCCCCATTCACCCGCTCGCTATCGCATCAATGGCGTGGTGGTCAACATGCCGGAGTTCTCGCGAGCTTTCTCCTGCAAGGCCGGTCAACCCATGGTAAAAGCAGAAAGCAACGTCTGTAAGGTGTGGTAGCCGGCTCCTAATCATTTCAAATTTGTCCAGAACTGAATTCCAGAGGAAATCATGACAAGAATGCCGATTGCTTGTATTCGCGTGGTCTTAATAGCGACTTTGTTGGCATCTGCCCAGTCTCAGCAGGTCCAGCCCCCGGCGCAGAAGACTGGTCTGGCCACCAATCCGCAAGAGCCGGTGCTTCCGTATTCGCCCAGTCTTGATCTCACTTCCATGGACAAGTCCGTTGATCCTTGCGTGGATTTTTATCAATACTCCTGCGGCGGGTGGCAGAAGAAAAATCCTATTCCTCCTGACCAGACATCCTGGTCCGTTTACGGCAAGCTCTACCAGGACAACCTGAATTTCCTGCGCGGAATTTTGGACCAGGCGGCAAGAGACAAAGGCCAGCGGGATAAAGTCACGCAGGAAATCGGCGATTTTTATGCCGCCTGTATGGATGAGACCACCATTGAGAAGCGAGGCTTGACCGCCATCAAGCCTGACCTGGATGCTATTGCCCGGTTGAAATCAGTGCATGATCTGGCGCCGGTGGTGGCGCATCTCGAACTTTCCATTCCCAACACCTCCGTCATCTTTGATGCAGGTTCGATCCAGGACCCGGATGATTCCGAGCAGCAAATTGCAAACTTCGATCAGGGCAGGCTGGGCCTGCCCGATCGCGACTACTACACCAACGAAGACCCAAAATCAAAAGAGATCCGCGAGCGGTACGTCCAGCATGTGCAGAAAATTTTTGAGTTGCTGGGGGACAGTCCGGATGCCGCGAAGAAAAATGCGAGCACAATCATGCGTCTGGAAACGTCCATGGCACAGGCGTCCCAAACGCGGGTCGAGCGGCGCGATCCCTATAAGCTCAAAAACAAGATGAAAATGGGAGACCTGGAGAAAATAGTCCCCGCTTTTGATTGGAAATCTTATCTCGGCGAGGTGAAGACCCCCGCGCTGGACGTCATTAACGTAACTGCCCCTGGATTTTTCAAAGAGGTAAACACCTTGTTATCCGGCGAGCCGCTGGAGAACTGGAAAATCTATCTGCGCTACCGCCTGGCGAACGGATATTCTCCTTATTTATCTTCCAGGTTCGTGCTGGAAAATTTCGAGTTTTACGTCAAATATCTTCGCGGGGCGACAGAAATGCAGCCACGATGGAAGCGCTGTGTGCAATACACGGACAATTATCTGGGTGAGGCGCTGGGACAAGCCTACGTCCGTAAAGTCTTTTCACCGGAACTGAAGCAGAGCACGCTGGACATGGTGCGCCGGATCGAGGCCGCGATGGAAATTCGCATTAACCAGCTTGACTGGATGAGCCCGGAAACCAAGGCCCAGGCCCTGACGAAACTGCATGGCATCCGCAACAAGATTGGCTACCCTGACAAGTGGCGCGACTACAGCTCGGTCAGGATTACCCGCAATGATTTTCTCGACGACATAGCGCACGCTACTGAGTTTGAAGCGCACCGCCAGATCAACAAGATCGGAAAACCCGTAGACCATAGCGAATGGGGCATGACGCCTCCTACGGTTGATGCGTATTTCAACCCCCAGATGAATGACATTAACTTTCCCGCGGGAGTGCTCCAGCCGCCGCTCTATGATGTCAAACTCGATGATGCTCCCAACTACGGCAACACCGGGGGCACCATTGGCCATGAACTTACCCACGGCTTTGACGATGAAGGCAGCCAGTTCGACGCCAAAGGGAATTTAAAAAACTGGTGGACAAAAGAAGACCGGCAGAAATTTGAGGAGCACACCAAGTGCGTTGAGGACCAGTATGCCCAGTATGTTGTGGTAGACGATGTTCACATTAATAGCAAGCTGACCTTAGGCGAAGATGTGGCCGACCTGGGTGGAGAAATTCTGGGTTATATGGCGTGGAAAGACGCCACGAAGGACAAAAATCTTCAACCGATGGACGGACTCACGCCTGACCAGCGTTTTTTCATCGGCTTTGCCCAATGGGACTGCGCCAATACACGGCCGGAAGATCTGCGGGTCCGGGCTATGACGGATCCCCACTCTCCTCCGCGTTATCGAATTAATGGCGTGGTGGTCAACATGCCGGAATTCGCACAGGCTTTTTCCTGCAAGCCTGGCCAGCCTATGGTGAAGGACAAAGATAAGGCCTGCAAGGTGTGGTAATTCCATAATCTGGAGACCTATCAGGAAATCCTTTTAGCTGAGGACATCTGAATCAAGACCCATCCGGCGCCACCTCGCGTGAATGTTTCTGATGATTAACTTATTAAAATCAGTTGGTTAGCGAATGATCCGCGTCAAATTTGAAATCGTTCACCCACCTCGTCAACTCCAAATGTAATGAATGGCTATAAAAATATGTAAAAAAGATGAAACGCCAAGGCCTTGTTTTGCACTACTCCAATAGAAGGGCTGCATGAGGTGGAGCGGACGGAGGCCCAGGGCACACCTGTAAATTCTTAAGCAGTTCTAAGGAATTTTGGGGAGTCTGTTCGCTTGAAAAAGCAGGAAGAATACACGGGAGAGCGGCACAACGGAAACGTTGCCGTTTTTGATCCTCAGCGAAAGCCAAAAGCTTTGATGAAACCGCTGGGCCGGTCAAATGGTGCAGTATACTTGTCCGCACTATCCGTGGAACTCTACCCCTTTGATGAACCTTATTTGCGGCGTCTCCAGGAGGGTGACAAGCCCACGCAGGATCATTTTGTTCAGTATTTTCTGGACATCCTGCTCATCAAACTCCGGAACCGCTCGCTTACGGCAGATGCGGTGAGAGATGTGCGGCAGGAGACTCTGCTGCGGGTCCTTCTGGCTGTGCACAGAGATGAAGTTCGCCAGCCGGAACGGTTAGGCGCATACGTAAACGCGACCTGCAACAACGTTCTCAAGGAGCACTACAGGACTTTGGTTAAAAACCAGTGCATGACGGACGTGCAAGGCGTGGAGGTGGTGGACAAAGCGGCGGACCTGGAAGGAAATATGATTTCGGATGAAAGGGGTAAGGCTGTACGTGCGGTGCTGAGCAAACTTTCCGATAAAGACGGCGTTGTGCTGCGGGCACTTTTGCAAGAGCGTCCCAAGGAGGAAATATGCCTGCAATTGGGTGTTGACCGAGGATACCTGCGAGTGTTGACTCACCGCGCCATCAGGAATTTTAAGGAGCAGTACCGGAAGAAAAAAATTTCAGGCCGCATGGGCCGGGCGGCTGAAAGATAGATCACAACAGGTGAAAGATTATGGAACACAATTATGCAATCGAAAATCACGCCGCGGAGCGCTATCTGCTGCACGAACTGAACGAGGAAGAGCGCGATGCGTACGAAGAACACTTTTTTAATTGTAGTGCCTGTGCCGAGGAAGTAAAAACCGCGGCAGAGTTCCTGGAAAGCGCCAAACAGGTTGTCCAGGAAGAACTGAGAACACATATTTACGGCCACGTACCCCGTCCCTCCATCTGGGGAAGCTGGTTGAATTGGAGAAGCATGCTGCACCCCATGCCCGCCATGGCCTGCATGTTGCTGGTATTGGGAACCGGGTTCGGCATCTACCAGAATGCGGTGACAATTCCGGCACTCAGACAGGCTGCAGCGCCACAACTCGTTGCGGCGTTGCCTGTGCTCCACAATACGAAATCAGCAGTTAAAGAAATACCATTTTCCAAAAGTAAATCATTTACACTGCCGTTTGAGGTTCCGCCATCGGATTTCAACGCATTTGACGTCTCAGTTGTAACACCATCAAACGTTAACAAACTCTCATTTCAAAATAGATCGTTGAGCGACTCCCAAGATATACTTGAAATATTTGTACCAGCCGGTACATTAGACGCTGGCAGGTATGATTTGCTCATTGAAGGGTCAGGCAGAAAAGGAGAAGTAGCGCGGATTCCGTTTGAATTAAAGTCCCAGGATTGAACAAAATCGCCCCAGGTCTGAAGGAGTAGGGAAATGTACTTCTATCATGCCCATGCAGTTGCATTCGGGGGAAGGATAGGCTCGACTCCCCTCAACGTCGAGCAAGGCTCCTGTGCACTGGCGGTTACTGGAGGGATCAGTTCCGCCAATGTTTCCAACTTCAAATTTAAAGACATCGCCTTCAAGTCGGCTCAGTCGTCGGTTTCAGGCGAAGAAACAACCCGTGCTAGCGGCCCGGACACATACGTAACGAAGGCATCCGTTGTTCTGGAGGGGTTGAATATCAAGGACGTGCTCAAAGCCGACAAGATTGTGGGCAACGTAGATTCTACCTATACAGCGCGCGACAACGAAGCAGTTGTCAAGGTCAGCGGCAGTATTAAGGGGCTTAGCATAAAGGGAAAAGAAGTGCCGATTCAGCTATCCGACGCTATGGCCACCCGGTACACCACCTACGGCAGCATGCGGGTCGCGTTCCAAAACAACTTCAGCCAGCAGTTCATGAATTCCTTGACGGGTTTTGGCATCCCTAAGCCAGTTTCAACGGCACCCAGATCAAAGGATTTGGATGCTGCGTATCAAGCCTATACGGAGCAGGCCCAGTTGTCAGATCTTAAGTCGGCTGTGGTATGTTCTCTGCTGCAAGATGTTAACAGCTTGCCTAAGGGAGCCAACCGTTGGGGACCCGCCATCAATGTTCCAGAGTTTGGAAATATTTATCTTGGCGAAGTAATCGTGTGGCCCTGGATGCGGTGTTTGACCATGTTCCGAGTCGAACTGGTTGGGCCGGACAACATGGCGCAGGGCAGCCTCTCCGGAGGGTGCGTCGGGGCCAATGGCACGGGGTTTCCACCAGGCTCCTCTGCCGGCAATTGGTAACCGCTCTCTTCACTTGGCTTTTATTACTGTCTCAGATTTCATGTTCGCACTCCCGGGAGGAAGGCTGGAAGCGTCTCTATTCTGATGTCCGATTGCAATTGGAGCGCGGTAATTTTGAGGCTGCCTTGGCTGGAGCCGACCGAGGCCTTCGGGAATCATCTAGGGATCAACTTTGGAACTGGAAGTTCCGTGTCCTCAAAGCCGAAATTCTATTGTGGCAAACGGACAGCAGTGCGATTATCCGTCTGTTGACTCCACCGCCGCCGCCAGGCCTTTCCGACAAAGAGATTATTGTTCGTGCCACAGCTATCAAGGGACTGGCGCACGGCTATTTGCGCCATGACCATGAAGCTGAAGCCTTGTTGCAGGATGCGGCTGATGAAGCTGTCAAGGCTGCACCCGACTACTTGTGTCAAGTGATCCAATACCAGGGATACTACGCGTGGAAGGCAGAGAAGTATGAGGAAGCCCGACAGCGCTTCACGGAATCTCTCCAACTGGCACAGCAATCGAAGCAGCCCTTTGTGGAAGTCGGTGCCCTGGCTGGCCTTGGGGTGATTTCAATCATACTCAGCCGTTATGACGAGGGAATTGAGCGGTCATTCAGCGCTCTCGATCTGGCGCGCGCGTCGCAATATCATTTCGCCGAAGAGATAGCGCTGGCGAATCTTGCCTGGGGCTACCAAGAACTGGGCGACGTTGAAACGGCCCTCTCTTATTATTCCCAGCAGGAAAAAGTGCTCGACAGCCTGGGCAACGAACAAATCAAACAAGCCGTGCTGAGCAATATGGGGGATATTTACTTGGATCTTGGCGATTATGCCAAAGCCCGCATGGCATATTCAAAGGCCCTGTCCATTGCTCAGGAAATGAAGCGACTCGGCAGAGCGGAGGAAGACGCTCGCATCGTGGCGGCTCTAAGTGCTCTTGCCACGATTGATCTTGAGGAAGACAACCTGGAGGAAGCTGAGAAAATCAACAATCAGGCTTTGGATCTCAACGCTCATTTTGCTCGCGGCCTGCTGATATCCGCCAGGATTGCTGAAGCGCGTCATCACTTGAAAGCGGCCAGGTATCGGCTCTACGGCATTGCGAACAACAAAGGCAAAAATAATAAGGACAAAGAATCATTTGACAGCCAATTTGTGCGGTGGGACGCGCAAGGTGAACTGGCCAAAATCTCAGCCTCCGAGCACAGGAATGATGCAGACGACCAGTTTGCGAAACTCATCATGGCAGTCGAGGATTTTCGTCGCTCGGTGCGAGTTACTGAGCATAGGCTGGCATTCTCTTCTCATGCTCAGCGTTATTATGATGATTATATTCATTTTCTGATGAGGAGTGGCCAGCCGCGTAAGGCCTTTCAAGTCGCCGAATTCAGCCGGGCTCGGACTCTGGAAGAGGGAGTTGGCCTCAACGCACCTTCCGAACCCTACCAGGTAAGCATTGAACGTATCCAGACAGCTCTGCGGCAGAAAAAAAAGATTATTTTGTCATACTGGATTGCCCCGGTTCAGTCTTATGTGTGGTTGCTTTCTTCGTCTGAATTTCGGCCCATCACGCTGGAGCCAGGGCATAGGATCGAACAAGAAGCTAAGAGTTATAACGATACTTTGCTGGGCCGAGAAGACGTGGAAAAGTCAGAGCAGCAAGGCCAAAGTCTCTACGAACTTCTGGTAAAGCCCATAGAAAAGTTCATACCTGAAAAAGCAAAAGTGGTCATTATTCCTGATCGCGAGTTGGACAAGCTCAACTTTGAAACCTTGCGTGTTTCGGCCCCGACACCCCACTACTGGATTCAGGACGTGGAAACGGAAATTGCAAGCTCCACAGCCATGCTCCTCCGTTCAAGAAAAATCCAACCTCACCATGAGCGCAGGCTACTCTTAATCGGCAATCCTCAAGAGGCGAGCAGCGACTATCCGGTGTTGATGCACGCCGGGGAAGAAATGCAAAAGGTAAAAGAACACTTTGCTGCTGCAAACGAAACCATAATTTCAGGACCGCAGGCAACCCCTGGTGTTTATGCATCCAGCAACCCGGAGAGATTCGATGTGATCCATTTTGTGACCCACGGTACCGGCAGTGAATTGAGCCCGCTCGATTCAGCCATCATCCTTTCGCCTGACTCGCGACATTCGTTCAAGTTGTATGCCCGCGATATTGTCAAAACTCGTCTCAACGCAGATATCGTGACCATCTCTGCCTGTTACGGTGCTGGCACAAGGGCTTACGCTGGAGAAGGTCTGGTGGGTCTTGCCTGGGCATTTTTGCAGGCTGGCGCGCATCGAGTGGTGGCCGGTTTATGGGACGTAGATGAGGTAGCCTCACTGGATTTGATGAATAACTTTTATGAGGGAGTGCAAGGTGGCCAATCACCCAGCGAGGCGCTCCGCTCGGCCAAGCTCAAGATGATCGAGCCCACCAGCAGATACAGGCGTCCGCTGTATTGGGCTGCATTTCAGGTATTCATGGGTTCATAAAGATCTTTATGTGCGTTGCCACACTCGACGCATAGGCATAGCCAATGATTTGAATTGAACTGGAGCAGCGTGTGAAGGCAGAGCGGCTGGCGAACGAAAGCAGCAAAATCTCCTTTTTGCGTCCGTAAAGCGGATTTGAAGATACTCAAAAAAACCTTGGGCTGGAAGCACAGGTATTCGCTTCCAGCCCATTAGGAGCTGCTGTTTCCAGTTAGAACCGTGATCTGAGCAGGAGTAACTATCCCCCTAGCGCCTCCCACCCTTCATACCAGGGCTCTGTTGGATAAGGCGTAAAACTCCACCAGATGGGACCACTCGTAGATTAAAAAAATCCAAAGATTAGCAGTGAGGCATTGGAAGAGGGGTCGGCAGCCGAGCCGAGATGAGGTTATTCCCAGATTTCGCCGGCAGGGACAGCATCCACAAGGATTTGCGGGGCGACTATCACTGATTCCTCGCTGAATTCATACTTCCGCATAACGCTTTGGCAGGTGATAAGTCTTTTTTTGCCACGATCCAGCAGGTACATGCGCTCCGAACCCCTTGCCCGAAGCAATACCGCTCCATCGTCCAAAGGTGGGCCTTCGCTTATGTCCGCGATGCTACTAGACACCAACACCTGCAACATTGCGGTGTCTTCAAAGAGGTTCAGGAAGGTCAATGGAAAGGGAATTAAACGGCGATATCCTTTGCGATCCACAACATAAATGGGGGTCGTGCCGGTTATTCTAACCTTGCAACCGGCTAACTCCGGACGTGGCAACCCAGGCTCTTTGCCAACTGGACTGAGGGCCTCCGTGGCGTCCAGAGGCATCTGGCTGGCGAATTCGAGTTGCGCAGTAGCTGACAGAGCCATGCGACCCCCGTTCTCAACTTCTGAGCAATGAAGCTCAGGCTATAATCTGGGACGGAGCCCGGCCAAACTCCCCAGTTAAATGCCAAGCCCCGGCTCTGTTACATAAGGCGGAAATACAGGTCAAAAGGGACCATATTTTCAGGGCCAGAAATGACAAACTGGCCGGCAAAATCAGGCACGGAAAAGCCCTCTTTTGCCAGCCAGCATAGTTCGGATGGTGGCACGTCAATATGGCTCGTGAAAGCCGGCTCTCACCGGCGCGAACCACCCACTCCTACAATCTCTTTTTCCTGCAGCGGTTTAGAGTAGCTGCGCTGAGTTCCCTTTTCTGACTCTGGCTCTGTTGCTCCAGGCGGATCAACGATGATGATCGTCCCACCGGTTGCTGACGGACTGCATTGATACGCGTAAGCTGTCCCCACTGTAACGTTGTTGTTCACTGTAGCGGATTTGCTCCCGTTGGCGGGCACATTATAGGAAGTCTGGGGAAAAAGTTGCGGATTGGCTGGATTGAAATCCTGCATGGTATATGGGTCGCTGTCCAGGTTCACCCAATTCACGGTGTCGCCAGCAGCCGCGCCAGGGGTCAGTTGGAGCTGGCCTGCGGTTGCGGTGATTGAAATTTCCGCATGGCCTGAAATTCCCACAACAATGACGATTGCCCCATCGGTTGAAACAGTTCCGGCGGAGCAGGTGTAGGCATAGGTTCCCGGCGCAACGCTTTCGTTCACTGTCGCAGATTTCTTTCCCCTTGCCGGCACGAAATAAGAGGAATCCGGGAAGGGGGACTGTGCAAAAGTGACGGTACAGTCAACGTTGGTGTTATTGATCCAAGTGACCTTGGCGCCGGCAGACGCGCCGGGGTTCAGTTGAAGTTGATCTGAGCTTTCGGTCAGAGCAATGTTTCGAGTTTTGGGCATAAGTTTCTCCTTGTTAAAGTGGCTGGATTGAAGCGGCTTTTACCGGCCTCATGATGGAAGGCGAAAATCTATGACACTACAGGCCTATTTCCAGTGGCACCCAAGTCCATGAACTATCGGGTAAATTGAAGCGAATCGGCTCTTAGAAGATTGCTTGGGTGGAAATCTAGCCTGCCCACCTAAAAGAAATGAGGTCACGGCGAGTGACCTCATTGCGTCGGCCCTGATCGTTTGCAACTTTAGCGTTTCTTCTTGCCTTTGGCTTTACCCTTGGACTTGCTTTTTGCCTTAGGCTTGCTTTTTGCCTTAGGCTTGCTCTTGCCGCTTTTCTTTTTGCTGGAAGCTTTGGCTTTAGGCTTGCTCTTTCCCTTCCTTGTGGCCTTCTTTGTGCTCTTGGTTTTGGCTGCGGTTTTGGGTGCCTTACTGGTTGTTACTGCCGCGCCGGGGTCGCCGCCGCCCGGAGGGTCAACAATGATGATTCCGTCGCCTGGGCTTGTAGGCATACCCAGAGATGAGCTGCTGGAGGTAGTACCCGCCGCGGTCGCGTCTGTGCACGTATAGGGAAAACTCTGCCGATGATTCACGACCGCAGTAATCCTTTGCGGTCCAGAACTACTACCATTGGCAATCGGGCCAATCGTGGGTCTCCCAAAAGGGCTCGGGGCGGAGAAATGCAGCATGCATGCGCCACCTTCGCGGTTGTCAAAGGTGACCATGGTGCCGTTGTAAATAGGATTTGTCGGTCCACCAATCGTGGATGGATCAAGAACATACCCGGGTTTGATGGTTACTGTTTGGTCGGCCATAATTTTCCTTCCATTAATTTTTTGGTGATGGATTTGTGGGGGATTAACAGAAAACACTATCAGAAAAAAGGCTGGTTCTTACTCATTTACTCAGGGCTTTGGGGGCATCAGGAACCTGAGTTGCCAACAATTTTGGCGTAACGCTTGTCCTGCCTGAGCTCCATGAGTTCGGGAGTATTTTGAACCTCGCTCAGTGAGTATCCTGCCTGCAGAGTGGAACGCAGGGCCGTCAGAGCGCGGTCACGTTCCCCAACCAACTCATACACCACAACCGAATTGAACAGAAGCTCTGGATCATTGTCAGAGGAGCGGGTGGCCAATGCGAGCTCTTCTTGTGCTTTGGTTTTTTGCCCCAGTTCGGCATGGTAGCGGGCCAGCGAGCCCAGAGACGCCGAATCTGACGGGCGAAGGTCAACCGCTTTTTGCGCCAATTGGAGTGCCTTCTGAAAGGCCTCAGCCGCTTTGGGCCGATTTCTGGCGAGGGTGTATGCAACGCCCAGATTGCACCAATAGCGATGATCCATGGGGCGTAGCTCGGCCGCTTTCTGGAACATTGCTGCAGCGTCTTCATACCGGCCCTGATACTGGCGGGCCAGCGCTAAGTTGGAGTAGGCGCCCGCCGTAGGGCGAATGGCGATGCCTTTGGTCAAGATGTCTTCGGCTTCTTTGTATTTGCCCTCGGCCAGATAGACCCCGCCTAAATTATAAAAAGCCAGTGGATTATCTGGCGCAAGCTCTGTAGCAGTCCGGAACAGTGGCTCCGCCTGCGCGTAATCGGCATGGTGGTAATAGAAGTAGCCCAGATAGTTGTAGTTGACCCATCTTCCCGGGGCGCGCTGGAGCGCGTCCTTCAGAAGCGACTCCGCCTGCAGTAGCCTGCCGGCGTTATCGTATGCCAGGGAAAGGCGGGTAACAGTTTCATCGTTGGTAGGATCCAGAGCCAATGCTTGTTCAAATTCACGAATGGCGCCATCCAGGTTGCCGGTTTCTTCCTGGATGATGGCCAGCGCCAAGTGGGCCGCCGCCACCTTGTCATTCAGCGCCAGCGCGCGATTACAAGCCTGCTTTGCTTTTTCCAGCGACTGCAAATCATGAGTACCACGAAATTTTGAAGCGTAAGCGAATGCCAGATTGGCATACGCCAGGGCAAAATTGGGGTCTTTTGCAATTGCTTTTTGCAGCAGAGAGATCGCCCGGTCCACATCTTCCGGAGTCCCAGCGCTCAGGTGCAGCAGGTATCCGCGGCCCTGCTCATAGAACTCATACGCGCCCGGCTCAGCGGTCGCATCCACAGGCAAGTGGCGTAGCATCTCCGGAGGCAGATGAAGCTGAAGCATGGCCGACGCCTGTTCCAGTAATTTGTCTTGTAGCGTGACGACCTCGGGAGCCGCAATTTCAATAGTCTGCGAGCGCAGTTGCCGGAGGGACCTGGCGTCCTTTAGCTGCGTCCGCAAATGAAATCCAGCGGCATCCTTTTGCAGTTCGCCAGTGATCAGCAGATTGACTCCCAAAGCGGATGCTGCATGTCCGGCGTCTTCAGGCTTCTGGTTTCGGACTTCCGGCCATGGGACTACCCATAGCGACCGTTCCGTCGCCTGCAAGCGGGACAGGTTTCCAGTCAGCGATTCAGACAATTCATACGCGGTTGCCTGATTTGCGGTATCGCTTCCCGCAAAAGTGAACGGCAACACTGCTATATGTTTTTGTTCAGGCAATTGGGGAGGCCAGATTCGGTCGCGCAATACAAAGATCGCCACAGCAGCTAAAACCAGTGAACATGCAGCCGCCACTGCAATTGGACGGAATGAGAGAAGCGGGGCCGCTCCTCTGCGCCGCTTGAGGGACTCCGCCACTTCATGCGCGGAAGAAAACCGCTTGGCCGGATCACGGGCCAGGCACCGCAGGATGGTTGAATTCCAGCGTTGTTCCAACTGTGGAACAATTTTGACGGGTGCGGCCGGTACGCTGGTCAGGCGCTTCAGGGTTTCCGTCCACGAGGATTCATCGCGGAAAGGCCGGCTGCCTGTGACCATTTCGTATAACACCAAGCCCAGCGAATAAATGTCACTGGCAACTGTGAGCTCTTCTCCCAGGAGCTGCTCCGGAGACATGTAAGCGGGGGTGCCCACCACCATGCCATGGGTGGTCGTAAGGCCTTTGGAATCGTCCGGCGGACGAATCATGCGGGCGATGCCAAAGTCAGTTACCACAGCGCGAGCTTCATCTCCCGAACCGATCAGCATCACGTTGCTGCATTTGAAATCACGATGAAGAATGCCGGCGCGATGGGCAGCATCCAGGGCCTGACAAAGTTGTTCAGCAATCAGGAGCGCCTCCGGTGGAGCGATCTGGCCTTCACGTTTCAACCGGTCGGACAGCGTTTCCCCCCGGATCAACTCCATGGTGAGAAAAACGAATTCCTGATTGTTGTCCTGGTGATGCCCCAGATCAAAGACGCGACAGACATTGGGATGGGTGACACGCCTCGCCAGCTGGACCTCGCGTCGCAACCGGTCGAGCAGTCCTGGGCCGAATGGGGTTTGCGGGCGAATCACCTTGATGGCGATCTGGTCGCCCAGATCCTGATCTTCCGCGGCATAAACCTCGCCCATGCCGCCGCAGCCCAGAGACTCAAGGATTCGATATCGTCCAGCCAGCACATCGCCCGGCGCGAGCATCTCGCCTGCGGAATTGCCGCTGCGTGCGGGAGAACTGCCCTCCAGAAATCCGCCCATCTCATCATGCTGTGAGAGCAGCCGTTGAACTTCCGCTTCGAGTTCGGGATCGCCTTTGCAAAGCTCCGCGATGCCGACAGGCCGGGCGTCCATGGGCAGCTCAACCACGCTGGCAAAGATATCTTTGATTTGGACCCATCGCTCTGGTGTCATCAGGAATCTTCGTGGCCCAGGTTCTTGCTCAATTCTCCATACAGCCACGCCTTGGCATGCTGAAATTCCCGTTTTACCGTGGTGGGAGAAATGGCCAGCACTTCGGCTGTCTCTTCCACATCAAGGCCGGTGAAAAATCGCAGTTCAACAATGCGGCACTGCCGCGCATCCCATTCAGCCAGCTTATTCAAAGCTTCATGCAGCGCCACCACTTGCCAGGATTGCTCGTCAGAATAGACAAACGCATTTTCGAGCGAAATCTTCTGCGCGGAGCCCCCGCGCTTTTTGGCATCACGGGTGCGGGCGTGGTCCACCAGGATTCGGCGCATGATTTGCGCGCATACCCCAAAGAAGTGTGCGCGGTTCTTCCAGTCAATGCCATGCTCGCCAATCAGGCGCAGATAGGCTTCATTGACCAGGGCGCTCGTCTGGAGCGTGTGGCCGGTTCGTTCACCCCGCATATAATGCCGCGCGAGGCGGTGCAGCTCGTTATAAACCAGCGGGATCAGCTTGGCTTCAGCCTCTTTATTGCCTTCTTTCAACCGAGCAAGAAGGGCCGTAATCGGCTGGGAACTGTCCTCCGGTTGGCGAATTTTCTCTGACATAGCACTAGGGGTCTATCAACTCTATGCCCGCCGATGAAGACAAATCAAGCAGAGTTCGCTGATGGCCGCAGGCGCCGGTCCTTTGTGTTAAACAATCTGGTAATCTCTTCTTTCCATGTTAAATACACGTATTGTCCTTTGCCTATTGGCGTTTGGGGTTTCCTCTGTTATGGCGCAGCAGCCTCCTGTTATCGTTCCCGAGTTCCATTCCTCAGAAACAGGCGGCAACATAGATGTTTTCAAGAATGTGCCCCCGGATCTGAAACTTATTCCCAAGGAGGCGGGCAGCCGCCGCGGACAATTGTGGATTCGAAATATCGGAAGCGCTTTGCTGATCGCCGGCCAGGTGGACGGCCAAACGCCGGATTTCCCCCAGAATAAATCTCAGCTTCTTGCCAAAGATCACATTGAAGTCTGGCTGGCGACCGCGCCAGATGTTTTCATGCCCCCAATCGGTTGGGGAAACCAGTTTGAGGAGCAGTTGCTTCCCAAAGGTCCCGACTCTTGCCTTGATTGGATGAAGGAGCGGAACCCGGATACCGCTGATCTCCAGAAATGCCGGAGCTGGGCCGCGCAGCAGCAACAATATCGAACCGCCTTCAAAAAGTTATTTATGAGGCAATGGCTGCTTACGTCCGACTACGCGGTGGAATCATATGCCACTCCTGCCTACGAGCTGATCGCGGCCAAATACGATGCCAAGGGCCTGTTCACTGCGCCCCTTAAGCCCAAAGGTAAAATTCAGATGTGGTCGGCATCCGCAAGCGCTCATGGCTATTCGTTTCAAATTCAGATTCCTTATAGCGCTTTTCCGCCAGCCAACACTCCCGATCTGCAAAACCTCTGGCTGATGGTGGATGTGTTCAATGCGGCGCCGGAAGGCAAGAAAATGGGTCCATATTCAAGCAGCTCGCCAGTCCGCGCTTTCGGCAAACCGGAGACTTTCAACCAGCTTCAACTTCAGCCCCGGCGTTCTTTCCGAATCGCTCCTTGCAATGTTGGCCTTGACGGTACAGATAAATACGGAAACAGACATCCCGGCTGGTTTGTCCCACAGCATGACCAAGTCAAGCCTGGCTCGGAGTACGAGTCAGACTCATTCATCATCGTGAATGAAGCGGAGGGTTATGCTTATGAGCCGGAGGGGCTGTCGCCGGTCGTGCGCGTGACGCATCATTTTTGGCATGCTGTCGGCAAAGACGAATGGGTGTGCGGGCCGGAGCTTGTCTATCAAAAGGGCCAGAGCGCCAGGCGCTATGACCGGCAGGTCGCAGAAGAAGGCTTTGATGCGAAGCGGC
>Ga0209580_10000665_pt1 | contig 17493 bp, 13 predicted proteins | sample Coa_R1_5_FD_187153 | JGI IMG/M metagenome (GOLD analysis project Ga0209580, IMG submission 187153) | Surface soil microbial communities from Centralia Pennsylvania, which are recovering from an underground coalmine fire - Coalmine... | ecosystem: Environmental > Terrestrial > Soil >... | reverse complement strand
CATCGTCCTCGAAGCGTGGCACCAGGAAGTGCTCGCGGGGCGGACGTCCATCGACCAGGCGCGGATCGCGCGCTTCGCCGAACTCGTGGATCAGGCGGGTGGCGACGGCGGCGAGCGCCGGGCCGCAGTCCTCGCGGGGCAGTATCGATCGGTGTATGAAACAGCCTGGTACACGGTCGCTGGCGCGCGTCCGTTGCTCGAGGCGATCGCCGGCCAGGGGCTTCGCGTCGCGGTCGTCACGAACAACGTCCGACGGGAGCAACAGCTCAAGTTGGCGCGGTGCGGGCTGGCGTCACTCGTCGAGGCGCTCGTGACCTCGGAGGAGGTCGGCGTTCAGAAGCCGGATCCGAAGATCTTCCACACGGCCCTCGACCGGCTGGGCGTGTCGGCACCGGACGCGATCATGGTCGGCGACGCATGGGCGACCGACATCGAAGGCGCCCGCCGAGCCGGGGTTCGTGCGGTCTGGCTCAATCGATTTGGAGAGCTGTCACCAGACCCGTCGGTCAGCGAACTCCGTTCGCTCGAGCCGCTCGGCGAGGCGCTTGGCGTGATCGTCGGCGATTGAGATCGTGGCCTTCCGGCCTTCCCGCCTCCCACGCTTCCAGCCTTCCAGCCTTTGACCTTCTCTCACGGCGCGGTATGGGACCGCGTGTGGAAGCCGGCGGCTTCGAGGGCCTGGCGCACGTCTTCAAAGGCCTGGCGTACGGCGCTCGGATTGCCGGCCGCCTGGATCAGGCGGTCGACCGAGTGCATCCGGAACCGGATCGCCTCCATGTGGAAGGCCGCCACCGCGCGTCTGAGCGCCTCTGCGTCTTCGGTCAGGTGGGTCCTCGTGGGAGATGCCGGCAGCTCCGCGATCGAGGGCAGCAGCGCGTCGAGCTTGGACAACGAGGGTGCGGTACGCTCGGACATCGATCCTAATCTAGCGCAGGGCGTCGGGAGATGGCGAGGGCGCCGGGCGCACCGGCCGAATCGTCAGGCCGACGCCAGCGAGCACGCACAGCATCGCGATCACGAAGCGGAGCGTGATGGCCTCGCCCAGGAGCACGACCGCGGCGGCCGCGGTGACCACCGGCACGAGCAGTTGGATGCCCGCCGCCTTCCAGGCGGCCAGCGCGGGGAGCGCGGCGTACCACAGCGCGTAGCCGATGGCCGAGGCCAGCGAGCCGGATGCGATGGCCATCCACGCGCCGGCCGGTGTGACGTGCCGAGTCGGCCAGGAGGCTGCAGCGAACAAGACGCCGAACACCGTCGCCCGGAGGAAGTTCCCCGCGGTCGCGCCCAGCGGGTCGCGGCGGCGCCGGCCGGCGAGGGAATACGCGCCCCAACAGGCCCCGGCGGCGGCCATCAGCAACGACCCCTCGGGGTCCGGCGCCGCCAACCCCGGTCTGGTAAGGATGACGAGGCCGACGACGGCGACGGCGAGCCCGAGCCAGTCGACTCGCGAGGGACGTTCGCCGCGCGCGAGGCCCGTGGCGATCATCGTGACCTGGACGGCGCCAAAGAGGATGAGCGCACCCGTACCGGCGCCGATGCGCGTGTAGGCGATCGTAAACGCGATCGCATATCCGGCGAGCATGGTCGCTGCCGACCAGGAGCCGCCGCTCAGGGTCGCCCGTCCGTGGCCGCGCAGGCGCACGAGAAGCAGCAACATCACGGCGCCGCTCGTCAGGCGGAGACCCGTGAACGTGGCGGCGTCGATGAGTCCCCCGCCGAGCCCCGCGCGCGTCAGGAGCGAGTTGGCCGCGAAACCGGCGAGCGCGGCGGCGGTGAGGAGGGCGACGCGCACGGGCGTTAGCATACGCGGTCATGCTGGGGCGTGATCGCGCGATGCTCGTCCTTCCAGCCCTCCAGCCCACCAGCCCTCCAGCCTTCGAGCCTTTCCGGCCCTCAAGTCCCGTCGCGGCTCAGTGTCCCGCTTGCATCCGCTCGAGCCGGCGCGTCGCGAAGCGGGCCAGGATCGAGCAGGTGAGCACGAGCGTCACGAGCACGAGCGCGCCCGCCCATGCCTGCCGATGGAGGTCATCGTACGGGGACGTGGCGTAGGTGTAGACCTGAACGGTGAGCGTGGCAATCGGCTGCAGCAGGCTGGTGGACCAATAGTGGTTGTTGAACGCAGTGAAGAGGAGCGGCGCCGTTTCGCCGGCAATGCGGGCGAGCGCCAGCATGACGCCGGTGAGAATGCCCGGCAGTGCCGCCGGCAGCACCACGGTGAAAACCGCCCGGCCGTGCGTCGCCCCAAGCGCGAGCGCGCCTTCGCGGAGCGACATGGGCACGAGGCGAAGGAGTTCCTCGGTCGTCCGCGTGATGATGGGGATCATCATCACGCCGAGGGCAATGCCCCCCGACAGCGCCGTGAACTGCTTCATCGGCACCACAACCAGGGCATAGACGAAGAGCCCGATGATGATCGAGGGCACGCCGTTCAGCGTGTCCGCCGAGAACCGAACGACAGACGCCAGCCGCGACCGCGTATGTTCGGCGACGAAGATGCCGGCGAGGATGCCGATCGGCACGGCGAAGAGCGCGCCCAGGCCGGAGATGATGATCGTGCCAAGCATCGCGTTCGCCATGCCGCCGCCCGTCTCGCCGTGCGGCTTCGGCGTCTGCGTAAAGAAGCTCCAGTCGAGGGCGGAGATGCCCCGCGTGATCACGAAAAACAGAATGAAGGCGAGCGGCACCAGCGCCACGCCGACCGACAGGCCGCAGAGCACCATCATGATGGCCGAGAGGGCACGACGCCATCGGTCGCGCCATCTCACGCGGACTTCTCCTCCGGGACGAGCGGCGCGACGATCGAGCGCTCGTGCGGCTGCCGCGTCATGCGCCAGATGAGCAGACGCGACGCCGCGTTCACGACGAGCGTCACCGTGAAGAGCACGAGGCCGATCTCGACGAGCGCGCTGATGTGGAGCGACGAGGTTGCCTCGGCGAATTCGTTGGCAATGACGGCCGCCATCGTGTACTGCGGCGCGAGGAGCGACGCCGACACCTGCGGCGTGTTGCCAATCACCATCGTGACCGCCATCGTCTCGCCGAGCGCGCGGCCGAGGCCCAGCATCACGGCGCCGACGATGCCGACGCGCGTGTAGTAGAGGGCGATCTTGGTCGCCTCCCAGCGCGTGGCGCCGAGCGCATAGGCGCCCTCACGCTGCGCGGCAGGCACCGCCTTCAGGACTTCGCGCGCGACCGCGGAGCTGAACGGCACGATCATGACGGCCAGCACGACGGCTGCCGACATCATGCCGACGCCGACCGCAGGCCCGCTGAAGAGCGGCGTCGCCCGGATCCAGTCGGGCAGCGCCTGCTCGACCGCGCGGATCGCCGGCACCAGGACGAAAATGCCCCACAGGCCATAGACAATCGACGGGATGGCCGCGAGGAGCTCCGTGAGAAAGGCCAGGGGCTGGCGCAACCGGTGCGGACACAGCTCCGACAGGAAGATGGCGATGCCCAAGGCGAGCGGCGTCGAGATCGCGAGCGCCAGAATCGACGAGTACAGCGTGCCCCAGATGAACGTTCGGGCGCCGAAGTCGCCCGACACCGGATCCCAACGATCCGTGCCCCAGAAGCCGAAGCCGAACTTCGCGATCGTCAGCGCGGACCGGCCCCAGAGGACGAACGCGATGCCCGCCGTGATGATGACGATGACGAGCGCGAAGAGACCGGTGCCCCCTTGGAAGAGGACGTCTCCCGCGCTGGTCCGTGGACGCGCCATCCGCAGTTGAGCCTACTGGATCTTCGCCAACTGAGCCAGTTCGAGCTTGACGACATTCGCGGGCAGCGGCGCATAGCCGAGGCCGGCGCAGAGCTTCTGACCGTCGCTGAGCGCCCACTTGACGAAGTCGTTCATCGTTTTCGCCAGCGCCTTGTCCTTCGGGTTCTCGTAGAGCAGCAGCCAGGTGAAAGACGAGATCGGATACGCGCCGGCGCCGGGCGCGTTCGTGATCGACACGCGGAAGTCCGCCGGCATGTTGGCCGCGGCTCCTGCCGCGGCGGCCGTGACCGAATCGAGACTGGCCTTGACGAACTTGCCGGCCGCGTTCTGGACGGGGCCCGACGCGATGCTGTTCTGCAGCGCATAGATCAGTTCGACGTAGCCAAAGCCGCCCGGCGTCTGCTTGACGAGCGCGGCGACGCCGTCATTGTGGGAGCCGCTGAGACCCGTCGGCCAGCTCACGGCGCTATTGGCGCCGACCTTCTGCTTCCACTCGGGCGAGACCTTGGAAAGATAGTCGGTCCAGATGAACGACGTGCCGCTGCCGTCCGAGCGGTGAACGACGGCGATGTCCGTCGCGGGCAGCGAGACGCCCGGGTTCACGGCCGCAATCGCCTTGTCGTTCCACTTGGTGACTTTGCCGAGGAAGATGTCGGCGATGAGGGGCCCCGTGAATTTCAGCTCGGCCGTGACGCCTGGGACGTTGTAGATGGGCACCACGCCGCCGAGCACCGTCGGAAAGTGGAAGATGTGGCCCGGCGTCTTCGACAGGGCGTCGTCGGTCATCGGCATGTCGCTGGCGCCGAAAAAGACGGTCTGCTGGGTGATCTGGCTCACGCCGCCGCCCGAGCCGACGGGCTGGTAGTTGATCTGCACCTCCGGATGCAGCTTGTTGTAATCGCTGAACCACTTCTCGTAGATCGGGTCAGGAAACGTCGCACCCGCGCCCGTGATGGAGATCTTCTGGGCCCCGAGCGTCGCGCCGAGCAGCACGGCCGTCACCGCGATCGGGAGTAGCTTTCTCATTGTCATCGTCGTGTCTCCGGGAATAGTGGGGCCGCGCCTACGGCAGGATGTAGCGAATGTCCACGAAGACCATGTTGGCCTTGGCGAACGTCGGAGCGTTGGCCGCGACCGAGAACGGCGTCCGCTTCACATAGGAGTACTGCAGGATCGCCTGCATGCCGCCAATCTTCGGATCCCGGAAGAAAATCTGGGTCAGGCCGACCGAAGCCTCCGTGATCTTCTGGTTGGCGCCGTTCTGGGCGAGCACGCCGAAGCCGATCGCCTTGCCGTTGGTGTCGGTCGTCGTGGCCGCATCGGCCTGTGCCTCGCTGTAATAGACGTAGATCAGGCTCTTGGAGGTCGCTTGTTCCTCGACACCCGCGATGAACGAGTTCGACTTGACCAGGGAGATGCTGCTATTGCTGTTGACGATGAAGTCCGGAATGTTCGTGTTGGCGATGTAGCGGCCGCCGCCGGTCGAGTTGAAGTACGTGCCGATGAGGTGGAGATTCTTCACCGGCTCGAGGTTCACATCCACGAAGCCGCCCTTGCCCGTGGCGGTGAACGTATTCGCCGTCGGCGCGTCAAAGGTCTTGAATCCCCGCGCGAGGCCACCGAACTCGATGTGTTGGTGCGTCTTGCCCGTCTGCGGGTCGAAGGCGATCTTGCCGATGACATCCGGATAGAGGTTCGGCGTGGCGGTGTTGGCGCCGTTGTCGACTTCGCCGGCCGTGAACGCCGCCGGGAGCGTCACGGCGCCTCCCGTGTACTGCTCGGGATTCTCGAGCGAGACGCCGGCCGCCACGACCTTCGAGGCGTGGTACACGAACCGGAACTGGTTCACGCGCCCCCAGGTGAGCCCCATTTGGTAGTTCGTGTCCATGTCCTGGGAGTAGAAGATGTCACCCGGGTTGGGCGAGATGCCGGTGCGGCCGGGCGTGATCATGCTCCACGACTGGCCGCCGAGGAACTCGAACTTGCCCGTCATGGCCTGCACCCAATACAGGCGCATCCGCAGCGTGGCGCTGTTGCTCGTGACGAACTGGTTGGTCGGGCCAGCGCCGAGGAAGTCTGCCTCGAGGTACCCGCGGACGTTCCAGTCACCGGCCTTGCTCGTCGCGCCGAGGGTGACCCGCGAGTTCTGCGCCGAGAGACGCGTTTCCGGGAGGCTGCCCGCCGCCGTGTTGCTGAAGGGGATTGTCCCGAACGACGTGCCGATCCCCGTCCCGGTATCCACCGAACGCGTGACCGAGGTCGCGTCCATGAAGCCGCCGATCGTCACGTCGGCGTCGCCGATGTGTAACGCCAGCGGCGACGTCGGCGTGGGCAACGGTGTGTTCGTCACAATCTGCGGCGTCGTTTGAGGCGTCGGAGCCGCGGGGGGCGCCGGCGTCGCCGCGGGCGTCGCCGGATCAGTGGCTGGCGTCGGCGACGGCGTCGTGGGGTTCTGCGCGGGGGTCTTCGTCGTAGGGGTCGCGGTCGCGGAGCCGGACGCGGTGTCCTGCGCCCACGCCCCGGTTGCGAACGACGCCGTCAGAACGAGCGAGAGCAGCAGAGGCGAGCCAATACGTCTCAAGGTGAAGCCTCCTTACTCGGGGACCGATTCCCGCGAGTTGTACGACTCCACCGTAACGACGGGGCGTATCCGGGGTACTGCGATTGCGTTAAATCCGGGTTAATTTCGCCGGCCGGGCCTATTTCAAGGCGTTTGGCCCGCCGAATAGCGCAGAAGGGCCAAGGCGGCCGCGTACTCGAAGCGGGCGCTGGCCTGGGCGACGCGCGCCTGCGTGGCGTTCAACTGCGCCTGGCTCAGCTCGACAATCGACCCGAGCCCGTTGTCGTACCGCGCCTGCGCGAGCGTGAGCCCCTCCACCGCCTGCGCGACGATTTGGTCGGTGAGCGCGATCCGCTGAAACGCCGCGCTCGCCTGCAGCCACGCCACCCGGACGTCGTGCGCGACCTGGTCCTCGACCTCCCGTACGCGCTGGTCCTCGGCATCCGCCCGCGCCTGGGCCTCGGACCGCTCGGCGCCGAACAAGAACCCGTTGAAGACCGGGATGCTCAGGTTCACCCCCGCGGCCGCATAACGGTTCGTCAGGTTGTTCTGGTGCACGGGTGTCACCCCTGCCGCTCCAGCGAACGAAATCGTCGGCCGCTCGAGGTCGGCCTCTGCCGCCTCCAGCCGGCGCGCAGCGTCGCGCACGAGCCGCGCGCTCGAGAGATCGGGGCGGCCGGCAAGAGCGGCGCCGATCAGGGGATCGAGCGCCGGCGGCGCTTGGGCGGTTCCGGCCGCAGGGTCGATCAGCGGATAGATCTGGTCTCCGCGCTCGCCCATGGCGGTCCCGAGGTCGGCCTGCCGAGCGAGGAAGTCGTTCTGCGCCTGCACGAGGAGCAGTTGCGCCCCGCCGAGGTCTACGTTCGCGAAGCTGAGGTCGACGTCCGTCTTCTGCAGGTTCTGCACAAGCGCGGTGATCTGGTCGACGACCGCCTGCCGGGTGCGCACCGTGTCGGCGGCGACGCCGAGCACGGCCTGGGCGCTGAGCGCCGCGAAGTACGCGTCGGCTACCGCCAGCTCGATGTCCTGCTCGGTCGCCGAGACGTCCAGAGCGCTCGCCTGCGCGTGCAGCGAGGCGCTCGCGATGAGATTGCCGGTTCGTCCGAAATCCGTGATGAGCTGGTTGACCATGATCCCGGTCGAGAAGCGGTTGTCGATGATCGGATTGTTGAGCGCGCCAGCCGCGATGCGGCTGTTGGCGAGCGCATCGGCCCCGGTCAGGTTGCCGACGAGCGTCGGGTACCGGAATGAGCCCGCCTCGCGTGTGACCGCCGTCTGCGCCGTGGCTTCGTTCCGCGCCGCGACGACGCGCGGGTGATTGGCAATCGCGCGCGCCTCGGCATCCGCCAGAGTGAGCGGGGGGGCCGTCGGCGTGGGCATCTGGACCTGGGGCGTCCGGGGGAGCGGCGGCGCCGGTGTCTGAGGCGTCGGTGTTTGCGCCGCGACGACCGAAGTCGCGACGAGCACGGCCAGCGCCGGCGTGAACGCCCTCCTCACGCGCCCTCCTTTGCGGGCGCCGTGGCGGCCGCCGGCGGCCGGCGTCCGTACACCAGGACGAAGACGGCGGGCACGAGGTACAGGCTGAGGATGACCGATGCCACGAGGCCGCCGATGATCGTGCGGGCCAGCGGCGCGAACTGCTCGCTGCCCGTCCCGATCTTGAAGGCCATCGGCGCCAGACCGATGATCGTGGCGAACGACGTCATGAGAATGGGGCGTAGCCGCACGCGACAGGCCGTGATCACGGCATCCTCGGCGTCCAGGCCCTCCGTCTCCAGCCGGTGCGCGAACTCGACGATGAGGATGCTGTTCGAGACGACGATCCCGACCATCATGATGACGCCCATGAGCGACATCACGTTGAGCGAGGTGCCCGTCGCGACCAGCGTGACGATCACGCCGAAGGCGCCGGTCGGCACCGCGAGCAGGATCAGGAGCGGATCGACGAACGACTTGAACTGCGCCACGAGGATGAGGTAGAGCAGCACGAGCGAGAGGAGCAGGCCGAAGCCGAAGCTCGAGAACGAGCTGGACATGCCCTGGACCATTCCGCGCAGCGTCACATGAATGCCGGGTGTCTGGGACTGGTCGACCAGACGGCGGACCGCCGTGGCGACGCGACTCAGGTCCTCGGTAGCGGTGTTGACGTAGACGTCGAACACGCGCTGGATCTGGTAGTGATCGATTTCGGTCGGGGCCTTGAACCGCGTGAGCCGGCTCACGCTGTCGAGCACGGCCGGTGCGGCCGCTGAGTCCGACCGGAGCGGGATGTTCCCCAGGTCCGACAGGGTGCGGATCTGGGTCTCCGGGTACTGCACCGTGAGGAGATAGTCGTTGCCCGTCTTGGGATCGAGCCAGTAGTTGGGCTGGATCATGCCATTCGAGGTCAGCGAGGTGATCACGTTGTCCACGACCTCGCGCTGGGTGAGGCCGATCTCACTCGCGTGCACGCGGTCCACATTCAGCCGGATCGACGGGTAGTCGAGATCCTGCGGGATGTAGACGTCGCTCACGCCTGCGATCAACTTGATCTTGCCAGCGAGCGCGGCCGCCGCGTCGTAGGCGGGCGCCAGGTCCTGCGCGCTCACCTGCACGTCGATGGGCGCCGGTAGGCCCTGGTTGAGCACCGCGTCCACCATGCCGCCGGACTGGAAGTAGGTCGTCAGCTGCGGCATGTCCCGCGCGAGGGCCTGCCGGACCCGGTTCATGTACTCGAAGCTCGACGCATGCGCGCCCTTGTTCAATTCGACCTGGACCGTCGCGGTGTGCGGTCCCGCGTTCGCCGTCAGCAGCGAGGAGTAGTCCGCCACGAGGCCGATGTTCGAGACGATGAGGTTCAGGTCGCGGGGATCGACCGTCGATCGGATCGTCTGCTCGACCTGCGCGATGAGGTCATTGGTCACTTCCACGCGCGTGCCCGAGGGCGCCTTGACGTTGATGACGAACTGTCCGGCGTCCGTCCGCGGAAAGAACGCCTCGTTGAGCAGTGGCCACAACAGCAGGCTCGAGAGCGACACCACCACGATGCCCGCCACGACAGCGCCCGGGCGCCCGAGCGCGTGCCGGACGCTGCCTTCGTAGCGGTCGGTCACGCGCCGGAAGCCTCCGCTAAAGGCGGCGTTGAAGCGGGCCCCAAACGACCGCCCGTGCGGCGCGCCTTCACCATGGGCAATCGGCCCGAGCGCCTTCGCGCAGAACAGCGGCACGACCGTCATGGCCACGACGTAGGAGACGAGCAGCGCCAGCACGACGGCCAGCGCCAGGGCCGAGAAGAGAAAGCGGCTGACGCCGTAGAGAAACGTGACGGGGAAGAACACGACCGCGCTCGTGAGCGTCGCCGCGAGCACCGCGAGCGCGACCTCCTGGCCGCCGTTCTCGGCCGCCGCCGCGGGCGTCTCGCCAAGTTCGAGGTGCCGGAAGATGTTCTCGAGCGAGATGACGGCGTTGTCGATGAGTCGGGAGAAGACGAGCGCCAGGCCGGCGAGGATCATCGTGTTGATCGAGCTCCCCCCGAAATAGAGGACGATGAGCGTCGTGAGCGCCGAGAGCGGGATCGAGAGCAGCACCGCGACCGTGGCCCGCAGGCTGCCGAGGAAGACGAGCACCATGACCGCCGTCAGGAACAGGCCGATGCCGCCCTCCCGGAAGATGGTCTCGACGGCGGCCTTCACGAACTCGGACTGGTCGAAGACGACGCTGGGCTTGAGCGAGGCGGGGACGCCGACGAGGTGGGTGACGACGTCCTTGATGCCGTTCACCACCGAGATCGTGTTGGTGTCGCCGCCCTGCTTGAGGATCGCCAGGTAGACGGACTTCTGTCCGTTGACGCGGACGATGCTCGTCTGAATCTGGTGCGCATCCTCGGCGTGGCCCACGTCCCCGATCGTGACCGTCGCCTGGCCGACCGTCTTGATCGGCAGCGCGTTAATGGTCTCGACGCCGCTGTACAGGCTGTTCGTGTAGATGTTGTAGTCGAACGGACCGATCTTGACGTCGCCGGCCGGGAGGATGAGGTTCGCGCTGTTCACTGCGCGCGTCACGTCCATGGGACTGAGGTTGTAGCTCTGCAGCTTGTTGGGATCGACGTAGAGCATGATCTGCCGGTACTTGCCGCCAAAGGGCGGCGGGCCCACCGAGGCCCCCGGCACGACGCCGAGCTGGGTGCGGATCTGGAACTGGCCGAAGTCTCGCAGCGCCGTCTCCGTGATGCCCTCGCCCTCGAGCGTGACGAGGCATACCGGCAGGCTCGACGCGTCGAACGACTGGACGATTGGCGGCAGCGTGCCGGCGGGCAGCCGCCCAAGATCCGCGAGCGCGAGACTCGAAATCGTGTTGACATCGGTGCCGGCGTCCGTGCCGGGCTGGAAGTACACCTTGATGAGGCTGATCCCGGGCAGGGACCGCGATTCCATGTGCTCGATGCCGGACCCCTGCGTGAAGAAGCGTTCGAATCGATCGGTGATCTCGGTCTCGATCTCCTCGGGCGGCATGCCGTTGTAGAACGTCGCCACGACCACGACCGGCAGGTTAATCGCCGGGAACAGGTCGATCGGCATGCGGAAGGTGCTGAGCGTGCCCACCACCGTCGCGATGAGCGCGACGACAATGATGAAGTACGGGTTCCGAATGGCGAAGCGCGGCATCACAGGCCTCCGGCGGAGGAGACCGGGACGACGATCTTGGGCACGACCGCCTCGCCCGGCTGCAGCAGGCTGCGCGAGCCAGTGACGACGAGATCGCCCTCGGCGAGCCCCGACACGACCTCGGCCGCATCGTTCGTCTCGATGCCAAGCGTCACGGTGCGCCGCTCGAGGACGTTGTCATGGCCGACGAGCAGCACGGTCGAGCCCTGTTCCGTCTGATCGAGCGCCATCTTCGGCACGGTCAGGGCGTTGGTCTTGTGGTCGAGCACGATCGTTGCCGAGGCGTACATGCCCGGCACCAGGACGCGCGTCGGGTTCTGGACGTCCACTTCGGTGTGCATCGTCCGTGTAGCCAGATCTAACTGGTTCGCGTCCCTCGCGACCTGCCCGGTAAACGTGCGGGAGAGCACGGGCACGCTGACCTCGACGTCGCCGCCCGGATGGATGTGCGGTACCGCGGATTCGGGCACCGGGATCACGAGCCGCAGGACGTCGTCCTCCGCCAGCCGAACGACCGCGAGCGCCTGCGTCGTCGACGACGTGCCTGCCTGAATCATCGTGCCTTTGTCCGCGTACCGTCTGGTCACGATGCCGGCGAACGGCGCGGTGATGCGCGAGTAGTCGAAGAGCGCGCGGAGGCGGGCCTGGTTGGCCTTGGCGACGTCGAGCTGTCCGTTGGCCGCCGCCACGGCCGCCTTCGCCGTGGCCAATTCGGCCTCGGTCACCTTGTCCTTGCCGTTCTTGTCGTCGACGTCCTGCTGCGCCACGAGCACGAGCCCGGGCTGCGACTTCGCCGCGGCGGCCAGACGCGTCGCGTCGAGGTGCGCGACGTCATGAGCCGCGCCGGCCCGTACGACGTCCGCGTCGGCCCGAGCCACCTCGCTCGTCGCCGCCGCGACCGAGGCCTCGGCCTGTTGCACCTCGTCGGCCAGCTCGGGAATCTCGAGCGTGGCGAGGGTATCACCCTCCTTGACACGCGAGCCGTAGTCGACGTTGATCTCCTTGACGTACCCCGCGACCTTCGCATGCACGTCCACGTCCTGGTACGGACGAAGCTCGGAGACGATTGAGAGCGACCGCGTCAGGGGTCCACGTGTGACCCTCGCCACGGCCACGGTCGGCGGGGCGGGTGGACCGGCGGCGCCGCCCGCGCAGGATGTGGCCGAGACGACGGCCATCGCCAGGAGGACGGCAATGGCTGGCCAGCGTGGCGCGCCGCCGGCCAGGCGCGCCGCGCTGTCAGCGCCCTTGGCATCCTGGCAGGCGACGGACGGAACTCGATGGGTCATGAACGGACACCTCGTTGAATCCACACGCGAACGATCGGTCGAGCTGGCGCGACTTCGGCGGACGCCCCCCCGAGTGGAGCGCGGCGAGCGCGAGAGACCACTGCGCCGCTCGGTTTTCCTATGTGGCCCGTGTTGCGCCACGGGCTCTCAGTCGGCGACGATCGATGGGGGTGGGCGCCGGACCGGCGAGAGGACGAGGCCGACCGGTCGTTGACGTGAACGAAGGGCTTCCGTGCAGGCCGACGCGATGCACGGGGGCGACGGCAGCCTGGCTTCGTGGCCCACGACCGGGAGTGGGCCGAACGCGCCATCGAGAACGTTTCGCGCGTCGGTGTGATCGCTCGACAGGGAGTGGCAGCGCGCCGCCGTCGCCGGCGAAAAGGCCGGGCTCAAGCGATAGGCTGTCGTAAAGAGGACCAGAGCGATGCACAGCGCAATGGCGAGCGAGGCGCGCAGCGGACGACTGAATGCGGGCCAACTCATACGCTGAATCCTATGTTGTATCCGATCCCGCCGACGCGCGCAACGCACGCCGCGGCCCTGCGCATCATCAGTCAGCACTGACTGGCCCCCCCGGGCCCTTGTCGAGGTACTCCTGCAGTCGCGCCACGGAGAACCGCGGCGAGCGGCACAAGGCGACCAGAGCCGCGTTGCGAGCGTGGAGCGTCGCGGCCACGGCCGGAATGTCACCGGCGATCTCGAGCGGGATCTGCACGACGCCGTGGCGATCGGCATGCAGCAGATCACCGGGCGCGATTTGGAGGCCGCCGACGGTGACCGGCACGTTGTACTCGAAGACATGCGCGAAGGCATGCGACGGCACGACGCTCCCCGCCAGGCACTGGAATCCGGCCTCCCGCACCCGGCGAAGGTTGCGGACGGCGCCGTTCGTGATCACGCCGATGGCGCCGAGCGCGTGCAGGATGCTCGCCCCGACGCCGCCGATGAGCGCGCCGATGCCGGGCGGTGAGTCCACGTCCTCGAGGACGACGATGTGCGGAGGCGCCGAGGTGCCGATGCTCTTCCACCACCCGATGCGATCCTTGTAGGCCGGCCCCACCATCGGCGGCTTCGCGGTCCGGATGCGCGCCGTGGCCGCATAGCCCACGATCGGCGGCAAGTCCTCGAAGCAGCACCGAATGCTGCCGTCGGCAAAGCCCACATTGCGCAGACGAATGTCGAACGTCTCGATCGCATCGGCGACCACGCACGTGCTGAGCTTTTGGAGCGCGAGCAACTGGTCTGGCGTGAGAGACATGGTCTGGACCTCGCCTATCCGAAGCGTGAACGACGTCGAGTCTGTGGCGGCTAGCCGGCGGCCGTTACAGGGCGATCGGCGGAGGACGGTAGCGAGGAGAGGAAACGACGAGCGCGAGGAGTCGGCCGGTGACGGGCTCGGGCGCGGATGGCACTCGGCACGCGGCTGGACGAGCGGGCGGCGTGCCCGCCGCAACCGCGATGGCGGCCAACGGCCCGGAGGCACCCGCGAAGAGCGTTCGCGCGTCGGTAGGATCGGCGGACAGGGCATGGATTCGCGCGGCGGTGGCCGGCGAAAACGCGTTACTGTGGCGGTAGGCCGTGGTGAAGAAGATGAGCGCGCAGGCCAGGACGCCGGCCGCCGCTGCCCGGCAGGCCCGCCAATTCCGCCGAGCCCGGCATGGTAGATGCGCGGTGGGCCGATCCATTGCTCTCCCACTTGTATCCGATTCCGGCCGCAGGATCAAACGAGCCGTACTCCCCGGCCGTTTGAGGCATACTAGAAGTACTGTGCCTATCCGCGACGGCTGGTCGTGGGGCGGCGCGGCACGTTTTTTCTTCAGGAGGCCTTCATGAAGTGGCAGAGTAGAATCGCGGCGGCGTCGATTTTCGCGATGACGGTCGCGACCGGGACGCTCGGAGCAGCGCCCGCGAGCTGGACCGGCCAGATTTCGGATGCAATGTGCGCGGGTGTGCATAAGATCGACGCCAAGACGTGCGTCGACAAGTGCATCAAGGGTGGCGAGAAGTACGTGCTCGTCGTCAAAGATAAGGACGCCAGCAAGGTGTACGCGATCAGCAACCAGACGTTTGCTGATCTGGCGAAGTTCGCGGGCCAGACCGCTGTGGTCACCGGCGACATGAAAGACGACACGATCACGGTCACGAAGATCGCTGCGCCGAAGCCTGCCAAGTAGTCACGGAACACACGTCCGGCGACGTCCGCGCTCCGCGCGGGCGTCGTCGACGTGCGTTCGCTCACCCTTTCGATTGGCCCGCGTCGCCCGTGGCGGGCGTCGACAGTCCCTCTGCTACTTGAACGCCGGCGTCGTCGGCGGCGGCTTGCGGTGGTGCGTCGCCTGTTCGAAGGCGTAGGCCAGCTTGACGAGCGTGGCCTCATCCCAGGCCCGGCCGAAGAACGTCATGCCGGCCGGCAGCGTGCCGCCGCGCGTGAAGCCCATCGGCACGTTGATCGCGGGGAAGCCCGACGTCGGTGAGTACACCTGGCTGTTGTCACCCGCGGGCGTATTCAGATCGCCGATCAGCCGGGGCACGTTGCTCCAGGTCGGATAGACGAACGCCGCCAGGCGAAGATCGTCCATGGTCTTCGTGACAGCGGCGCCGAAGGCCGCGCGATACGCCGCGTCGGCCTTGCAGGCCTCGGAGTCTGGCGCTCCGCCGAGTGCCTGCTGCTGCGCCTGCTCGAGGCGCGTCTGGACGGACGGGTGGAACTTGGGTGGTCTTGACTTCAGGATCTCGTCGACCGAGTGCACCGGTACACGGTCGCCTTGGGCGGCCAAATACTCGTTGAGGTCGTACTTGAAGCCCCGGCACGTGCCGGCGCCCTGGGCGCGCTGAGCCGAGCTGAGGTCGACCGTCGCCGGATCGACGATCTCGGCGCCCGCGGCCTTGAGTTCTCCGAGCGCGTGGTCGAAGACCTGCATGACTTCCGGGTCATTCGTATTGACCGGGGCACCGCCGCTGCGGCCCGGCGTCCGCTCGTAGGCCTGATGCAGCACGCCGATGCGCGCGCCCCTCAGTCCGCTCTTCACGAGCGCCGCCAGGTAGTCCGGAATGGGTCGCCCGTGGCTCCTCGCCGTCGCCGGATCGGCCGGATCTTCGCCGACGATCGCCTGGAACACCGTCGTCGCGTCGGCCACGGTTCGGCAAATAGGGCCCGCGACATCCGCGAGAAAACTCAGCGGAATCACTCCTGCGCGGCTTGTCAGGCCCATCGTCGATCGGATGCCGACGAGCGCCTGATGCGAAGAGGGCCCGCGGATGGAGTTGCCGGTGTCGCTGCCGAGGCCAATCGCCCCGAAGCTCGCGGCGATGGCGGCCGCCGTGCCACCACTCGAACCCGCCGTCACGCGGTCGAGCGCATACGGGTTGTGGGTGTAGCCCGGAAGAATCGAGCTGACCGTCTCATACGGACTGAACGCGAACTCGGCCATGTTCGACTTGGCGAGGACTATCGCGCCGGCATCCTTGATCCGCTTGACCAGAAACGCGTCTTTGTTCGAGACGAAGCCTTGGAGCGACAGCGAGCCGTCGGCGCTCTGCAGTCCGACGGTCTCGAAGTTGTCCTTGACGATCGCCGGGATGCAGTGGAGCGGGCCGGTCAGGCCGCGTGTGGCGAACGCCCGATCGAGCACGTCGGCTTCGGCGAGCGCATCGGGATTGACCTCGACGATCGCGTTGATGTCAGGGCCCTTCTTGTCGTACGCCTCGATCCGATCGAGATAGGCCTGGACGAGCGCGTGGCAGGTCAGACGACGCGCGGTCATCGCGCCGTGGATGTCGGCGATCGTCGCTTCGACGACGTTGAAGGGCGCCGGTGCTCGCTGCGCCCATGCGATCGGCGCCGCCAGGACCCCGCCGACAACCATCGAGACGAGGCACAGCGTGCGGGTCTTCGACGGCCTACTTGGCCCAGGCATACGCGTCGGCCCGCGGATCGGCGCCCGCGTTGAGGATGCCGGTTCTCGGATCGATCTGAATCACCGCCATCTCGGCCAGCGACCACGGGCCGGCGACGGTGAGCTTGTGCCCCTTTGCCCGCAGCGCGTCCTGAACGGCCACGGGAATGCGCGACTCGACCGAGAGCGTGCCAGGTCGCATCGTGTGCGGGAACGGCGAGGCCGGGAAGCTGTTGGTCGACCAGCGCGGCGCCTCGATGGCCTGCTGCACGTTCAGGCCGAAGTCGACGACGTTCAAGAGCGTCTGCATCGTGCGCATGATTTGATCGTCGGCACCCGGGCTGCCGAGGATCATGTAGGGCTGGCCGTCCTTCATCACGAGCGTGCTTTGCAGGGTCGAACGCGGGCGTTTGCCCGGCGCGAGCGCGTTGGCTTCACCCGGAACGAGCGAGTAGTAGTCGCCGCGGCAATTGAAGATGATGCCGAGGTCGGCCACCACGACCTTCGTGCCCCACTCGCTGTGATTGCTCGGCTCGAAGCTCACCATATTGCGACTCTTGTCGATGACCGCCAGGTAGCTCGTGTCGCCCTGGTGGCTCGCATCGCCTTCGATCGTTGCCGAGTACGGGTAGTCGACGAAGTCGCCGGGGTGCGACATGTACTTCGACGGATCGCCGGGCCGGAGCTCGAGCGAGGCGGCGTTCGGATCGATCAGCTTGCGCCGTTCGGCGGCGTAGTCCTTGCTCAGCAGGCCCTCGAACGGGATCTTGATGAAGTCCATGTCGCCGAGGTATTTCTCGCGGTCGCCCATCGCGAGCTTCAGGGCTTCGGCAGTCGTATGGATGTACTCAGGGCTGTTGAGTCTCATGGCCTTCAGGTCGTAGCCCTCGAGCATGTTCAAGGCGATGAGTTCCGCGGGCGCCTGCGTGGACGACGCATTCTTGTAAATCTCGTAGCCGCGATAGTTCGTCATCACGGGCGTCTCGAGCTTGGCCGTGTAGCTCGCGAAATCCTCGTAGCGGAAGAGCGCGCCCTGCGCCTCCGAAAACGCCGCCATCGTCTTTGCGATGTCGCCGGTGTAGAAGCGATCGCGGGCGGCTTTGAGGCCGGCGTGGCGGCCGCTGCCCGCGGCGGTCTTTTCCGCGTCGACGAGCTTGCGCAGGAGCCGGCCCGCGTCGGGGTTCTTGAAGATGTCGCCTGCCTCGTACGGATGGCCGTCGGGCTGATAGAGCGCGACGCTCGTCGGATACTTCGTGAGTGCGCGTGACCGCATCGAGCGTGCCAGGCCTTCGGGAATCGCGAAGCCCTGTTCGGCCGTCTCGATCGCCGGCTGGAGGACCTGGGCGAAGGACATCGTGCCCCAGTGGTCGAGCAGCAGGTACCA